>Ga0194063_10002817_pt1 | contig 10650 bp, 5 predicted proteins | sample SepL3720m_MetaG_FD_155459 | JGI IMG/M metagenome (GOLD analysis project Ga0194063, IMG submission 155459) | Anoxic zone freshwater microbial communities from boreal shield lake in IISD Experimental Lakes Area, Ontario, Canada - Sep2016-L373-20m | ecosystem: Environmental > Aquatic > Freshwater >...
GATTATACAATGGAGTAAACATTATGTCAAGCGAGATTATTAACGAAATGGATTGATCACCTGCACCGTATCCTATTCTTGTGTATTCAAATCTTCTGACCAAATTGCAATCCTTCAACGATCATGGAGTTCTTCCCGTAAGGATGGGAGTTGGCCACCCGTGTCCAGATCAAATCCATGCTTCAACAATATGATATGCTTGCGCCGTGCAAGGTCATATGCATCTTCTTGGGTAACCAACTCTTCAAGGGTTTGGGCTAATAATGCCGAAAGCGAAGTCCGCCGTTCGATAGCCAGGTGTTTAGCTTTACATAATATATCTTTTCTTATACGAAGGGTGATATTTTGGTTTTCCACATTATTCTCCACGTAATTATTTATAGCATATATTCAAGGGTATTTCAAGCCTTGCTGGCGTTAATCTAACAGAGATGATACATAGGCTTTCAAAGATACGATCCCAACCCCATTTGGCGATAAAAAACCAAAGAATTTCCCACAGGGTGTGGATAGTACGGAAGGGGTACGGAATTATAAATCCGTACTCGCGCAAAGAAAATATCCGTAAATGTGAAGTTCAAATGCCCTCTATAATAAAAATGCAAAAGTAGAGCCTTTTTTTTCTAGGCTCCGTTAAACAAACTGTAAGAAGGTATCTTTCATGGGATATGGAATCACAATCCGAGTACGCGGCGAGTATGCCTTATTCACCCGCCCCGAAATGAAGGTGGAGCGGGTCAGTTATGACATCATCACCCCTTCGGCGGCGCGCGGCATCATCGAAGCCGTGTACTGGAAACCTGCCATTCGCTGGGTGATCGATAGAATTCACGTAATGAACGAAATTGAATTCACCAACATCCGGCGCAACGAGGTCAGTGAGAAGATTCCTATAGGCGCGGCAAGGCGGCATATAAATGGTGACAATGAGCTCTTCTACTTATCTGCCATTGATTTCCGCCAACAACGGGCAGCCATGGTGTTGAAAAATGTGGATTATATTATTGAAGCCCACTTTGAACTTGTCCCCGAAAAAGCCGCTGCCGAGGATACAGTGGAAAAACATTATAACATGGCGCTGCGTCGTTTCCGCAAGGGACAGTATTTCACCCCACCTTGCCTGGGGACGCGTGAATTCGGGGCGCAGGTGGAGATTTTCGAGGATAGCGTTATTCCTAAAAGTCCGCTGACAGGCAGCCGCGATCTGGGCTGGATGCTCTATGACCTGGATTTTAGCGACGCGCAGGACATTAAACCTAAATTTTTCAATGCCGTGCTGCACGAGGGTGTGATTAACCTGACCCAAATGGCGTTGGTGAACTGATCCGATGATATTACAAGCGTTAACCCGTTACTATGATATTCTGGCGAGCGACCCGCAAAGCGGTATCGCACCGGCGGGGTATTGTTCCGCCAGCATAAGTTTTGCCCTTAATCTCTCGGCGCAAGGCGATTTGATGGACGTTTTACCCCTCTTTTCACGGGAACAGCGCGGCAATAAAATGGTTGATATTCCGCGCCGCATGATTGTACCGGAGCAAGTTAAACGGACGCAAGGTATTTGTGCCAATTTCTTATGTGATAACGTTGCTTATGTTTTGGGAATTTCAGACAAAACCAATGATGATCCAGAATTTGGCACCAACCGTTTTAAAGCTTTTCGTAAACTGAACAAAGAATTGCTGGCGGACGCCGATTGCGATGCGGCGCGGGCTATGATTGCATTTCTGGATAGCTACGACCCGACCACGGGGAGAGAACATCCCGCAATTGCCAAACATCTGGAAGCGCTCTTGAAAGGCGGTAATCTGGTTTTTATGCTGCATGGAAATTATATTCAAGAGGATGCAGTTATTAGCCGGGTTTGGGATGCCTCCAAAGTCGGAAATGAACCCGTTTGGGGACAATGCCTGGTAACAGGTGAGTATGCGCCGATTGCCCGTTTGCACGCCAACATAAAGGGTGTGCGGGATGCCAATCTATCCGGGGTATCCCTGGTAGGTTTTAACGCGCGGGCATACGAGTCCTATAACCGCGTTCGTGACCAGGGATTGAATTCCCCGGTCAGTGAAAAGGCTGCCTTTGCTTATACGACCACGCTTAACTTCCTACTTTCATCCGCCAACTATAACCGGAATTTCATGATTGGCGATACTACCGTGGTTTATTGGGCAGAAAGCGAGAATAAAGAATATGCTAATGCCTTCGCCAGACTATTCGAGCCTGAAATTGTAGAAGAAGAATTCCCTGCAAATCCAGACGAACCTAAAATAGGCGGGAAAAGCAAGGAAAAAATGGACGAAAAGATAAGATATACCCAGATGTTGGATGTCCCTCGTCTGACTGCCGGACTGGACGGCAGCACCCGTTTTTATGTCCTTGGCTTGGCTCCCAATGTGGCGCGTACATCGGTGCGCTTCTTTTTCAATGAACCATTCGAAAAAATTGTACAGCATGTCTTGCAGCATTACCATGATATGGAAATCAGCATAGAGTATAAAGGGCAGCCCAAGTATATTACGGTTCGCCATATTTTGACGGAAACCACTTCCAAAAAATTAGCCGACCCCAAGGCTTCACCGCTCATGGCGGGGGCTGTTTTGCGTGCCATTCTAACCAATTCGCCCTATCCGGCGGCATTGTATAACATTCTGATCAACCGCATCCACTCCGATATGGATGATAAAAAAAAGGGCATCTATAAAATTAATTATGTGCGTGCGGCGATCATCAAAGCGATTCTCATCCGCAAATATCGCGGTCAAACTCAACAACCTTATCAGGAGGTACTCACCATGTCACTCAATAAACAATCTACTATTCCAGCCTATGTCCTGGGGCGGCTATTTGCTGTACTCGAAAAAGTACAAAAAGAAACGATCCACCCGGAATGGACCATCAAAGATCGATATTTTACGACAGCCTGTGCTACACCAGCCAGCGTGTTTCCGATTTTGATGAGGCTCTCGCAGCCCCTCATCTCCAAATCGTTAATTGGCTATGCCAGCGAAAATCGCATCGCAGAGATTCTGAATCTCCTGGATGTGGAAAAGAATCCTATCCCAGCCCATTTTTCGCTTGATGAGCAAGGCATCTTTGTGATGGGCTATTACCACCAACGGACAGCCTTACATACTCCTGAAAATGCCCAAATTGGAGTGAAGAAATCCCACCCGCATAGCGCTCACACTCAAAAGCAAATAGCGTTGTGACGACTCCGATCAAAAATCGGTACGAATTTGTGCTTCTCTTTGATGTAGAGAATGGCAACCCCAACGGTGATCCCGACGCGGGCAATATGCCGCGCATTGACCCTGAGACCGGGATTGGCATTGTAACCGATGTGTGCCTCAAGCGCAAAATCCGGAATTATGTGGAGATAGTTAAGGGAGATGCCCCCCAGTATAAGATTTACGTCAAGGAGGGCACACCCCTGAATGCGAATCATATTACGGCTTATGTTGAAAATGGAATCAAGCACGGCACGAAGGCAGATATTACTTCGGTCAATAATGTACGCCGCTGGATGTGTGCTAATTTTTATGACGTGCGCACCTTTGGGGCGGTGATGAGCACCGGCGATAACTGTGGTCAGGTACGCGGTCCTGTGCAAATTAACTTCTCACGCAGCATTGATCCCATTATGATCCAGGAAATAACAATCACGCGCCAGACGGTAACTAAAATAGAGGACGCCGAGAAGGAACGCACGATTGGGCGTAGGCACATCGTGCCTTATGCTCTCTACCGCGCGGAAGGCTATGTTTCAGCCAAACTGGCAAATGATGAGACCAAAGGGACGGGTTTTTCGAGCGAAGACCTGGAACTTTTCTGGGAGGCGCTGATCAATATGTTCGAACATGACCATGCGGCGGCACGCGGCAAAATGATTGTCCGTAAACTGATCGTCTTCCAGCATGAGAGCGAGCTCGGCAATGCTCCCTCCCACCGCTTGTTTGAGCTGGTCAAAGTGAGCAGAGCCGGTAAAGCCAATCCGCCGCGCGACTTCACCGATTACAGCGTCAGCATCGATAAAGACGGTGTGCCAACTGGAGTGATGATCATCGAGAAGGTATAAAGTCGCCTCTCACGCAGAGGTGTGGGTTGAAATTTAAGAATGCATTTGCAGAAAAAGAGGTCGCCTCTCTCGCAGAGGTGTGAGTTGAAATCAATATTGTTATACAAATAACGGATCATCATCGGGTTGGTTGCCTCCCGCGCGGAGGAGTGGAGGTTTCAATCCGCTCCTCCGCGTTTTCTGTATCTTGACGAGCCTTGGAAGCAGGTGTCAAACCGTTACAGGCTCATTTCTGAAATCAGGTTTTAATGCGCTGGCTTTCAGATATTAGTGGGGAAATTAATCCAACCCGATTAATTCTATCATTTTGGATTCCTATTTTTGCGAGTCTCTGGTATAATTTATCTTGTTTTTAGTGTCATCTTGAGAACTATTCTATAGACTGATTGTCGTATATCAGCAATCTCACAGTTAATTTTACTTTCACTGAAGACAGCATAATTTTCATAAGGGACGATTGGGAAGAAATTTAGAAGATCCCCATGCCAAATAAACAAAATCAATCAGGTGAGGCTGCCCAGATGATCCGCCGCCGCGCCGAAGAATTGTACAACCAGGAACATACGCATGAGGCGCTGCTCCAAACGCAGGAAGGTTTCCAGCGTATGGAGGACGAACTGCATATACACCAGATCGAACTGGAGATGCAGTATGAAGAGTTACGCGTGGCGCAGGCTGAGGTGGAAGCCGGGCTGGAACGCTATACGGAGCTGTATGATTTCGCCCCGCTGGGTTATTTCACATGGGGAAGGGATGGCAAAATCCTACAAGTCAACCTGAGAGGGGCAAGCCTGCTGGGGATGGAACGAGCCAATCTAGTGGGGCGGCTGCTTGGCTTTTTCGTAAGCCAGGATACTCGCCCGCTCTTTACGACTTTCCTTGAACGGATGTTTTCAAGCCGGGAGAAAGAATCCTGTGAGGTAACCCTCCAATTAGAAAACAAAACCCATCTTCATGTGCGCATCGAAGCGGTGATTTCAAAAAATGGAGAGGAGTGTAATGCTGCTATAACGGATATCACCGAGCGCGAGCATGCGCAGGAAGCCCTGCTGCAGGAGCGTAATCTGCTGCGCACGCTGATTGATAATATCCCCGATTCGATCTTTGCCATGGATGCTGAGGGTCGGAAAACGCTGACCAATCCAGCCGACCTGGCTTTTATGGGACGCCAAAGTGAAGCCGAAGTGCTGGGTAAGACAGATGCTGAATTGTTTCCCTCCGTACAGTTCTCCAAAGAGCAGCTTGCTGGTTATCTGACTGCGGATGAGCGGGTGCTTAAAAATGACCTGCCCATGATGCAGATCGAGGAACAGGTGCAGAATGCAGCCGGCGAGCAGCGTTGGTTATTGACCTCCAAAATCCCGCTGCATGACCCGCACGGAAAGGTCATCGGCTTGGTGGGAATCGCCCGCAATATCACCGAGCGCAAGCAATTAGAAGAGAAGCTTCGCCAGCAGGCAGAAGGTATGGCGCAGTTGCTGGCTTTTTCGGAAGCGTTATTAAAAGTTTCCGGCGTCGTCGTCGATTATCAGCAATTAACCGATAACGTCTTAAAGATCACTGGCGCGAAATACGCAGCGTTTAACGTGTTTGCTGAAAATGGTTTGGAATTCAAAACTGTTGCCATCGCGGGGGTGAATGAGCATCTCAAAAAAGCCACCTCGATCTTGGGGTTTGATATGGCTGGGAAAACATGGCAGCATGATCCTGTGCGCTCTGCAAGAATTAAAAACCAGGTCATCACCCGTTTCGCCTCGATGGGGGATCTCAGCGGGGATGTTCTTCCCAAGCCGGCTGTCAAAATAGTGGAGTCATTATTTCAGTCTGGAGAAGCCATCGTCGCCCAGATTCTCACCGAGAAACATAAATTCGGTGATTTCACGATTGCGATGCCGGCTGGCAATAAATTCGACGCGGACGATCTGTTACAAATCTACACCCGCCAGGTGGGGCTGCTGTTGCAGCGCGTCCAAGCCGAAAAAGCGCAAGATGAGAGTGAAACCAATTTCCGCACTTTGTTCGAAACCATCGATGAGATGCTCCTGGTGAGTTCGCCGGATGGACGGATCATCTATTCGAATGATACAATTGCGCGCAAACTGGGCTTTGCATCCGGGGAATTGAGCGGTGTGCATGTGCTGGATTTGCACCAGCCGGAAAAACGCGCCGAAGCCGAGCAGATTTTTGAGGCTGTTCTACGGGGTGAACGCAGCACTTGCCCTCTCCCGTTGGTAAGCAGAAAGGGTGGCTTGGTGCCGGTCGAGACGCGCATCTGGTTCGGTCAATGGAACGGCGCGGATTGCATGTTCTGCGCTTCGAAAGATTTGAGTGCAGAAAAAGAAGCCGAGCAGCGTTTTGAGCATCTTTTCCGCAGAAACCCGAATATGATGGCTTTATCGCTCCTGCCGGAACGCAGGTTCAGCGATGTGAACGATGCCTTTCTATGTGTCCTGGGTTATACGCGGGCTGAAGTGCTTGGAAAAACCGCTATTGAATTGGGTTTATTTGCCGAACCAGAGAAACAGGAACCCGTTGCGGAATATCTTAAACACAGAAAACCTTTTCAGAATGTCGAGATGAAAGTGAGAAGGAAAGATGGGCAGATCTTGGATGGTCTCTTTTCTGGTGAGATCATTGAAAACCGAGGGCAGGAGAGTTTCTTTACTGTGATGGCAGATGTCACCGCTCTCAAGCAGGCGGAAGATGAATTGCGCCAGAGCAATAACCGTCTGGAACAGCAGACCGACATCGCTTACCAGATGGCGGAGAAAGCAGAAAATGCGAACCTGGCGAAGAGCCAATTTCTGGCGAACATGAGCCATGAAATCCGCACACCCATGAACGGCGTGATCGGCATGACCGGTTTGTTGCTGGGTACCCAACTGGACGAAGAACAGCGCAATTATACCGAAATTATTCATTCGAGCGGCAAGGCTTTGCTGGTATTGGTCAATGACATCCTTGACTTTTCAAAAATTGAAGCCGGTAAGTTGGATCTGGAGACACTGGATTTTAATCTGCTCACCCTCCTTGATGATTTTGCGGCTGCGCTGGCTTTGCGCGCCCATGAGAAAGGATTGGAACTGGTGTGCGCCGCCGATCCGGATGTGCCGCTTTTGCTGCAGGGCGACCCGGGAAGACTACGCCAAATTCTAACCAACCTGGTGGGCAACGCCATTAAATTTACCCGGCGCGGCAAAGTAACCATCCGCGTTTCGAAGGTAGAAGAAACGCAGGACGAAGTGCAATTGCGTTTCTCGGTGAGCGATACCGGCATCGGCATCCCCTCCGATAAGGTTGGATTGCTGTTTAATAAATTCAGCCAGGTGGATGCCTCGACAACCCGCCAGTACGGTGGGAGCGGCTTGGGCTTGGCGATCTCGAAGCAGTTGGTGGAATTGATGGGCGGACATATCGGTGTGGTGAGTGAAGAGGGCAGAGGCTCCGAGTTTTGGTTCAGTCTTCATTTGAAGATTCTGCCAGAAGACATCTTAAGTAAAATCACGGCTACGACCAGGTTGAACGGGGTACGTGTTCTGGTCGTGGATGACAACTCTGCCAACTGTAAACTATTGAAAGAAAAGCTGAAATCCTGGAATCTGCGCCCGGTGGAGGCGCAGGACGGCGCGGGTGCTTTTCAAATGCTGGCGGCGGCTTGGGAGCAGGGTGATCCCTTCCATGTTGCGATTTTGGACCGCAATATGCCCGGCATGGATGGCTTGGCGCTGGCAAGGGTGATCAAGAAAGATGAACGCCTGGCTGGCACGCACTTGATTCTTTTATCTCCTCTGGGAAAACAAGGCGATGTGCGTCTCTTTGAACCGCTTGATTTTGCAGGTAATCTGAATAAGCCCATCCGTTCATCCGACCTGTTTGATCTTCTTTCCAGCATCCTGGCAAGCGGCTCGCCTCTTGAAAGACACCCGCTGTTAGAGCGTGAAACGATCCCGGTAAGCAAACCGCTGGGAATGGATACGAGCGCGCGCATTCTGCTGGTCGAGGATAATTTCATCAACCAGAAGGTAGCCCTGGGTATCCTCAAAAAACTGGGCTTGCAGGCGGACGCGGCTGTCAATGGTCTTGAGGCACTCAAAGCCCTGGAGAGTCTGCCCTACGATCTGGTGCTGATGGATATACAGATGCCGGAGATGGATGGTCTGGAAGCCACCCGTTGTATCCGCGATGCCCAATCGAAAGTGCTCGACCATGAAATCCCGATCATCGCCATGACCGCCAACGCCATGCCCGAAGACCGCGAGCGTTGTCAACAAGAGGGGATGAATGACTTCATTGCCAAACCGGTTGAGGCTTATACGTTAGCAAGTGTACTAGAGCATTGGCTGCCAAAAAAAGACAATTGATAAGTTCAATGAACCCGCAGAACTGTTGAGCCGCGGCGGAATAAGATGATTTACACACCCTACGTTATCCCGTTATTGGTCGCCACCGCCATCATGGTCTGGATAGGGCTTTATACCCTGCGTTTTAAAGATGTGCCCGTCGCCCGTATCTTTAGCCTGCTGATGGGATTGGGGGCTGTCTGGGCGTTTAACCAGGCGCTCGATATCTCAAGCGACTCCTATGCTGTGAAGTTGTTCTTGACCCAATTTCGAGTCGCAGAGAATGCGTTCATCGCTCCGGTTGAATTTATCCTGGTGTTGGTATATACCGGACGCAGCGCATGGCTCAACCGCACCCGCCTGGGACTGATATTCGCTATCCCAGTTGCCACCGCCATCTTATCGATGACCAGCAGCTTTCACAAGCTCTTTCGTTACGACTTTTATCTGGATATTTCCGGTCCGTTTCCGCTCCTGCTCAAAACGAATGCCGCCGGCTATTGGATTTATCTTACCTATGCCTATCTGACCGTCATGGTTGCGGTGGTGCTCTTATTACTCGCCCTGCGGGATCGAAGCTTATACACACGCAGGACGCTTTTCATCCTTCTGGGGATTATCATTCCTTACGTGGTCGAAGTTCTCTTCACGTTTGGCGTTACCCCCATCCGCGGCTATAGTCTTACGCCCACCGCTTTTGTCCTCTCCGGGATTTTGTATATCTGGGCATTGCTGCGTTACAACCTGTTCAGCGTCGCGCCGCTGGCGCGCAGCATTGTCGTGGAGAATATCACCGATTTGGTGATTGTGCTGGATCCCGACCGGCGCATTGTGGATTTCAACCCGGCTGCCCAGGTGACCATCGGTCTTTCGTCATCTTCCATCGGGAGTGGTGTGGACAGCTTAGCCCCGCTTTGGGCTGATTTGTTCCAGCGTTTCCAGCAAATATCAGATTACAAAGGTGAGGTCGCAGTCGGAGAAGGGACAGCCCAGCGTTATTATGACCTGAGCATTTCTGCCATCTGGGAGAATCGAGAACGGATGGCGGGACGCCTGTTCCTTTTACATGATCTGACGCGGCGCAAGCAGGCTGATGAAGCCTTGCGCGAGAGCGAAGTGCGCTTCCGCACCCTCTTTGAACAAGCCGCAGTGGGGGTGGCGCTGATTGAATCCAAGACCGGGCGCTATGTTCGCATCAACCAGAAATACTGCGACTTTCTCGGCTATACGATGGAAGAAATGCTGCGTCTCAGATTCCATGACGTTACCTATCCTGAAGGGACGCGTACCCGCACAGATTACAATACGCTGCTGATCGAGGGAAATATCCGCGAGTTTACCATAGAGAAAAGCTATCAGAGAAAGGATGGTCAGATGGTTTGGGGGATTCTGTCTGCCTCGCCTTTATGGCTGCCGGATGAAGTTCCCCAGGTTTATTACCATATTGACGTGGTGCAAGACATCAGTGAGCGCAAGGCGGCTGAGAAAGAAATCCAGCGCCATGCGGCACACACCGAGGCTTTGGCGCAAACCGCCCTCACATTAAATGAACGAATGGATGAGCAAGTTATTTTGCAAAGCGTGTGTGAGGAGGCTGCCCGGACATTGAATGTACCCTATGCGGGCGTTCTGATTTTGGATGAGCAGCGGAACGAGCTGCGCCTGGCAGCCAATTATGGCTTTCCAGCTCAATTCGACCTTCAGCGTATCCAACCTTTGAAAATTGGCGATTATGAACGTTTTGCTTCCCACATTGGGGATGCCGGTATCATTTCAGATATCCAGACCATCCCCGATTTGGACTTTTCCGAGTTCTATAGCGAATTGGATATCCATACAATGATGATCACCTCGATGTTTCACAGCCAGAAACTGACCGGCGTCGTAGGCGTTCTCACCACCGGCATTGAGCGTTCGTTCACCCCGGATGAATTAAGCCTGTTGAAAGGCTTGGCGGCGCAGGCAGCCCAGGCGGTCGATAACGCCCGTCTGTTTAATAAGGTCTCGGTTGGGCAAAAGCACTTGAGAACCCTGTCACAAACATTGGTGGAACTGCGCGAGACCGAGCGCCGCTCGCTTGCCCTTGAATTGCATGATGAGCTGGGTCAATTATTAAGCAGCACTAAATTATCGTTGGATATGATCCCTTCTCTCCCCGCCGCGGAAGCCAGTGCACAACTCAGCCGGGCACAGGCTCTGGTGGGTGATATGGTGGGACGGGTGCGGCGTATG
>Ga0194063_10002818_pt1 | contig 10650 bp, 4 predicted proteins | sample SepL3720m_MetaG_FD_155459 | JGI IMG/M metagenome (GOLD analysis project Ga0194063, IMG submission 155459) | Anoxic zone freshwater microbial communities from boreal shield lake in IISD Experimental Lakes Area, Ontario, Canada - Sep2016-L373-20m | ecosystem: Environmental > Aquatic > Freshwater >...
CTGGTCGGCAACTACGTTGGCAACTGAAGCAAGCGTCGTGTTGAAGAGGGCCGTGTCCCCTGAACCAGGCTTGGTTCCGTTGCTCCAGGGAGGGTTTCCAGACGTATTCCAGTCGGCACCGGAGGCTCCAGTCCAAGTCACAGTGGCTGCCTGCGATGGGCCCGCCAAAAAAGCCATGGAGAGAAGGCACGCAGCCAAGAGATGCTTGCGCACCCGGTTGCGGAATTTTTCAGGTTGAGCCAAAGACAACGCGGAGTCGTTGGAGACGGCATTGGAACGAGGGCAGGGGGGTGCTTTCATGGAATCAATAGATAGCCCGCCGGGATGGGATCAGATAGAGGTTTTTCGTTTGAATTGGTTCAATTTTCTTAAGTTTTTGATTCATTCCCCATCAAACGCCGCCGAGCACCGAAGGAGAAGCAGGAGGAAATTCTGGCGGCCTACGGCGGGAGCGGGATGACGGGGCAGCACCCTCCAATCCGAACGGGCAGTGCACCCCGGTCTGACAAAACGGAAAAGCCGCGCCGGCGTAGCCGATGCGGCCTTTCAAACTCCAAACTGGAAAAAATCAGGAACTTCTCAGGCCCGGCGGCGGCGGAGGATCACCACCGTCGTCAGGCTGAAGGCCAGCAGGCCCTAGCTTGCGGGCTCGGGCACGACTTGAATCGCCAGATCGTTGCCTTCAGTGAACGAGGGGGTTCCTTCAAAGTTCGCCCGATAGGTAATCTTCCAAACTTGCCCGTTCCAATTGAACTTGCTGCCCTCGCTGAGCGTTTGGGCCGACCCGTTGAGCTTGGCAAACTGGCCGGTGATGGCATCCAGCCCATCATTGATGACGAGGAAAAAGATGTCGTTTGTGACCGGGTTGGTGAGCCCGGTGTAGAGCGTGAGATTGAGGTTGGCTCCGCTGACGAGAGTAACGGTTCCGGTGACGTTCGTCCGGTCGCTGACCGGAGTTCCACCGCTGCGTCCGAGTTCGATACCCAGAATGCCTGTCGAGGAGAGCGTCAGATCTCCGGTGTTGAGGGAGCCGATGCTGTTGCCGGGGGCAAGAGTGCCGGAGATGGAGACCGCCCCTGCGGCTGTGCCGTTGCCGCCGAGGGTGGCACCGGAGGAAACATTGACCGCGCTGCTTGATGCGGTGGAACCGTTGATCAGGAGGGTGCCCGCGCGGACCGTCGTATTGCCGGTGTAGGTGTTCGTGCCTCCAAGAACGAGGGTGCCCGCACCTTCTTTACTAATGCTTCCTGTTTCGCTGGAGATATTCCCAGAAATCACAACTTCGGTCGTCGTCTGGTCGCTGTCGGCGACAGTAATTCTGCGCAGGGCGCTATTGAGGTCGATGTTTGCTGATATGGTGACTTGCCCATTGTTATTGTCAGCCGTTCCGGCGTTATACAGAATATTGTTGCCAAGTATTAGCATGCCGGTCTTGCCGCCAGAAGAGTCAATGATACTCATCGTTGCCCCTGCTGCTCCGGTAGTTTGCGGGCTTAGGCTGGAAACTACCGACGTCGTCGTCGAGAACGAGTAACCCGCAAGATCGAAGGTTACCGCAGTGTTACTGGTTGTATCACCCATTTTCAACTCACGAGCGGTGGTTTGATTGGACCCCAGCTTTAGCGTTCCACCTCTAATATCCAATCTGCCGGTAAAAGTATTGTCAGCCCCCAGAATCCATGTCCCTTCCCCCGTCTTAAAAACAAAAACGCCACCAGATGCTGAGCCGTTGGAAATAAGGCCGCTGATGGTGTTATTGCCGGTATTCGCACCGCCCAAAGTCAGCGTCACGGTGCCGGTAGTCGTTCCACCCGAAATCGCCCCCCCAAAATTCAGGGTGTTGCTGGAGTCGGCGCTGTTATTGAAGAACGTGTAAGCTCCGGCAGTATTGCCACTGGCAGGGGATAGCGTGACCGGGGCATTGATGGTGATGGTTTTCCCGGTCCCATCCAGGATCGAGAGGATCTGGGTTGTGCCGGCATTTGTCAGGATGAGTTTGTTGCCACCCGTGCTCCCAATGGTGAATGTGCCGCCAGCCGTGCCGGCACTGGTGTCAAAGGAGATGCTACTTACGCTCTGGTCAGTTCCGGAACTGTTGGTGACAGAGGAAAGCGTCGTGTCGAACAGGGCCGTGGCCGTCGAATCCGGCTTGGTGTTCCAGTTGCTGGATGTATTCCAGTCAGAACCCGAGGCTCCAGTCCAATTCACAGTGGCCACAGTGGCAGCCTGAGATGGCGCCAAAAAAGCCATGGAGAGAAAGCCCGCCACCAAGAGATGCTTGCGCATGTGGTTAGATGGATTTTTGGAGCGCGCCTAAAAACAAAATCGCCCCTGCGAGCCGATTTAGCAGACGCGCAGGGCGGGGATTTAAGAGTGGGGACAAAAATGATGGGCAACCGATGGGGACGGTTTTGAAACCAGGGCACGGCCAGGATGATGTCATGGAATGAATTTGTCGCAGGCTGCAATTGTATCGCATAGAGATGTTTCGTTTGAATTGGTTCATTTTTCTTCAGTTTTTGATTCTTTTTCTATTGAATGTCCGCTCACCGGCACCACCAAAATGGGATTTCGCTGGTTACTCATGTCCGATGATCTGGAACTCCGCCAGAAACGGCGTGTTGCTGGTCTTGCGAAGGTTGAGGCGGAACAGGCGGGCTTTGACCGGCGGGAAGTCTATCCACAGCTCGCGGCGGATCGTCGTGCCCGAAGCAATCTGCTTCCACTCGTCGCCGATCTTCGCCTCCAGGTCGAACTCCTGGGTGCGGATATAGGGGGAATCGCAGAGCATCACCTGGCTGACTTCGCGTTCCGCTTGGAGGTCCACCGTCACCCAAGCCTCGCGGGCTTTTAGGTCCGCTGACCAGCCGGTGTAGCGATCTCCGTCATTGATGTTCGATTTACTATGCTGCGCCTGGCTCGAAAAGGTGCTGGAGACCTCCACTGGCTTGTGAAGTGCAAGGTTCTTGGGCCCTGATTCCTCTCCACGAATCCAGCGGCCTACCTGCTGCAGGGTTTCCACATCAATCGCTCGCAGCCGCCCGTCGTAGCCGGGGTTCACAGCGAGGTCAAAAAAGTTGCCGTACTTTACCGATTCAAGATAGTCCAAATAGAGTTTCCTTGCCGGATGACAAAAATTGTCATGAACGGGGAGTGAATAGAACCAGTCCGCTCCGCCCTTGTGAAGAGGCAAAATGGGATAGCAGAATTCGGCGACTAAAAAGCCTGCAAACTTGCTGGCATCCTGCGAGCCGTGGCCAGCACCGCTGCTATCCGTTAAAGGCGCGGGACGCCCTCTCTCACCGATCCGCAAATCCTCTTGCGACGCACGGGGACCGTGATTGAATCCGACAAAGCAATTCGGCTGAAGAGCTTTGCACAGTGTTGCGGTCTCCTCGTGGCTCAGCCCGCCATCCTTTTGCGCGGCGTCGAGCCAGAGAAACTCGATCGGACCATACTGCGTCAGCAGTTCCGTCAATTGCGCCTTCTTCATCTCCGGAGTGTAGCCCCCGGGGTGGTAATCTTTGTTGTCGCGAAACTCGCCCTGGGAGAAGTAGAGGGCCAGCTTCAGTCCAAACTTGTCGCACGATTTGCGCAGCTCGGCCAAGACATCGCGCTTGAAGGGATGATTTGTCACTTTGCGATCCGTGGTCTTCGTGTCCCACAGACAAAAGCCGTCATGGTGCTTGGTCAGGAACAAAATGTAGCCCATGCCAGCCTCCTTCGCCACCTTGCACCACTGATCGGTGTCGCAACCGGTCGGCTTGAACATCGAAAGATCCTTTACGCCCGGCGTCCATTCGTGTCCCGAGAAGGTGCTAAAAGACCAGTTGACCCACATGCCCCATTTGAGACTTTGCGCCTCTTGAACCCGAACCGCATCGGGCTTTGGGGTTCGGTCGATCGGAAGTCCGCCGGGAAGCGCGTCAGCGGCTGAGCATGCGCCGAGAGCAATCAGTGTCGTGAATGTAGTTAATAGCTGTTTCATATTTCTGGGTTGGGATTGTGGTTTTGTTGGTGTGTGAGCGAATCGCCTAACGCTGGGTTGAACTGCAAGCCGATCCGTTACGAATTGCCGAGCAAAGTCACCACTTCAAACGGTTGCAAATGAATGGGGCCTCCCGCCGGAAGCTCTCCCAGGGGCCGCTCCATGAGGTCGGCCAAAACCCATCGGCCGCCACCCTCGATCTGGATTTGGGCAGGCTTTCCATGCACTTCGGCTATGCGCAGGACGAGTCGCTCACCCTCCTCGGAACGCTTGAGAGCTTCAAGGGAAACCGGGTCGCCTTGAATCTGCACCGGCGGGCGCACCCCAGCCGAAGTGCGTCCTTCGAATGAGATGGGCAGAACGTTCAGATTAGCGGCAATGGCAGGAACTTCCTCAAACTCCGCGGGAGAAGCCAGCGGCAGATAAGAATAGGTAAACCGATGCAGACCCTGGTCCGCCGAATGGTCCGGATAACTGGAGGATCGCAGCAGAGCCAGCTCCAAAAAATCCTCCTCGATGCGGACCCCGTATTTGCAATCGTTTAAAATAGCGAATCCGCCGACGGCATCCAGGAGCGCAGCATAGCGATGGCAAGGCACTTCGAAGCGAGCCGCTTCATAAGGAGTGTTTTGGTGTGTAGGCCGGTCAAAGAACCCGTGTTGGATCTCGCATCGGCCGGTTGTTGCGGGATGGGTGGAGGTGAATCCCACGCGCAACATCCGGTGGCGTTCGCTCCAGTCCACCTCGGTCTCAAAATCGATGCGCCGTGAGTTGGCGGAAAGAATGCAGCGCTGGATCAGGGTTGAGGAACCGATCTGCAAAGTAAAAATCAGCACGCTTCGGACCGGTCCTGACCAGCCTCGCCATGGAGCGGTGGCCGTGGGGGGAGCAAGGAGCTGCTCCGGGTAGGTCTGGTCGATCTCCCACGCGTCCCATTGTTGCGGCCGATCCACATAGAGACCGAGCCGGTTTCCGGGGTGGCTTTGCGGGATGAATTCGCGTCCCGTTTTCTTGTCCACCACCGAAACAAGCATCCCGTTCTCATTGAAAACGCAGCGCAGCTCCCCGTTCTCGAGAACCGGTTCTTCCAGCGGTTTCGTCTCCACCGCCGCGCCGGTTGTTTTGAAATCGGCAAGCTGCATCGGTGGCAACTGCACGAGTGTTGTCACGCGGCCATCGGGTTCGATCTGGCTGCCATAGGCAATCCCGGCATCGGCGGCCTGGAGCGGATGATCATTGTTCACGACCCCCTCCCAGCAGTGACCCAAGGCGTTAAAAAATGTGACGGACTCTTTCTCCTCGGGAAGCCGATCGCCGTATTGCTGCTGCAACTGAGCCAGCTCCTCAAAGACCCGCTCATTGGCTTGCTCGGTATCCTCCACCACCTCCCGAATGCTCGAGCCGGGAAGAATATCATGGAATTGGTGAAGGAGCACGGTTCTCCAGAGGCGGAGAAACTGTTGCCTTGGGTAATCCATGGGAGGCAGGCTGCAAAAGAGCTGCTCCAACTGCCCGAGCCGGATTTCCTGCTTGCGGTTATGCTCCTTGAGGCGGGCCTGGGTGGTGAAGGTGCCCCGATGCGCTTCCACGTAAAGATCCCCCCTCACCTTTTTGAGCTTTTGACGGCCTTCTTCAAACGCCAGAAATACTTCCTTCGTCTCTCCGAAACGAACCCGGGGCAGGCCTTCAAGGGAAGCCATTCGCAAAGCCCGCTCCAGATGCACCTCCGAGGGGCCGCCCCCGCCATCGCCAATGCCGACGCTGTAGATGAATTTCTCAAAGTCTGCTTTTTCCGTAAATCCGCGCTCGGCTGCGGCAAGATCCTGCGGGCGCATCAGCCCGTTGTAATCGCGCGCCTGCGGCAGCAAATGGACCAGGATTTCCGAGTGATCGTGACCGGCCCACAGAAAGGCGGTATTAGGGTAGCGGTTGACCTCGCTCCAGTGCGGTTTTTTGCCCAGCAGGTACCTGATCCCGGATTTTTTGAGGATCTGAGGAAGCGCAGCAGTATGGCCAAACACGTCGGGCAACCAGGCAACCTGGGATTCGACCCCGAACTCCTGGCGGAAGAACTGCTGTCCATAGAGGAGTTGGCGGATCAGCGATTCGCCCGAGGGCAGATTGGTATCCGGCTCCACCCACATCCCGCCCAACAATTCCCAGTGCCCGGCCTTGACCAGATCCTGGACGCGGCGGTGCAAGTCGGGATGATGCTCTTTGATGAAGGCATAATGCTGGGCCGAGGATGAGCCGAAGCGATACCCGGGATATTTTTCAATCAGCTCGGCCTGGCTGGCGAAAGTGCGGGCGCATTTGCCGATGGAATCCTCAACCCTCCAGAGCCAGCCCGTATCGATATGGGCGTGGCCGATGGCAACGGCCTCCAGACTGGAAGCAGTGGCTGGCCGGTTCAACTCGGCCTGGAGTTGCTCGCGAGCCAGCGCCGCCCGACTCGGATTGTCCTGCCAGACCACACAGGCGTTGACAAGGGCACCCATCGCTTTGGCGCGCCGAACGCTCTGGGGCGCAGCCTCCTTGGCCACCCCCAGCAGGACTTCGGCATCCCAAAGCAAGGCTCTGGCTTCCGGGCACACCGTGCAGAGATGCGCCGCATTGACCAATGCCTGGTGTTGTCCTCCCTTGATTGGCTCTTCCGGAGCCGGATCCAACGGCTGGTCGAGCCCCACAATGCTGCTGGCCCAAGCTTGGGCCAAGAGGGTGATTTCCTCCCCCCCATTACAGCATTTCAGCACCGGCACATCTTCCACCTGGCAGGGGAGGCCAAATGCGCTTCCCCATGTAAGCCTTCTTTGGATGCCCCCATGGAGATCGAATACGGAAATTTCTCCCTCCAGATCGATCTGCCCTTCCACCTCCTTGCCCTTCCAGTTCCCGGGGATTTGCCCGGTAAAGCGGAACCAGCCGTAGTCCCAAGCCTTGCCCCAAAGGTCGCCAATTTCCAAGAACCGGTATTCCTTGGGGGCGTCAAAACGCATGTCGTTTGCCGTGTTGACAGGACTGAATGCGATCTTGAGGGGCAGACGCTCTAAATAAAGCGTGCTTCGGACCCGCTCAATCCAGTTGGCAATTCTCTCAATTTGGCGCTCGTCGGCACTGAGGATAAATTCACTATGTGGCTCTTTCATGATCAGGCAACTGTCACACCCCAGGATAGCAAAGAATTCCTCCCTCAACAGGCCTTTTAGGTGCAAACTCGTTTCGTGGAATTGAGAATATGTTGCAGAATTCGTAGCCGCCGACGTCAGGAGGCGCACTCTTTTCCGCGTGCGAGGGGAAGGTAGCTGCTACGAATGCGTCCGCATGCGCTCCGCAGAAACTGATTCGCACGAATTCGAAACCAAAAATTAGGAATCAGGTGCTGCTGTTGTCCGGGGCAGGCATGAAAATCGCACCCATTCACTTATGCACTACGGATACTTTGACAACGCCAACCAGGAATATGTGATTGAGCGGCCTGACACGCCGGCTTCCTGGCTCAACTACCTGGGAACTTCAGAGTATTGCGGAATTATCTCCAACAATGCGGCTGGCTACAGCTTTTACCAGTCCTCAAAGCATGGCCGCCTTTTGCGCTTCCGTTTCAACAGCTTGCCCATGGACCGCCCGGGCCGCTACATTTACATCCGGGACGAGGCCGATGGAGATTATTGGTCGGCAACCTGGCAGCCGGTTGGCAAACCACTGGAGGCTCAAAAATCCGTGTGCCGGCACGGCTTGGGCTACAGCACTTTCAGCAGCGAATACCGGTCGATTCACACCCGGATGCGGGTATTTGTACCCGTAGACAAACCGATGGAGTTCTGGGAACTGGAGATTGAAAACCGGGGCGACCAGACGCGCGAACTCTCGCTGTTCGGGTACGCCGAATGGTGTCTTTGGGATTCTTTCAAAGATAGCCTGGATTTCCAATACATCCTGCACACCTGCCGAATGGGGTGCGTGGATGGGATCATTGACTATTCCATCCGGCTCTGGGACCAGCGCGAGCCGAAAGCCTATTTCGCAAGCTCCCTGCCAGTGGTCGGGTTTGACACTGACCGCGATGCATTCATGGGGCTTTACCGCCACGAAGGGTCTCCGCAGGCGGTGAGCGAAGGAGCATGCCGGGATTCGATTGCCCTGGGGGGCAATCCCTGCGCAGCCTTGCAAAGTCGGCTGACGCTGAAGCCCGGCGAGAAAGCCCGCGCGGTCTATATTTTAGGAATGGGCGACGCCAGCATCGAAGGGCGGGCCCACCGGGAGCGTTTCAGCGACGCGCGCCAGGTCGACGCCGAGTTCGATCGGGTCCGGCAATACTGGAAGATCCGTCTTAGTGCATGGCAATGCAATCTGCCCGATCCTGAGGTGAACTCCATGATGCAGGTGTGGAACCAGTACCAGTGCCACACGACTTTCAACTGGTCACGGGCCGCCTCCTTTATCGAAGCCGGCGGACGCGATGGACTCGGGTTTCGCGATTCCAATCAAGATGTTCTGGCCGTGGTTCACGCGCTGCCCGCGGAGGTCAAAGCCAAACTGGTTGACCTGCTCAAGGGCCAGCTGGCCGACGGGTCGGCAATGCACCACATTCAACCCCTCACCTGGTCGCAAGGACCCCATAACATTCCCCAAGAGGGGATGGTCTGGTCCGATGATCACCTCTGGCTTTTGATCTCGATTCCCTCCTACCTGCGGGAGACCGGCGACTTCGAATTCCTCAATCAACGTCATGCGTTTGCCGATCGCGAAGAGGGCAGCGTCTACGAACACCTCAAGAGAGCGCTCCAATTCTCCTGGGGCAAACGCGGACAGCATGGATTGCTGCTCGGCATGATGGCCGATTGGAACGATTGCATCAACTTGAAGGGCAAGGGAGAGAGCGTCTGGAGTACGATGCTCTATCACCTGGCACTCACGGAAATGATCACCCTTGCAAGCCGACTCGGCAGGAAGGAAGACGAAGAAACCTTTAGCATGTGGCGCACCGTCATTGCCGACACACTCGCCACGCATGCTTGGGACGGGAAATGGTTCCTTCGCGGCTACCTCGACAGCGGGCGCAAACTCGGCAGCCACCAAAGCGAGCAAAGCAAGATCTTCATCAATACCCAGTCCTGGGCAGTGCTCTCGGGCGCCGCCACCCATGGGCAAGCTCTTCAGGCCATGGATAGCCTCCGCGAACATCTGGCCACCGAACACGGGATCGTCAAGAACGCGCCGGCTTTCCAGGAGATGGACGATGAAATCGGGGCGGTGACGACTTTCCCTGCCGGGCTGAAGGAAAACGGAGGAATCTTTTGTCACTCAAACACTTGGGCCATTGTCGCGGAGGCCATGCTCGGCAGGGGCGACCGGGCATTTGAATATTACCGGGCCTTTCTCCCGGCAGCCAAGAATGACTCGGCTGAGATCTATACGATGGAGCCTTATGTCTATTCCCAGTTCATCACCGGACGCGAGCATCCCAAGTTTGGCAGGGCCCGCAACTCGTGGCTGACCGGCACCGCGGCATGGGCGTTTGTTGCCATGAGCCAATACATTCTCGGAATCCGGGCGGACTACGATGGGTTGATCATCGACCCGGTGATCCCCGCAAAATGGGACGGTTTTAGCGTCACTCGGCGGTTTCGCGGGGCGGAGATTGAGATCGAGGTAACCAACCCGGATCACGTCAGTCGAGGAGTGCGCTCCCTGGTGCTCAATGGGGAACCCTTGCAAGGCAATCTGATTGCCGCAGGCATCCTCAAAGAAATCAATAGCGTGAAAGTGGAAATGGGAGAGCCGCGGAAAAGCATTTCGTCATCTTCGCCTCGGCAGAATCGAAAACAGCCAGTGGAATCACTCCCCTCTCCTGCTTTGGCATGAAGTGCAAAATTACCAATCAAATTATGAAAACCCCACCAGCCGCTCTGTTCACAATGTTTGGCCCCCTCCTCGCCGCATCCCTGCTCCTCGCACCGGTTAAAGCACCTGCTGCGGAGGACTTTTTCCTAAAGGATGGCGACCGAGTCGTCCTCCTTGGTGACAGCATCACCCAGATGGGAATCTATACAGCGTATTTGGAGCAGTGGATTAACACCCGATTCCCGGACCGGAACATCTCGTTTTTTAATGTCGGGATTGGGGGGCAACGTTCTCCGCAGGGCAATGAGCGGTTCAAACGCGACGTGCTCGCCTACGCGCCCACCGTGCTGCTGGTGAACTTTGGCATGAATGACGGAGGTTATGTCCCCTTCACCGAGCCAAATTTCAAGCGATACATGGACGGGCTCCAAAGCATAGCCGATCAGGCAAAAGCGGCGAATATCCGCGTAGCCTGGTGCACTTCCAGCGCTGTGGAACCGAAGCCGCAGCGCACCGAGTTGGTTCAATACAACCAGACCCTGGAGCGGTTTGCCGAGGGGATCCAACAAATTGCCGCCCGAAATGGAAATGCGTTGTTCATCGACCAGTTTCATCCGTATCTGTCGGCGATTACCCAGGCGCGCGCCGCCGATCCACAGAGTTTCATCAGCGGGGGGGGGGATTCGGTTCATCCGGGGCGGACAGGAGCGGTGCTGATGGCTTGGTCCATTCTCAAAGGAATGAACTTTCCGCGAGTAGCGGCGGCCGCCGAACTGGATGCTGCCGCCGGCCGCGTCCTCGGAAACGAGAACTGTACG
>Ga0194063_10002819_pt1 | contig 10648 bp, 6 predicted proteins | sample SepL3720m_MetaG_FD_155459 | JGI IMG/M metagenome (GOLD analysis project Ga0194063, IMG submission 155459) | Anoxic zone freshwater microbial communities from boreal shield lake in IISD Experimental Lakes Area, Ontario, Canada - Sep2016-L373-20m | ecosystem: Environmental > Aquatic > Freshwater >...
AAGCAGCGCGATCCCCTCCGCCCGCAGGAGGGCGTCGCGGTAGAAATCTTTGAGCAGGGGCAAACCGAGCGTCCCGCGGAAGCGGTTCAGCGGCGGCAGCATCGTCCGGTTGAGGATTCCGTCCACGAGAAAAAATGCGGCATCGTGGAGAATATCCGGCGCATGGCAGAACCACCCGCCACCGTCTGCCAGCACGGGCATGTCGCCGTGGCTCCGCACGACCATGGGCTGCAAGTGGAGCATGAGGCGCGGGATCCCCCGGGATTCCGCCAGCGCGGATGCCGCCAGCCCGAGCGTCGAGGTGACGACAAGGTCGAAATCTCCTTCGAGCGCGTCAAACGCATTTTGATACGTGACCAGCGACGCGTGCATCGCCTGGGCAACCCGCCAGGTGCCGAGGCCGGGTTTCCACAACCCCGGATCGCCCGCCATCCGGTGGAAGTCTTCTTCTGTTCCGATCGGGTGCCACTCGAAGCCGCGCTTGGCCGCGAGGTGCCCGTAATGCGGTGTGAGCAGAAAGACGGGCTGGTGGCCGCGGCCCGCGAGGTGCCCGGCGAGCCACAGGAGGGGGTTGACATCGCCCTCGCTACCGAAGGGAACAAACAGGATCCGCCGGTTCATCAAAGCAGAGCTAACGCATTAAAAATTGTTCGCATGTTGAGGTGCTGCCCAGGGAGAACGGGCGTCCGCCCGTTTCGTTTTCTATGGTAATCTGTGATTTCTTTCCCGGATCTGGTGAAGTTGTTCCTTGTGCACATCAAGGAAAAGAAAAATCCCGGCGTTACGTGCTCGACATGCAGGCGCGGCTTCATTTCGCCGCCAAGACGTTCACCGCGAATATCGCCGACATCAAGACCGCCGAGATGGACAAATGGCTGGCCTCCATGAAGAAAAACATGAGCCGGACAAAAAACAACTAGCGCAAGGCCATCCTCACGCTGTTCCGGTTCGGGAGGAAAAAAACTACCTGCCCAGAGGGGCGAAGACCGAAGCGGAATTCACTACCAGCTACGACTTGGGGAGCGAAGATTTTTTCCTTTCTGGTAATGAACACTTAATTGGGGGAATACCAACTGGGGGGATCTTGGGGTGGGAGAACATTTTTGCGGGGGGATCGTTGGAATACAATCCGGCCACTCGAATCTTCATGTGCCACCAACAGACTTGCAAGTTGACCGGACGAAAACTCTGCGACATGCAATTCATGCTTCTGTCCATTATAGACCATTTCCTGTGATCGGGATTCATCGAGCTTGATGGCTTCTTTCCATGAACCATCGCTTTTATCATTGGAAGCCCAACGCTTGATTTGGCTCGCTGCTTGAGAGATACGGCTGACTTCTCCGCCCGGTTCAGTTGGTAATGCGTCGCCAGCATTTCCGCTGCTGATCCATCTTTCGCCATCACCCATCACTGACCACTGACGACCGATATTTGGCAAAATCCTCGTGAATTCTCCGAGTTTTGGACTGGCCGGATTTAGATGGATAGCGAACTTGGATGGGGCCAAATCAATCCCGCCGCCAATTTCAATGACGCTCTTGCGTTGAATGCTCAGGCCATTATACTCATCAATATCCTGGTTCAACTGCTTGCGGCTTGGCTCATATTCATTGATAACAGTGTTGTATTTGTCGATATCGAGGTTCAAAACTCCCAGGAGTTGTTCGCATCTTGTAACAAGACTGTTGTGCCTTTCAACCAGCGCGTTATAGGCGTCTGCATTGCTTTCCAGCCTCATGCGTTCCTTGATGGAAGCGATATTGGATTTCAGGGTGCTCATCGTAGCTTTTTGATCGGATAAACCACTTTCTAAGACGGCAATCGAGCTTTTTAACCGTGCCAGCATGGCCTTGCTTTTTTCGATCTTTGTATTCAAACCAGCTTCAACCGGGTGAAGAGGAAGGTCAATCGTGCTCCCCGCATAATCAGCAAGGAGTTTTACATCGTCCTTCGTGCGTAGGATTTCACGCACTTTTTTGTTTCGATTTGCCGCAAACAGAGTCGCCGCATCTTCGTCGGTGATACGGTGAGTGTTCTTACTGCTTCCATTTAAATACTTGGAAATGCTGGCTGGCGAATGAAAATACTCTTCAACGGTCTTATCCAGAATGGGACTGAGAAAAACCACCTTTGTTCCATCAATGATCTGTTGAGATGTTGGCTTCTCGGCATTCGCAGCGCAAAAGTAGGTGGCAGCGATTAGCTGTGTTCTGTCAACCTCGGTATCACACGGGGGAAGCTCCACACTTAAAAGCTCGTCACAATCGAGCCAATTGGCTTGAGCTTTAAACAGCCAACTGCAAATGCCCATCAATCGTGCGACCGTCGATAGTTCAGCAATTTCGGGAAATGCTTTTGCATACTGGGCGTAATTGCTGTTCAAGTCGGCGATGCTATCGCGAATGCTGAGGGAAAGCGTCTCGCGTTTTTTACGCTCAAATTCCTCTGGTGATGCAAAATCACCCCTGCTTCGCTCAGCATCTGCTGTAAAGCGAGGGTTGGTAACAACCGCCTTTTCATAGGCCAGGTCTGAATCGACGCCAATCGTATCTGGATAATACCAGAAGCGGGTCGCAGTCCATTTTCCTTTGCCAAAATCCCCAAAATCCTGAAAATCGCGCTCTGATCCGGTGAGAAAGCCTTTGACAAAACTTCTGGTATAATTGCGACGATCTTCAAATGTTTTCGGGTCGAGGCCACTTGTGATCGTTTTGAAGCGCTCATCAGCTTTCAGTACCACCGAACCGATGCGGGTATTTTCCAGGAACCCGCCAAAATTCACTGTCGCTTTGGTTGGGTTGATATTTGGGTCAAGGCTGATGAAAGCTTGGTTGTCGCCTGCGTGAAAAACTGCGCGATAGGCGACTGCAAGATCGGATAGACTGGCAGGCTTGCCATCCACTGTCGGACTGGGGCCTTCAGAACCGTAAAGCACAAAACCACGGTTTTTACTGAGGGTAGCACCCCGGAGTTCGGGATTCTGAGCAAAAAATCCAGCGAGGCCATTTAGGTCAAGGTTCTTTTTATTAGTAGGAAAAATGGTCTGCTTGAACGAATACGGCTGCGTATTCAGCCTCAGTTCAGATGTCTCATAGTTGTTTTTGTATGCATAGACGGCCACTTCCAGCCCGTCTTTTGAGTTTTGTAAAAGCATGTTGAGGCAATGCCGGATCACCGAGTAATTATCTTGGTATGCCTTTTTCGGATCGTCTCCCAACAGAAAGACCTCCGCGTGGTTTTTATCATCCGTGCAAATGTTTATGCGCCCACCTCGAAAAATGGCTGCCCATGCCGGTTGGCGTGAACCTTCTGGAAAAAAATCAACAACCGGATGATACGCTCTCCCATCTGGGCCGTTTCTCATTTTGAGTGCCAGAGGAAGCAAAGCTGAGAACTTATCAACAAAGGGTTGCACTGCATTCCGTAAACTTTTGTCAGTCAAAGCTGATATCAGACTCTGCCCGGTTCTGACAATTGTGTCAGAATCCAGCAAATCGGAGTAACTAATAGAAACCCACTTTGAAGGATTGCGGGGAGATATATTTGTGGAAGGTGCCTGGCTTTTGGGGTTCACCTTGCTCTTCCCCAGAGGAGACGGGAAAGTGAGGGCGATCAGAATGATGACCAGCAGCCCCAATAATACCGCTATGGGTATGAGTTTACGCATGCCGAGAAACAACTTGAATTGCCAGTGGATAGCAACAGACCGGAGAGCACCGCCCCCTCCAAATGCCTCGGTACAAGCCCCGAGGTTCTTTGCTTGCTCTGCTCTGCCTGGCGAAAATATCCATGCTCATATTGACTGAGTATTTGAAGATTACTACGTCAACAGAAACTCTGGCAATGACGATATGCGTCGAATTCGCTGAGAATCTACCCGGAGGGCGACATGTGCCGGAGCAAGGGATGGAAATGCTGAATCTTGAAATGTGCAAGTCCTCCACGTCTGCCTCAGATATCTCCGACTTGCATTCCTTCTTTCTCTCGGACAGTCTGCGCCTATGGAAAAGCTCGAATCTTGCTTCAGTCTCCTGACAGCCCGAAAGCCGTGCGCCATGTTCCGCGTAGTGGTTCCCTTGTTCGCAATCTTGTTTTTGAGTTGTGCAGTCCGAGTTCATTCTGAAAATGTCCCGCCAAGCGATGCTGTCGAGGGGTATCGCAAGGCCGCCGAGCAGGGTGATGCGGTCGCTCAACGCATGCTCGGGCGTTGCTACTTCAACGGCAACGGCGTTTCCAAGGATTATGCCGAAGCGGTAAAATGGTTCCGCAAAGCTGCCGAGCAGGGAAATGCGGACGCTCAATTCGGGCTCGGAGTTTCCTACGGAAGGGGCAAAGGCGTTCCCAGAGATGAAGCCGAAGCCGTGAAATGGTATCGCAAGGCCGCCGAGCAAGGAAATGAGGCCGCTCAATACATGCTCGGGCGTTGCTACGCAAACGGCACCGGCGTTCACAAGGATGAAACCGAAGGCGTGAAATGGTTTCGCAAAACTGCGGAGCAAGGACTTGCGGCCGCTCAATACATGCTCGGTGTTTGCTACACAGACGGCACCGGCGTTCCCAAGGATGATGCCGAAGCTGTGAAATGGTATCGCAAGGCCGCCGAGCAGGGAAATGCGAACGCCCAAACCAGCCTTGGGGATAGCTACGCAACGCGCATCGGCGTTCCCAAGGATGAGGCAGAAGCCGTGAAATGGTATCGCAAGGCCGCCGAGCAAGAAAATGAGGCCGCTCAATACATGCTCGGGCGTTGTTACGCAAACGGCACCGGCGTTCTCAAGGATGAAACCGAAGCCGTGAAATGGTATCGCAAGGCTGCCGAGCAGGGAAATGCGAACGCCCAATCCGACCTCGGGAATTGCTATTTCAACGGCACTGGCGTTCCCAAGGATGAAACCGAAGCTGAAAAATGGTTTCATAAGGCTGCGGAACAGGGAGATGCGGTCAGCCAAGTTCGACTCGGGTTTCTCTACGCAAACGGCATAGGTGTTCCCAAGCATGACGCCGAAGCCGTGAAATCGTATCGCAAGGCTGCCGAGCAGGGAAATGCGAACGCCCAAGTCCTACTCGCGGTGTGCTACTCAAACGGCACAGGCGTTCCCAAGGATGAGGCCGAAGCCGTAAAATGGTATCGAAAGGCTGCCGAGCAAGGGAATGCGGGCGGCCAATTCAACCTCGGGGCTTGCTACGAAAACGGCACAGGCGTTTCCAAGGATGAGGCCGAAGCCGTGAAATGGTTTCTCAAGGCTGCTGAGCAGGGAAATGTTTTCAGCCAAGACAACCTCGGGATTTGTTACGTCAAAGGAAAAGGCGTCCCTAAGGATGAAACAGAAGCCGCGAAGTGGTTCCGCAAGGCTGCTGAACAGGGAGATGTGGTCGGCCAATTCCGACTCGGGTTTTTCTACGCAAACGGTATAGGAGTTCCGAAGGATGAGGCAGAAGCCGCGAAGTGGTTTCGCAAGGCTGCCGAGCAGGGAGATGCGGACAGCCAATTCCGACTCGGGTGTTTCTACGCAGAAGGTATAGGAGTTTCCAAAGATGAGGCAGAAGCCGCGAAGTGGTTTCGCATGGCCGCCGAGCAAGGAGATGCGGACAGCCAATTCAACCTCGGGAATCGCTACGGCAAAGGGGAAGGCGTCCCCAAGGATGAAGCAGAAGCCGCGAAGTGGTATCGCAAATCTGCCGAGCAGGGAAACACGAAAGGTCAAATCAAACTCGGTTTTTGCTACGCAGTAGGTTCCGGCGTTCTCAAGGATGTGACGGAGGCTGTAAAATGGTATCGTAAAGCCGCTGAGCAAGGCGATGCACTCGGCCAATTCTTCCTCGGGACTTGCTACGAAAATGGCAAAGGTGTCCCTAAGGACGAAGCAGGTGCTGTGAAGTGGCTTCGCATGGCCGAAGTGCAGGGATACTCTCCTGCGCAATTAGAACTCGGGATTTGCTACGAAAATGGCACAGGCGTCCCGAAGGATGAGGCCGAAGCCGTGAAATGGTATCGCAAGGCTGCCGCGCAGGGAAATGCGATCGCGCAATACGAACTCGGGCGTTGCTGCTTTGTTGGCATAGGAGTTCCCAAAGATGCAGTTGAGGCGTACAAATGGTGGTTGTTGGCGGCTGGACAAGGCAACGAGGTAGCTAAGAGCAAAGTTGATGGCGTAGAGCAGAGAATGACACGGGAGCAAATCGCAGAGGGGCAGAAACTGGCGCGGGATTTTAAGCCCCGCATGGCAAAAAGCACTGTCACGCTTGGGACTGGCAGCGAAGGCGCAGAAACAAATCCGAAATCTACCGGCACGGGATTTTTTATTACGGATAGCGGCTATCTTATCACGAACAAGCACGTCGTTGAAGATGCAAGTCAAGTTCGTCTCGCCACGAGCTCAGGCATTATTTCCGCCAAAGTGGTGAAAGTGGATGGAGGCAATGACTTGGCATTGCTGAAAGCCGAAGGGAAATTCACGGCTCTGCCCGTGACGGCGAGCCGCGCAGTAAGGCTCGGTGCATCCGTGGCAACGGTTGGATTCCCCAACATCGGGATGCAAGGTTTCGCGCCCAAGTTGGCGAAGGGCGAGATCGCATCGCTATCCGGCGCGGCAGATGACGCGCGGTATTTCCAAATCAGCGTGCCAGTGCAACCGGGCAACTCAGGCGGGGCATTGGTGGACGAGCGCGGCAACGTGGTGGGGGTTGTATCAGCCAAGCTGAATGCGGCAGCCGCGCTGGCCGCGAGCGGGGCGTTGCCGGAGAATGTCAATTACGCGGTGAAGAGCAGTTTTCTGCTGAGCTTCCTTGAATCCGTCCCCAACGCGGCCAATGAACTCAAAGACCCGAACACCCAAGAGGGAAATTTTGAAACCGTGGTGAAATCTGCCGAGAACGCGGCTGTGCTAATTCTGGTTTACTGAGGTCGGCCAACAGATTTCAGACGTCTCATTCAAAGTTGGCGCTTATTCCCAGGAGGACAGGGCCAGCAAGCCGTCTAGTTTTTTCCAGACCACCGCACTGGCTTTGAGGTTCTTGCTGCCGTCAGCCACTTCGATCTCCAGACGGTAATTCAATCCGGCGACCACCTGATGCTCCGCTTTTAGGATTTTGACGAGTTGGAGCGGTCTCTTCCGGTGGCCTGAGCGTGAGTTTTAACAGCAAATTCTGCGACTTTGACCACCTCGGAGTCGATTTCTGCCGGGGAATATCCTCCGACGAGGGCAAATTCATCAGTTTTTGTGGGGTTGCCGCTGGCGAAAGCAGTGGAAACGAAGGCCAGAGCGACGATGGGGAGAAAAATTCGGTTCATGGCAGAATAATATCAGAAAAGTTGGGGGTAGGACAGTCTTTGTCTTTTTCGTGTGATATACCGGGGCTCAAATATGATCCCAGCATTTTCGCTCGCCACCCGTTCGATAAACCATTAATTCCTATTCCATTTCCAAGCGCAACGTCATGCGATTCTATCTCCAGAGTTTAGTTCAATCAGATCACTTGAAAGCCAACTGCCACAAGCAAACAATAATATGAGCGAAATACTTGAAATATGGAAAACAAAAGACGCAGGCATTCGATCGTTTCTTAAAACCTATCCGCAGTTACTGGACATGTTGAACGGGCTGATAGTTGTAGCCAAAGTGCCAATAAGTGCTGCCTACGATTCCGATCTAACCTCCGAACAAGCATTCCTTTTGCAATTGTGGGTGGCTATTTACAAATATCAAGAGGACAGCCTATTTCTCATCATGAGTAAACGGTTTGATTCGGGCTTTGCGCTCTTGCGAATGGCTGCTGAACTGGCAAGAGACATTGTTCGGATGAGTGAGGATAATGTCAACTATGAGATGTGGCAAAAGAAGAACGAACTAAACAGGGAAGAATGCTATAAGCAGACTTTTCGGTTCAATCAAAAAAACCAAATTGAACGATTTGTATTTAAGCAATACAACCTCTTCAGCAACTGGGGTGTCCATGGACATTTAACTGCAATTTCTCAGAGGGAACACGTCGGAGAAACAGATGACGGTCGATTTGCCCAAATCGCCATACCGGAAGAAGCTGTTGTCCGAAACATTGGCCTTTGGATGGCATCCTACCTCCCACTCCATCAAATGTGCCAAAAAGTCTTTGAAAATGCTATTTCACGTCATTCCCCCGAGGCCCTTACTATGCTTAGTAAAATGATTGTAGTAAGTGGTGATGTCATAAAGATTACCTGTAAATATGGGAGAGGAAGAAAACAATAATTGGAGACGATCCGCTCGAATGGCTTTTATCTTTATGCTGCTGGCTTGGGAAAGGCAGAAAGGGTCGGAAAGGCTGAAAGGGTCGGGCCTATAAATTAAATGTTTCCCGACGGCATTGCACAATATCCGACAGGTCGCCGACCACCACCAATGCCGCCGCGGATTTGCACCGCGAAAAATTCATCCCGGAACCGACTGTGCCGAAAACTGTCGGCTATGTCGCGGCATTTCGGCCTCTTTGTCCCGGCGGAGAAGTCCGCCCGCCCGGCCCTAAATTCTGAATTTACCTGCCACCCGGAAGTGAGGCGATCAGACCGGGGAGGTTTTCCAAGCCCGCCTCGCACACGGTCCCTCCGCGCGTCTCCCGCCGGATCACCGTTTTCCGGTCTGCTGCGATCAGCCAGCAAATGGCCTCCGGGTGAAGCGAGCGGAAGGCATTAAGCCCGGCGTAGTCTGCTGCGGAGGAACGCCATTTGCACTCGATGGCGATCGGGGGACAACCCCGCCGGCTGATGACGAAATCCACTTCGCGCTTCTGCTTGTCGCGCCAGTAATGGACAGCGCCGTCACCCAGCTCGAAAGCCAGTTCGTCGAGGACGAGGTGCTCCCAGAGGTTTCCGCAATCCTCGCGGCGGAGGGAAGCCCAGCCGCGGGCATGACAAACGAATCCCGTGTCGAACGCATAAACTTTCGGCATGGCCACCAGCTCCCTTTGGGGATTTGTCGCGTACGGTCTCAGCACGGTGACCACTCCCGTCAAGGCGAGCATATCCAGATAATTGGCGAGAGTCTGCCGGCTGGCCTCACACGGTCCGGTGAACGATGTCAGCTGGCAAAGCCCTCCGCTTTGCGCCCAGAGCATTTCTAAAAAGCGCAGAAACGAATACCTCTTCGAGACGGAAAACAGATCCATGATGTCCCTCGCCCAAAACGATTCGAGCCAGTCGGAAAATTCCGCGTCGTCTGGGGTCTCCTGGATCAGGCTCTCTGGCAAGCCGCCATGCAGGAGGCGTCTCTCCAGGGAGCCGCAACCAAAGGCAGCGAGTTCGCGCCAGAGAACCGGACGCAGATGCACCGTCCGCTTTCTTCCGGTCAAGGTGTCCCGAAACCGGGCTCCCGCACCCAGAGTCGAAGAGCCCGTCGCGACGATTCGTGTGTCGGGATGGTGGTCGCTCGCCACTTTCAGCAGCTCCGAGGGATTGGCCAGCCGGTGGATCTCATCCAGAATCAGCCGCTTGCCTCGATGAGCGGAAAGGAACGATTCGGTATCCTCGGCATCGCGGCGCACCGATGGCAGGTCGCAATCGAAATACTCCACCCCCTCCAATTGCCGCGCCAGCGTCGTTTTCCCCAGCCTCCGTGGTCCGGCCAGCCAGACAATCCGGCGGGATTTCCATGCCCCCTCAATCCGATCAACCCAGCACGTCCGTTGAATCATGAATCTTGATTAGCGCATGGTATTACCAAACGCAAACAGAGTTTAGGGACATCTTTGGCATTCTGTCCGGTTTCAAGGCAGTTTTCAGCCCCGTATTTTGCCATCGGAGTCGCCTGTTCGACCCAGGATACTCAGGGCGAGCGGTAAAAGCGGCAGCGCTTTTGCTCAATGTCCTGCCGTAAAATGTCTGCGGTGCTCATGAATTTCTCTTTTTGTTCTGCTCTTGCTGGGAATGGTGGGTTTTCTCCTCGGACATGGGCTGAACAATGGATTCGGGAAGCGCCGGTAAACAAGCTCAATCGCCACGAGGTTTGCCGTTCTGGAGAACTCCGCATAAGGCGACGCAGACTATTCATATACTCATTATTCAGATAAGTTACGAGCAAAACTCAGACCATATTCTTAACGGGCGTGCCCGTTTCGCCCGTTTGCGTCCGGCCTGTTTGGAGACTCCTGACCCCCCGCATGAAAACGCCCTGCGCCATTCACAGGCGGAACGCCTGTGCTCCCTTTTTAGCGAAACCCAGCGGAGATTTTAATGCGTTTGCCCGGTTCATCAAAGCCGCTGCAAGGCCGGGAGCGAGTATTTTTTGATGAGCTTGTCCCGGTTCGCCTCGATGGACGCCGCGTCCAGGAAAATGACACCCGGATCTTCTTCGAGCTCGATTTTTTGGAACCCGCCGACCGGGTGTTTGGCCGCCTCGGCGAGGTCGTCGAGGCTCCGGATTTCGCGCCCGTTCACTTTCGAGACGACCAGGTTGTCGAGGCCCTCGTAACCGATCGTATCCTGGGTCGGAAGGATTTGGGAAACGAAGACAATCTTCCCGCGATCCTGGGGCAGCTCGTTTTGGAAGGCATCGGAAAACACCAGCCGCTGCGGCGCTTCCTTCAGCCAGTCTGCGCCCCATTCCTGCAGGTAGGGGCGCGAAAGCTCCATGAACACCACGCCGCCGAGGACGACGTATCGCGGCGCGCGGTC
>Ga0194063_10002820_pt1 | contig 10643 bp, 11 predicted proteins | sample SepL3720m_MetaG_FD_155459 | JGI IMG/M metagenome (GOLD analysis project Ga0194063, IMG submission 155459) | Anoxic zone freshwater microbial communities from boreal shield lake in IISD Experimental Lakes Area, Ontario, Canada - Sep2016-L373-20m | ecosystem: Environmental > Aquatic > Freshwater...
TTTGAGGGAGTAAATTACGCTATTGACAGATAGTGTTGGAGATGTTACTATGAACGCAGTAAGTTTTCGATGGTATGGGGTTTACCGAATACTTACCTGCTACCATTCTGCATAAGATGCAAAATGCCCTAATCGAACGCGCCCATTGCGGTATATGAAAGGCCAACAAAACTCATGAATATCTTCCCGTTTTTGGTAATCATCCTGATCCTTCTGGCACAGCAATCCGCTGATGCAGTCGAACCACCTGAGTTGACCACTCAGACGATCTACGTCAGTCAATCGAGCGGGGACGACATTAACGACGGAACCTCGGAGACGAAACCATGGAAGACACTGGCGAAGGCGTCGATGGTCAATTGGCGACCGGGGGATAAATTGCTGTTGAAATGCGGCGATACCTGGAACGAAGGGTTGACACTGCGTGGGGACGGTTCGGCCACCGCCCCGGTGACGGTGGCATCCTATGCCGCTGGTGAACGGCCGTTGATTCAGCGAACGAAGGGTAATCGGACGGCCTGCATTTTAATTGACAAGGCCTCGGGCTATCACATCCGCGACCTGGAACTGAGTTTCGCTCAGAATGCGATCCGCATTGAGGCGGATTCACGAGTGAAGACAACGCAGGGCGACTATCTGGTCGAGAATTGCTTCATCCATGATACCGCTGGAAATCCGGATTTTCGTGGGGGCGACCATTTCCAGTATGTCCACATGGGTTGGGCTATCTACACAGATGGAATGGCATCACCTCAACCCGTCAAGCTCAAGAACTTCACAGTGCGGAATTGCGTCGGACTTCGCACACAAGGGTTCTATATGCCACAGGGATCGGTCAGTCAGGAGAACTGGTTGTTTGACGGATGTACGATTGCTCACAACAGTTTTAATTCCGTTTACCAAAATAGTACCCGGAAGTTCGACATCATCAATAGCGTCTTTGTTTATGGGTATCCCTGGGAGTACCATCCCAATGGATCGACCATGGTGCTTGCTGGAGGACTCGAAGTTGACGCGACAGGTCGCAACGTGGTTACGAATAACGAGTTCGGCTGGGCCGGCGACTATCCGGGGCGGCCGGACGGATGCGGCTACGATTTTGAAGCTGGAACTTCCGGGGTTACGTTTCAGAGGAATTTCATCCATAACTCTTTTGGCGAGGCTGTTCTGTTCATGGGTGGGTACGGACATAAGGACCTTATTTGCGACGGCAATATCTTCCGCAACAACGTCCGCTTTAGCACTCGCTGGCATGAAGAGGTTACGGTGAGCGGTAACGGCGGTAACGGCGTTTTCAGCAATAATCAGTTTTTCTCTCGGTTGGGAATAAAGGCATTTGCTGGCAAGCCGAAAGGCTTTACCTTCACCAACAACGATGAACAGTCTAAGGGCGATTTTGTTGAGATACCGCTAATAACCCACATTGAACGCGGCGCAGGCGAGAGAACGTACACCTTAGCCTCTAGGACGCCTGGCGCGAATATCCGTTACACCTTGGACGGAAGTTTGCCCACGACTTCAAGCAAGTTGTATGCCGGGCCGGTGAAGATTCATCGTTCGGGTGTACTCAATGCGAAGGCATTTAAGGAAGGTTTTCTTCCCAGTTACGTTAACTCGTTGGGTGTTGAACTTCGCAGTCGAGAAGGCGAACCGCCCGTTGCCTGGTGGAAACTGGATGAGACCTCGGGGACGAAAGCTTCCGACTCTGCATCCAGCAATCACGGGGCACTCAGCGGCTGCAAATGGATGGGCGGCGGTTTGCAGTTCATCAGCGCAGAGGATAAGGTCGCCATCGACAAAGCGAAATTGTCGGATATCACCGATAATTTTACGCTCGTCTTCTGGGTGAATCCCAAGGGGCCGCGTACCGCAAAGTTGTTCGCGTCCTCCTTCTCCTTTTTTCCGATCGGCGAAGCAGAAGGCGGTGAAGAAGGCAAAGCCGGCCAACGATACGCGCTATCCCCCAAGGATCCACGTGTCGCGGGCGGTGCCGGAGTTGGTGTGTCGGTGGGTGATAACGGAATCGGCGTGTACGAACGCGCTGAGGGTTATCTGCCGCCAGTGCTGACGCTTGACACCCCACTCATGGGATGGAACCACATTACGGTGGTTTACCGCACCAAACAACCCACCATCTATCTGAACGGCATTTTCGAGAGGGCTGGCCTCAAGAGCACGCGGAGCGTCCGCCCGGTTTTCGATCTCGGCGGGTCGGAATTAGGTCAGTACGAGGGTGGACTAGCCGATGTCCGCATCTACGATCGCGCTTTGACGGATGGGGAAATACAAGATATCTTTAGTTCATCGGTTGATGATAAATTACGGAGATAATGAACTTGTTGCTGCTTTGGCGGCAAACGACGGTTGCCGGCCTGATCAGCGGAGAACAAATAGAAATAACCAACACCGCCACCGGGCAGCAATGCACCGTCCCGGCCAACAACTGGCGCTTCTCTGTGCTCTGTGACTGACGAGTATTTCGTCAGTTGACCACCGGAGTTCTTTCTGCTATCGTTCTGCATAAGATGACTATAGCTTTTACTAAAACACAACCGGGCGCTTATCACCTATCAATCCTGGTCGCGCATTTATTGCAGCGATACCATGATTCGAGAGGTCATCGCGGGCGAGCCGGTAATACTGCGCCGGACACAGGTGTTAGAGCGTTTCGCACCCATAGCGAGTGTGGAGATTTCACCGGACGATTACTTTCTCGGATCACAGAAATTCTGTGCCTTTTGTTTCCCCAATGAGATCAATGCTGAACTGCAAACCCTGGGTTATGCTAAGAATATCGGGCATATTATCTACGATTATGCAGGACTGGTGCAGGAAGGGGTTGCCATTTAGGCGATTTACAGGGGTGATGACTGGTCGCCAGCACGAGGAGGCATCAATGGAACGAGACATTTTCTGCGGGAAGCATCTCTGCCAGGAGGCGGTGATCGACGGATCGAAGTTCATCAACGTCGGCATGTCAGACGTAGAATTCGACAATATCTGCATGATAAACGCGACTTTCAACAATATCAACATGCAGAATGCGACCATTCACTACGTTAATATGCAGGGGACGAAGATCAGTGACTGCCACCTGGTTAATGTCGAGATAACCGGTGGCGAGGTCGACGGCATGACGATTGACGGCATTCTCGTCACTGAGATGATGGCCGCCTACAAGGAGAAGCATGGCTGAGATTATCCGTGAAGACCATAAAGTCTGGATTGCCGACCTTCCGCCGAAAACCGGGAAGAATTCCGTCATCGCGGCTATATCCCGCTGCTTGCAGTCGTTGGGATTGCCCGTCGATTACGAATACTTGATGGGAATCGGCTCGCAGGCATTCCGCATCCAATTCTCCTGGTGTCCATCAGCACCGCATGCCTTTTGCGGGTTCAACACCACAAATCCCGCGCTTGCGGCTGTCGGTTACACACTGATCCAACTCTCGACGACATGTCCTTCACATCGCGATGATATCGAAGAACCGAATGATGCTGAAGTCGTTCGAGCGCTGAAGGCCGTGCGCGATAGCATCGACCAGGGGATCCCTTGTATCGGGGATTGGGAGGAATCCGATGTGATCAATGGGTATGAGCAATTGCCGGATGGTCGCATCGGCTTGCTGAATGCCGGCGGGCAATCCATTACACAGTTACCCTGGAGCGTCGGTCTTCTGCAGCAAACCACTTCTCAACCTTCCCGTGAGGAGAGCTTTCGCTGGTCATTACAAACCGCGGTCACCCACGCACATACACCGGTTTCTTCAGGATACAGCATGGATGAGCGCACGGTGATGTCGTATCCCGGCGGTTTCGCCGCCTGGGAGAAATGGATTGGCGAACTCAACGATCCCGCTGTCGTGCAACTCGATGATCTCCCAGATGACGCTTGGTTCGGTCACTGCCTGGGCAATGCCTGGACACTGGAAAGCCTGATCGATGCTCGCTATACCGCGGCCGGCTATCTGCGAACAAGCAGTAAAGACATGACGGCAATCGCCGACCATCTCAACCGGGCTGCTGACCACTACCAGGAAATCGGCCGTCTGCTCGAAGTCGCCTGGCACAGCGCCCGTTACCCGTGGCAACCGAATGCTCGCGCTGAATGGGATTTACCGGCACGACGCAATCAAGCCGACGTGATGTCGACCGCGTTTGCGTATGAGAAACAGACTGTCAGTGCACTTGAGGATACGCTGACGGTTATTCAATGAATACGTAAGGTTGAGGTATTTAGGGGACAGACCACTAAATACCCCAAAACACGCTCGGTTTCGGCAAAAGCACAATAACTTTCATGCCTCCATAGGTGAGTATTTAGTAGTCAGTCCCCGAAATACCCGTTACAGATTCTCCCCATTCGCCTTTACCACGCTCTGGTACCAATATGCCGAATCCTTCCAGATGCGGCGCTGGGTGGGGTAGTCGGTGTAGATTATACCGAAGCGCTCTTTGTAGCCTTCTGCCCATTCGAAATTGTCCAGCAGCGACCACTGGAAGTAACCCTTGATGGGCACGCCGTCCTCGCCGGCGCGGCGGAAGGCGCGCAGGTAGCGTTGCAGGTAGTCGATACGCTGTGGGTCATGCACCTTGCCATCCAACGAGATCACGTCGGCGTTGCTCATGCCGTTTTCGGTGACGATGATCGGCAGTTTGTAGCGCTCGTAGAGGAAGCGCGGGCCCCAGTAGAGCGCCTCCGGGGATACCTGCCAGCGGATCGCCGTCGTTGGATAGCCGATGGGCATCTCTACCCGCTGCACCTCGCCATTTGGCCCGGCTTTTATCTCATCACCAGCGTAGATATTCGCCCCACAGAAGTCCAGCGGCTGGCTGATGATCGCCATATCGCCCTCTTGTATGGGAGGAAGCATCTTGGCATATTTCTCCAGGCCGTCCTCAGGATAATGCCCCAGGAAGACCGGGTCCATCCACCAGATGTTGTTCCAGTAGTTGCCCTTCTCGATGGAGAACATGAACTTGCGCGCCGCCTCGATGTCCGCCGCGCTCTCGGTGAGAGGCATGCGCGTGACACCCACCGGAGCGTAGCCGATGGTCGCCGGCTGCTTCGTATTGGCACGTATCGCCTGCACCGCACGCCCGTGCGCCAGCAGCGCGTGGTGCGCAGCACGCAGTATCTCGGGCATATCCAGCTTCAGCAGCGGCGCATGAATACCATCGCGCATCCCCAGCCCTACAAAGCATTGCGGCTCGTTCAGCGTCATCCAGTGCTGCACGCGGTCGCTCAAGCGATCCACCACGATCTTGGTGTAGTCGGCAAACCAGTCAGCCACATCGCGGTTCAACCAGCCCCCGCGGCAGAAGACCTCATAAGGCATGTCCCAGTGAAACAAAGTAGTGTAGGGCGTGATCCCCGCCGCCAACAGCTCATCCACCAGCCGGTCGTAGAAGTCCAGCCCTTTCTCATTCACAGCGCCGGTGCCCGCTGGCAGGATGCGCGACCAGGCGATAGAGAAGCGGTAGCCCCCCAGCCCCAGCGCCTGCATATGCGCCACATCCTCTTTGTAACGGTGATAGTGGTCGCACGCCTCATCGCCGGTATTGCCACTCCAGATGGCCCCCGGCTTGCGACACGCCATATCCCACACCGTCAGCCCCCGCCCATCCTCGCGCGTGGCCCCCTCTATCTGATAAGAAGCCGTAGCGGCCCCCCATACGAAATCCGCCGGAAAACTCATAACCTTCCCCTTTGTTGGAATTGAATGATTATAAGTTCTACAGGAAGAGGCGGAATCCTGTTTGTTCGCAGTATTTAGGGGACTGACTACGAAATACTCACCCAGGGAACGAATCTGCCTCGTTTTGTCCGCCGAAACCAGTACCACATTAGGATATTTCGTGGTCTGTACCCCAAATACGGAAGGTCCCGGGTATTTGCGGGTACAGACCACTAAATACCCTAGCTCACGCACATTTTCGACCAAAGTACGGATGTTTTCATGCTTCCCTGGGTGAGTATTTAGTAGTCAGTCCCCGAAATACCAGCCCGTCATCTAACGTACCCCATATTTCCCACCTTTATGTTATAATTCAGCAGTTCGATGAAAGGAGATAGCGATGAGATTCACACTGTTAGTTCTGGCAATAATGCTTTGGGGTGCAGCGGCGATGTCCAAGTCAGATGATATCGATGTCCGCTTTGGCTTCGGTGAGGGTGCGCAATATAGTTTATGTGGTATGAACGTCGAAATGACTGGGATGCAAATTGTTCCTACTGCTGCTTGCGGGATTACGAGTATCACCGCTGGAGTAACTTACTATCTCAGGCCACCAGATGAAAATGGGGTCAACAAAGGATGGCGGGTTTCTGCGCTATATTGTAATGGTCTGGATTGCGTATTACTCCAAGACGCTGGGAAAGGTCCCTATCTCGGTATCGGTCATCAATGGAAAAATTGGAATATTGGCTTCTTTGTTCCGATAACTAATGAGAACCAAATGAAAAATGATAGCAGCTATCTGGTATCTAGCGGAATCAATATCGGCTATCTGTTCAATAAATAGAATCTTCGCAGTATTTAGGGGGTAGACCACTAAATACCCTAACGCACGCTCATTTTCGGCAAAAGTACGATATCTTTCAGGCTTCCATTGGTGACTATTTAGAATAGCTATAAACTGCGGCTAATAAAAGACCGTCCCTGCATTCCCATGGGTGTAGGGGCGGTCTTTTCTAGCGTTCAGGGATTACTCCGCTACTTCTTCTCGCGGCGCAGCCGTATCATAATGGTGGTACCTTTGCCCACTTCGCTCTCGGCGGATACTTTACCGCACATGGCTTCGGCCAGACCTTTGACTATAGCCAGCCCCAGCCCGCTACCGGATTTGCCTTCCGCCCGCGCCCCTGGATCGCGCGAGAAGCGATCCCAGATGAGCGGCAGAAACTCTGGATCAATACCACTACCAGTATCGGTGACACCTATAACCACCTCATCTGCTTCATTCCTGGCCCAGATGGTAATTGTACCATCGATAGGGGTGAAGCGCCGCGCGTTTTCCGTCAGATTATGCAGAATCCGATATAAAGCATCCTCATCCGCATAGACGGTGTCAATATCCGAAGCTATTTGGATGATTATCTGTGGGGATTCATCGCGCGGGAAGCCCAGTGCCACCTCCTCGGCGATATCAGCGATATGCACATTCGTCAGACACACCGACTCACGTCCAGATTCAATGCGTGAGATATCGAGCAGATGCGTCACCAGCGAAGCCAGACGGTCATTCTCCCGCATCAACTGCTGCAGTGCTTTCGGCTCCTCCGCCGGGAGCAACACGCCATCCTGCCAGGCCTCCAATGTGACGCGCATGGCGGTAATTGGCGCACGTAGCTCATGTGAGGCATCGCCGACGAAACGGCGTTGCAGCCCTTCCAACCGCACTAATCGCTCATGCTCGCTACGCAGATCCCCAGTGGTCTGCTGCAGATCTTCCGCCAGGCTAGTAATAGACTTACTTACCTCATCCAGTTCATGGGTAGACTGTGTCGGGAGCTTAACGTCATAATCACCAGCCGCCATGCGCTTGCTGGAATCAATGATATCATCCAGCACCTTTGTCACATAGCGTGCATTGCGCAAGTTGATGAGAATACCGACAAGGAAAGCGATTGTAATGGCGACGATAACCACAATATATGTCATGCGTGCGGTAGCCGAACGGATAGAATCCACATTATGCCAGGAAACGATAATCATCGGGCTGGCAGTTTCCGGGTCATACATCACCCGCGCTGCCCAGACTACTCTCCCTTTCAGCCAGGGTAGACGTCCATCTCCCTGTTTCTCTCCCTTAGCAATTACCTCGCTGGCCTCGCGCCAGCGTTCCGCAGGTATGCCATTCCGGGGTTCCGCCCAATGTCCTTGCTCATCCAATAACTCATAGCCGGAATCGTCGCGCGAGATATTAGAGTACACCCCCACGGAAGGCATGGTGCCGAAATCTACCGATTCCACCGAACGCAATTCATTCGCCAGCGTATGCCGACGCAGATAAAGCGAGGTGAAGTCGGTGACGATGAGTAACCCGAGCAGTACCAGCCCCAGCGTAAGCGCCGTGCCCCAAAAGTGTTGCCGTACCAGTAGCGAGGCCAATGATGGCTTGCTATCCTGCGGTTTCATTGGTCGCCTCGAACTTGAATCCAACACCCTTGACGGTTACCACGTAGTTGAAACCGTCATCACCCGCCAGTTTGCGGCGCAGGCGATTTATGTGTACATCCAGCGTGTGGTCATCGCCCTGCCCATCATCGCCCCACACAGTGTCATATAATGCCATCCGTTGAATTACCCGGCTAGGATGCCGCGCCAACTCCACCAGCAGGTCAAATTCCTTCGGCGTCAAGGTGATCACATTCTCCCCGCGCTGCACCACGCGCCCGGCCAGGTTAATCGTCAAACCGGGGAATTCCATCTTCTCATAGCTATCGTCGGTGCAATTGATACGCCGCAGCACCGCTTTTACGCGCGCCACCACTTCTCGCGGGCTGAAGGGTTTGACGATGTAATCATCCGCACCCAGATCCAGCCCCAGCAGCCGGTCAGGCTCGTCGCTGCGTGCGGTGAGCATGATCACCGCAGGTTGGTTCCCCTCACTGCGGAGCCTTTTCAGGATAGACCAGCCATCAATATCCGGAAGATTAACATCCAGCAAAACCAGGTCTGGCTTCTTCGTGCGCACTGCCTCCAATCCCGCTTTGCCGGTAGCAGCGGTAATGGTCTGCATCTCGTCACGTTCCAGATATCGTGCGACTAATTCCCGTACCTGTTCATCATCTTCTACTATTAAAATTGTCGGCGTCATAACTATCACCCTCACAATGTAATTCTATTCCAAAATCATATCCTCGGCAACAGAAAATACGCAATATTATGACCCTTAAATGCAAGTATATCTCAACATTCTGAAAGGATTACCGACTGATATAGAGAAATATGCACATATGAAGATTAACCCGCGTCATTTGCGCCTTTCGCGCCCGGTGCCTGATTCCCCGGCACGGCGCCGCCACGCCAACAATTATTATGTCATGGGCAAAGGGGCATCCGACGCCGGCTGCTGGCAGGAGGCACGCGAATACCTGGACAAAGCGCTGGAATATTACGCAGAGCTGCAACCCGCCCTGCGCGAGCTTGCCTTCGTCTACATGAGTCAGAATGATTATCCCAAGGCGTTCAAATATATCAAACTCGCACTTGATGCCGACCCCAAAGACGCGGCGGCGCACTTCCTGCATGGTAACATTGCCTTGAATACCGGCGATGCCAACGGTGCACTGGAGGCATATCGCCACGCGCGTGAACTGGGTGAACTGACGCTGGAATTGCTCAACAATATCGGCCTGGCACACCTGATGCACAACGACGGCGTGGCTGCCGGGGTTGTTTTCCGCGAGTTAACCGCGGAATTCCCCACCAGTGCCAATGGCTGGGATGGCCTGGGGTGTGCGCAGCGTATCGCCGGTGATTTTCCGGGTGCAATTGCCTCTTTCTACCGCGCATTGGAAATAGAACCAGCATTGAATGAAGCACGCGAACATCTGGGACGGACATATATCGAAGCGGGCGAACCACGCAATGCCATACTGATTCTGACAGAAGCCATCAGGCATAATCCTGCCAGCGACAATTCGCGGAGCTTCTTGGGGCTGGCATTCGTCGCTTACAGTCAAACTGAAGATGCAGCTTCCTGCTGGAAACTGATACGTGACAGCGGGAATAACACCCCGGAAATCAGCTACCTGCTCGCTGATACCTACCTGCACCTGGGGTTGGATCAACATGCGATGACCATCCTGGAACACATCGTTACCGGATATCCCTTCTTTGTCATGGGGCAGCTTCAACTCGGTCTGCAACTGCTGCAAAATGGCGACAATGAGCGCGGCTGGCACCACATTACCACCGCCCACCAGCTTGATCCGCTCGATCCCATGGTGATAAAAATGGCAAAATACGCCCGTCATTTCGCCCCTAATGGAGCACCTGACTGGGCGTAAAAGACCTCATTTGCTGCGTTAATGTTACCGACCGATCAGCATACGATAGTGCTCATATGCTTCCGCCCATACTTCGGTCTCTTTCGGAACGTAGAAGACGATCTCGCTGGAGTTGCGCACTACCCGGCGGATATCATCCTGATCCTTGATATCACCCAGCGCCATCAACTGGATGAGCATGTTGCCCATGGTCGTGCCCTCGTATGGCCCGGCGGTCACCGGCCGCGCGAGGACATTGGAGGTCCACTGCATTAGAATCTTATTCTGCGCCCCACCACCGATAATGTGCAGTGCCGGAATCTCCACACCACGTAATTCCTCCAGCCCATCTACGGCATGCCGGTAGGCAAAGGCCAGGCTCTCCAGCAACGTACGCATCACCTGTGCTACCGTGGTTGGCACGGGCTGCCCGGTTTCTGCACAATATGCGCGTACCTCGGCCACCATATCTGTCGGCGCAAAGAAGCGCATATCATTAGGATTAACAAAGGAGCGGAATGGGTCAGCATTCTCAGCCATCCAGGCCAGGTCACGGTAGTCATACAATTCGCCATGACGTGACCAACTGGCACGCGCCTGCTGCACCAGCCACAGCCCCATGATGTTCTTCAACATGCGATAGCTC
>Ga0194063_10002822_pt1 | contig 10641 bp, 10 predicted proteins | sample SepL3720m_MetaG_FD_155459 | JGI IMG/M metagenome (GOLD analysis project Ga0194063, IMG submission 155459) | Anoxic zone freshwater microbial communities from boreal shield lake in IISD Experimental Lakes Area, Ontario, Canada - Sep2016-L373-20m | ecosystem: Environmental > Aquatic > Freshwater...
GAATTGATCAATCTGCAGTAAATTATTATATGTTAGCCTATTATTTATCAACAAAATGACCGGTTTGCGCCAGCTGTACCTAACAGCTGGTTTTTTATTTTCTAAAATATTAGTTTGGGTTGTGTGCATTGATTACTGTCATATTTTATGCTATAGTATAAGTATTGGAGTCGTTTTTTAAGCCATTTCGACCTGATGCGCAATGAAGTGCAATTAAAAATTTAGTATAAAAATTTGAGAGGTGGTGTTCTTCTTGAAAAAGAAGGTAAAAGTAAGTTGGGAAGATCGATTAGAACGTGTAAATATGCCTAGGTTGGTAGTGATACTGGCAGCGGTAAAGATATTGGTAATAGTAGGTCTGATTATTGGAGCTTGTTTCTTTGTTAATTGGTTGTTGGATGGCGGTGACGCAAAACATCGCCTGGATAACCTTAGTAAGGTGGAGGCATATTTGGGTCACTACCCATCGCTTAATTCATCTGCGGAGAATTTATCTATAGCCGAAGATGAAGTAAGAAATTTGTATATTTTGACTTTTAACTTTGAAGATGCAGCCCAGCCTGGCCCTACTAAAACTATGGAGATATTTGACAAGAACTGGGGGAGCCAACAATCAGAAGATGAGTTGTGCAGCATCGTTAACTCGGGCAAGCATAATATTGTCACTGTGTTGACACACCGGCGCCTAAAAGATGAAGGCCCAGGCAAAAAACGCGGTGATTTATTGGATTCCACGGTATTTTATAAAAAGGACCCAGGTATTGGTAATGACCTGCGCATGAAGATCTTTGACACTAGAGGCCGCGCATATATATCCGAAGATGACAGGTTCACATTCATCAATCATGATGTTATCAACTTTTGCGATAATGCAAAGTACAAAGTATTAGAAGTTCAGGATGTACGTGGAATGGGCAATCGGATTCATTCAATAATAGTGTACTATACAGAACGTAAATAAAATGGCTAAAAGGCAGTTGTTAATTCAGCTGCCTTTTTAAATTCCCAAAAAATCTCATTGCGCTAGTTGAATTGTTGGAATATAATTTTAAATGACCTCGCTATTGATCGGAGGTTGCAGCTTTATTGTGATAGGTTGTATTACCATAACCTGTTGCAGCATATTTTATCGTCCGATACCCTATTTCAATGAATGGGTATTGAACAAAGTCGGAATGACATTTGCGAATCTGGGTATCACCCTTGTTAGCACATCGGCGCGTATTCGCGTTAATCGTAGTTATCAAGTAAGTGCACGTGTTCCTAACTAGCAAATCGTAGATTTACCGTAAGTTTTTGTAGTTTTTTGTGGCATTCTTCAGATCGTATTTTTTTGAAAATTGAATATTGTATCGCAGGCGAAAGCCGCGACCCGCAAGTCAAAATTTAAAATCAGACTACGAAATGGATGGCACAACAAAACAAGTTCAACTTGTTAGGTTCTAATTTGTCATATCCGATTGAATCTTTGCAAGCCGGCAAACTTTCTGTGGCTGGCCCGTTTTTTTGGGCTGGCCGCTGGCCTTGCATTGAACCACGATGACATCTGAAGTCTCATTAGAGAATCAGATGTTGCAACAACAATACCCGGTGCAAACCGGGTTTTTTATTTACCCAGAGAAAACTATTGACCAGGTTGATAGTTTGTATTATAATCTGTCCTGCACCATTTAATCTGATGGTGTTTGAATTATCGGGATCTTGAGGACCTATTAAGGCGGCCGGGATTCCATTAGTACTTTGAACGACGGAGAAACAAACCTGCCAGATAGGGTCAATCGTGACACTGGCAGGGGGTTCTCTCCTAAAATGATGGTTGCTTATCCAGGATGCCATGCTGGATTTGTGATATGCGGATTACCTCCTGCGTGAGTTATGGCAGGGTGTCTATAAAACGGCACCTTGCCTTATAGCTCGAATTGATAATTCCTGGTGCAAGCCAGTAATTTAGCCGACAAGCCAGGCTGGCTTCCTAAAAAGTAGATAACTACAGACTGGTGGCCTCGGCTCCAACTAATTTCGCTGGTTAAAGCCAGCTTGAGATATGGTTTCGGGGGAGACCCCACAAAGTAAAAGGGGCGGTATTTAGCACCCTAGTGCGGACACACTAGGGTGCTAGGATACCAAATTTGGTAAAGGGGCATTAGCTCAGTCGGTAGAGCGCCTTGTTCTAAGCTATGGTTGCCGTAGGTTCGAGTCCTGCATGCCTCAGCACACAGAGAGTAGAGCGCAGGTTCCTCTCACAAAAGCCTCAGTTTAATACTGGGGCTTTTTCTTTACATTTAATTTTAATTAATTTACAATATTTCTACCAATACTTGGTGGTGCAGAAAAAGCTTTTAACATTTTATTAAAATCTTTGACTGCACTACTGGATTGGTTTAATAACCCACTCAAGAGCCGGCGTTAGAATAGCCAAGCTCGTTAGGGGACAATCTGGATAGTTGTTTATCTGGATTGCCAATATATCTGTACCTTGAAAATGAGAATTTGCGCTGGTCCGAGGCTTTTTGTCTTGGGGCCATTCGTTTTGACCAGTTATAGTGTTCTTAAAGGTGCATCTGTTTGAACGGTTGAGTTATTGAATTTTCCTCACCGTTTGGGAAAAATGTTTGGAAGACTGGCTTGCAAGATTTACTATTCACTGCAAGTAGTGACGAGCGAAAGCATAATGTAGACCGGGGACCACCCCGCTGCGTGATGTTTTGCAGGCCCAGTCCTTTCAAATGAAAAAAGCGGTTAGAATGGCAGGTGTCATTCTAAATATAAAACTGCACGTTTATTCGTCTGTTTTACTGTTTTTCTCTCAACGGAATCAGATCATTAGTTTGGTTCCGTTGCCTATTTCGCTGGCATTCGTCGGCTTGAGATAAATAATATCGGTAATGCGGGTTTAGCTCAGTGGCAGAACTCTCCGGGTAATAAAGGGGGTAAGTCGTGGGTTCGATTCCCACAACCTGCGCCATAAATGTAGAGTTGAGTGCTAATATAGGCTCCTCCGCAAGATAGCAACAGCCTCTGATGCAATATGTGTCGGAGGTTTTTTCTTTTGTAGGATATAATGAATTTATGGACAAAACAGATATAGGCGTACCGCCGCATCCAAAACCATGGCCAACTGGTGATCAATACGACCCAGAACTATTAGCTAATGGCGATAAATTTAACGTTATTGATAAATATCGTTATTGGAAGGTGGGCGCAATCAAGGCAGATTTAGACAAAACCCGCGTGCCGCTACATATTGCAATTGAGAATTGGCAACACGATTTTAATATCGGCACGATTGTTCGCTGTGCCAACGCTTTTAATATCGCCGCTGTACATATTATTGGGCGCCGTCATTGGAATCGTCGTGGTGCGATGGTAACAGATAGATATATGAATATTATCAATCATGCAACAGTTGATGAATTTGTAGATGCGATGGAATCCGAGTCCCGTGAGATTATAGCGGTCGATATAGTGCCAGGTGCAGTGAAATTATCTGAAACTAAATTACCCGCAAATTGCGTATTGGTATTTGGTGGTGAAGGTCCGGGCCTGAGCGAACAGATGCAATCGTCTGCATCAAAAACAGTGATGATAGAACAATTCGGGTCAACCCGATCGGTTAATGTTGGCGTAGCGGCTGGTATTGCGATGTATGTGTGGATGCAACAGAATAAATTATAGATAGACATTATTTTTTTGTTCTTTCTTTTAGTAAAGAACCAAAGACTAGTTCCTTTTTGTATCGCAAAAAGGAACCGAAAAACTTTTGGGACGGCTTCGAATCCGCGGATTGGTTATTTCATTAAACAATCTTGGGCGTCTGCGGAACTCGCCGTCTTAAAAGTCGGTTCAAACAGTCCTCGACGCTCCAGGATGTTTAACTCATAACCATCCGGGATTCTGCAGATGTCCCATTAGGTTACAAATCCCAAAATCTCATCATGGTAACTCGCTTTAAAAACAAAAAGCCCTTTTTGAGGGCTTTTGCTCTTTTGAGTATATATTATTTGAACAGTTTTTTGGTTTTGATTTTTTCAACGTAGAACAGGTAGAATGCGTCTAGTGCGCCTAGTGAGTTAATTAGCAGCAATAATATGAACCAGCCTTTGCGGCCTTTTTTAGCTGCGTGCCACAGGGAAAGCGCTTTCCAAAATACCGTCCACACTACGGCGACCATGATTATACACATAACCCATGTTGGCATATTAGTTACTTGCATCATTTTTATTCTCCTTATTTATAAATCAATTATACTACTATTTTTAATTTGCTTATGATTGCATATATCTGTGGTTTTATGCTAAAACTGCAATTAGATAGAACCTTAATATTTTAAACGGTATCGAGATTAGCACAGAATGTTAAAAATTTGAAAAGGAGTGATTGGAAATGTCTCAAAATGGTGGTAGTTATCTGCTAGTTGATATCCCTAAATTAGGGCTACAGCAAGTCGACGGCATTAAACTAATGAGAATCGTAATTGCAAAGACGGCAGCTGTGTATGATCTAAAAAAGCCATCGTTGATAACGGATGGTTCGCCTATGGGTAATGTTCGAGAGGTTAGGCGAATGGCACAATACATAATTGAATATTTGTGTTATATCCCATCGGGCAATCGGTTGCTCGCTTTAGGGTATGCGGATAAGGAATCGATGCTCAGCGATTTTAAGCACATAGTGCAGGTTATACAGTACGATGACAAATTAAAGGCAAGGGCTACAAGGATACTGGAAGGTGTCCAGTGGGCGATGACGCCAATAGTGTCTGCGAGTACCGTTTAAAATTACATGTTTATCTGCTAGCCTATTAAAGGCTTGGCGATAAGGGTTTAATGTGTCAATACGATACATTAAACCCTTTTTAAATTTTATGGCGTATTATGTTAAACAGATGAAAATGTTTATGATTGCATATACTAGTGGTTTTATGATAAAAATACCTCAGAACCTTAACATTTAATTACTAATTGAGAGCGGTGTAAATAGCAAGTAGATTTTGGATTTTAGAAAATCTCGGATTCAGTACTTGCCATCTGTACCGTTCTCAAAAACCTAAGCTGACACGTGTCAGGGGCAAATTGAGAGGTAGAAAAGGTGGTGTTTTTTATGAACGATATGCTTCGCAATGAGATGAAAAATGGATTCTATATAGGAATCCTTAATCCTCATGTTAAATTTGAGTTATTGCCGGAATTGATTGCTATTGCAACCAGAGCAAACAAGGGAGAGTTGAAAGACATAGATATGTCTAGATTCTTTGAGATTGTTTTGCCTAATTTTCAGGTTCAGATTCCTATTCTCCCTATCCGGGAATGTGGAGATTCGCCCAGAGAGAAGGAATTGCGTAGTGGCTGTCTCTATGATATGTTTACTTTTAAAAAGGTCAACGTAGGGTTGGATCAATCCTTGTTAGTAAAGGCGGTCATTCAGGCTGCTGCAGAAAATTGGTCAGTGGCTGTCGATAGAGTTTGCACTAAAAATGGGCAATACTTTAATGAATACCAAGCCAGACTTGTTGTATCTTGGATTTTACGAGATACATTCAAAATGACCTATGGTCAAATAGCACAAATTATCGGTGTATCGAAAACAACTATTCGCAAAGAAATAGTTGATGTTATACCGCGAATCATGACCAGTACCTCTAAACCAAAATTAAACCTTGACCACATACGGATGGTCGCCAATGACGCACTGCGTATATTAGCAACTGGTTCATGGATCTAAGTAATTAAAGTTTTAAGGTGAAGGGCTTCGTATAATACGAAGCCCTTTTTCCTTCCTTTACGGGTCTAACTTTAACTGAAACGAGATTATGAGATTTGTAGCCCGGTGGGTGCGAACTGTCAGTGACAGTTCGCAAGGAAACCTTCCGATGGCAATTAATTGCCAATCGCGAAGTTTCGGGGTCGCGGAATGTGACATCTGCAGAATCCCGGATGGTTATTTTATTAGGATTCCTGGAGTGGCGAGGACTGTTTGAACACCCGTTAGGGCTGTGAGTTCCGCAGACACCCAAGAATACTATTAAGATAACCAATCCGCGGATTTGAAGCCGTCCCAAAAGTTTTTCGGTTCCTTTTTGCGATACAAAAAGGAACTAGTCTTTGGTTCTTTGCTAAAAGAAAGAACAGAGATTGACACTTGCATTAAACAGATAAAAATGCGAATATTATATCAAATGGCTAATAATTTATCATCACAACCATACAAAGGCACACGGGATTTTTATCCTGAGGATAAACAATTACAAAACTATATCTTTTCAACCTGGCGCAGTGTTACCGAATCTTTTGGTTACGAAGAATACGGCGCACCAGTTCTAGAACCGCTAGAAATCTATACTGCTAAAAGTGGTGCCGAACTAGCAAATGAACAAACTTATACATTCACCGACCGTGGCGGCCGCACTGTTGCTATTCGTCCCGAAATGACGCCAACTGTCTGCCGTATGGTAGCGGCCCGACGTCAAGAATTGGCTTATCCAGCCCGATTATACTCAATTGCTAACTTTATGCGCTACGAACGCCCACAGCGTGGTCGTGAGCGAGAATTTTGGCAGCTAAATGTTGATATATTTGGTGATGATGGCGTATCAGCCGAAGCTGAAGTTATCATGATGTCCGACGCCATAATGAAGAAATTCGGTGCTAAATCCGAAGATTATATAATTCGCGTTAACAACCGCAAACTGATCAATTTTATGATGGCGCAGTATCTGGCACTAGACGCAGCTAACGCTGTATCAATGACAAAATTGTTTGACCACAAAGGCAAAATCAGCGATTCAGACTTTATTGAACAAGCGGCTGAGATATTTGGTGAAAATTCAACTGATGGTCTGAGAAAACTTGAAGTTCTATTGGCAGCCAAATCTATGGCTGATCTGCCAGCTGAAATCCGTGAAAGCAGTGCAGTTGCCGAAGTTCAACAATTATTCACGATATTAGAACGTGCTGATATTAAGAACTTGACTTTTGATATTACATTGATGCGCGGGTTCGATTATTACACTGGTATGGTGTTTGAAATCTTTGATACTCACCCTGACAACAATCGAGCGTTATTCGGCGGCGGTCGTTACGATGGGCTGGTTGGTCTGTTTGGTGTCGAGCCTGTATCGGCAGTTGGTTTTGCCCCTGGTGGTACAACTATGGAAAATTTCTTGCAAACTCACGACCTGGTGCCAAAATTCAAATCGACAACCGATGTTTTCATGATTACGATGGGTGATGTTGCACGCGAGGCTATTCAATTAGCTACAGACCTACGCGCCAAGGGCATCAACACAGAATTAAATCTGTCTGATCGTAAATTTGATAAACAATTGAAAACTGCGCTCAAGAAAAACGTTCCATATATCCTGTTCGTCGGTGAAGATGAAATTAAATCTGGTATTTATACCATTAAAAACATTGCTAAATCTGTCGAACACAAGGTAAACTTTACAGAGTTAATTAAATTAATAAAGGAACAATAATGAAAATATCTGTCAAAAACATATCCGATACTCGGGTCGAATTAACTATCACCCTGGACGCCGAAGCGCTAGCTATCGCTGAGCAAGTTGCTGTTGGTAAACTAGCTCGTGATGTTAAAGTTCCGGGATTCCGCAAAGGCAAAACTCCTGCGTCCGTAGCTGCCAAAAATATTAATCCGATAACTTTGCAAGAAGAGACCATTAATAACGCCATCAGTAAATCTGTGGCCGAAGCGTTCATGGAAAAAGAGTTACGTGCGCTAGATCGCCCAGCCGTTGAAGTTAAAAAAATAGTCCCAGGTGAAATGTTAGAATTTACCGCCGAAGTCGACATATTACCAAAAATCAAATTAGGTAATTACAAGAAACTAAAAGTAAAAACTGAGAAGATTATTGTGGCTGATGCTGAAATCGACGAGATTGTCGAGCGAATGCGCAAAGGTTTCGCCGAGAAAAAAGATATTAAGCGCTCTGCAGTAATGGGTGACGAAACAGTAATTAATTTCGTTGGTAAACGCGATGGCGTGGCATTTGATGGTGGTACAGGTAATGACTATCCGTTAACGTTAGGTTCTAACCAGTTTATTCCAGGGTTCGAAGAGGGGATTGTTGGTCACAAGTCTGGCGAAACTTTCGACCTAGAGCTAACTTTCCCTGCCGATTACGGTTCGGCTGACCTAAAAGGCGCCAAGGTTACATTTACAACCACGATTGTTTCTATCAAGGAAGTTAAAATGCCAGAATTAGACGACAAACTAGTTGCCAAGGCCGGTCCATTCAAAACTGTCGTCGAACTACGTGATGACATCAAACGCGAACTAATCGCTCAAAAAGAGCGTGAAATTACTGACAAATTAAAAGACGACCTAGTTGGTCAATTAATAGCCGCCAGCCACGTGCCAGTACCCGAAATCCTAGTTGCCGACCAATCTAAATCAATCGAACAAGATTTTGTCAGTAGCCTGATGTATCAGGGTTTGTCGTTGGAACAATACTTAGAAAACAAAGGCTTTGAATCCAAAGAAAAATGGCTAGAAACCGAAGTTGCCGCCGTTGCCAAAAAACGTGTTCAGGCAGGTTTGGTATTAGCGGAACTGAGCAAGGCTGAGAAGATTGAAGCCACAACTGATGAACTAGACGCTCACGTTAACATGTATCGTCAACAATATGGTAAAAATCCAGAAGCCCTAAAACAATTCGAACAACCTGAAGTCCGCCAAGACATCGCTAATCGATTATTGACCGAGAAAACGGTTGATAGGCTAGTGGAGTTAAACAAATAATAAGTTTTAATAACTAAAAAAGAGCCTAGCGTAATGCTGGGCTCTTTTCGTTGAAATCAGGTTAGAAAAAAGTAGACATTAATTCGTGTAACGCTTCATTGGTGTTGATGTGCCTGTGGGCGATTTTCCGCACAGATAATCTTTCGTCTGCACTTTCTTGGAGTATTAAATCCAAAATTGATTGGACACCAACACGAATATCTTCTGCCCCAAAAAATGCCCTACCGCCCATTTGTTCCACGATTTCACTATTAGACGATTGGTTTTCGCCTATCCTAACATACGAGCTGTCAGTTAAGTATCGGACGATCCTGTTGCACAATCTATCCTGCAATTTACCATCTAGTCCATAATCTTCCATGGACACCAAAGACCTTACGATTTTTTCTACCGTTTCTTCTTCTATTCCTCTTACTTTTCCATTTTCTGACATTTTTATCATAGCTTTTCCTCCTATTTTTTGCCCGTAGGCGCTAATTTATTTAAGCGCCCCGACAAAACCAAGGGCGATAGTTGGTTGGTTCAGCCGAACCAACCAACAATCGACCCTGTTACAGGAGTATTCTAACCTAATTTTTCAACGAACATATACTGAATTTTTATCAAATTCAAAGTATCTATAATTCTATTATAGCACAAATCTATATAATATTCAAGTCAAATCATTACAATTAGCGCACATCAACCCCCAAGTCTGCCGGCATATTGCACGGCAGGCTTGGTTGGACATTGTTGACTTAATGTCTATCACTGGATTTTAACAAGGCATTTGTCATGACAGTTTTATAAGAAACTCCACGGGAACGTTCGGCTGTCGTGAAAGCATTAAATACTTCCCAATCTCTGGCCTCTGGGAAATTGTCACAAACTTCGCCATATGCTTTTTTTAGTGATTCAACCCTGGTAGGGCTTAATCCTAATTTTTTACATATGATGTCCAATGTTGATTCTAATCTCAACTCTTTTTTCAACAGAACCACCTCCATTAATTTATCAATTGGTGATAACTTCGGTTTTTCTGCGACTTAATGATGAGCGATGTGTCCCGGTTTAGCCAGGAGTTGTATTAGTACGTGACTCCAATCATCAGGGTTACAAAAACGCGCTGCTGCCTCAAAGGCGTTCAGCAGTTCCCATTCCTGTGCTGTTGGAACGCCGATGCTCATTATCTTGAGCTCACGTCTCAACAACGTAGTTTTCTCTGGGCTAAGCCTAGCCAGTTCCCCGATAGCATATAGACTAGTCTCAAAATCAGAATGGTCTGCCAAATACTTGAATGTTAGCTTCCGGAGCCAATACCCCATTGTCGTAAGCGTTTTACCTTGAATTGGGTCGTCGGGGGTATAATTGGCGTGCAGAGCGAACATTACCTGGTCAACATACGTACCCACTTCTATCATAATGAAGAGGTAAGCTTCGATTAAATCGTCGTCGCTTAATGACGGGATCGCCTCTGTGTTAGCCACAAAGCCACATGTTATGAAACTGATAACGCTGCCAGGCATTGCAGTAATTCGTTTACCAATTTCCTCCAGCGAATCGGTTTTACTATCCCCAAGCGGATAATGGCCGTCCTGTCTTGCATACTTAAAAGAGCGGGCAAGTTCTTCTTTTAGTTTCTTTCTGTCCATTTCGTTCATAACAATCCCTCCATTTTTCCAAAAATAATTGTCTTGGAAAATATCCAAGGCAAAATCTAAACAACCGGTCGATTGTCTAAATATCGCCTTGGCGGGTGGGGTTATGGTCGGCTGATATGCGCTGTAATGGTTTGACTTGTAAATATACATTGCCCATTGAAATTCGGGTAATATCATAAAGGTATAACATTATAGGTTGGTAGTCAATGTTATTAGGTTACAAAAATGAACTAGTCTTCAGTTC
>Ga0194063_10002825_pt1 | contig 10635 bp, 7 predicted proteins | sample SepL3720m_MetaG_FD_155459 | JGI IMG/M metagenome (GOLD analysis project Ga0194063, IMG submission 155459) | Anoxic zone freshwater microbial communities from boreal shield lake in IISD Experimental Lakes Area, Ontario, Canada - Sep2016-L373-20m | ecosystem: Environmental > Aquatic > Freshwater >...
AAATAAAGGATCACATATGAATCAAATCAAAAATGCATTTGCGATAAGTTGGCTTAATTTTAAGAAAAATTGGAAAAAATTGGCAATATTTTCCATAATTTTTATTGCTATATCGCTTGCTTTCATGATCATCGATGAAATGTTGCAGAATTTTGATATTTATAAGAATTATCTGGCTAGCCTCACAAGTCTTATCATTTCGACTTTTTTGTCGCTAGGAAGTATTCGGATTGCTTTACTTTTTAATGATAAGAAGGAAGTATCTTTTGGCCACTTTTTTAACAATTGGAAAATATTTGGTAAATTTATGCTAGCATCGTTGATCAAAAGCCTGATCATTATATTGCCAATCGTTATTTTGCTAATCATTACTGCCTCATCAAATTTTCAAAAAGACGTTGCTTGGACGCTGGGAGCAATTACGGCCGGGCTGAGCATTTTCTTGGCAATTTCATTTCTATTTGTCGACTACTTGATCGTTGACAAGGACCTATCAATTGCGGATGCCTTTAAACAAAGTTTTTTATTGACCAAGAAAAAAACGGGCATCATTCTCATGATTATGCTTCTACTTGTCGCGCTAAATTTAATAGGACTGATCGCTTTTATCGTCGGCCTAGTCTTCACTATTCCCTTCTCTTGGTTGATAATTGCTAATATATACCGACAATTTTCGAAGAAAGTTAAGGCCACTACTCCAGAGATTGCTGAATAAGGACTAAAAACTTTCGAAGATAAAAAATGCTCCGACGTAGGCCGGAGCATTTTTATTTTGGCTTAGCGAATTATTATCGATCGATAATGTTGGAAAGCATGAGACGTTTCTCGACAGAGGCAATTAATTTGCGTGTTGAGATAATGACATCTGGTGTGACAGAAACCGAGGTTGTACCAGCGCGAACCATCATCTCTGTAATCTCAGGATAAACGCTTGGTGCTTGGCCACAGATTGAGCAAGTGACATTGCGTTTGCGACAGGTCTTGATCACATATTCGATTGAAAGCTTGACTGCCTCATCACGTTCATCAAACAACGTTGCAAGAGCTTGGTTGTCACGATCGACACCCAAAGTTAGCTGAGTCAAGTCATTGGAACCGATTGAGATACCATCAATACCGAGATCGAGGAACTTCTCGAGCAAGATAACATTTGATGGGATCTCACACATCATCCAGATCTTAAAGTCTGGGCCTTGTCTCAGTCCACTCTGCTCAATTAATCTAATACATTCAGCCATTTCAGTCGTCGTGCGAACAAAAGGAACCATAATATGTAGATTCTTCAGGTCTAATTCGTCGCGAACCTTTTTGATTGCTTTGAGTTCAAAGGCAAACATTTCTGGATCGGCGATATAACGTGAGGCGCCACGATAACCAATCATTGGATTGTCCTCTACTGGCTCAAACTCTTCGCCACCCTTGAGGCCTCTATATTCATTGGTCTTGAAATCTGAAGCACGATAGACGACTGGACGTGGATTGAAGGCACCGCAAATAGTGCGAAGTCCATTGACCAACCCCTCGACATATTGCTCGCCTCGTCCATCTCGAACCATGGCTTTGGGATGCTCCCCAAGACTAGCAATCATAAACTCAGCGCGGAGAAGCCCGACACCATCAACTGGCATCTTGGCAACTTCCTCAGCCAAATGTGGCTCACCGAGATTGACATATACCTTCGTTCCAGTAACTGGAACTTCGTCGGCTAGAATCGAACCGCCCATTTGATGACCTGCGCTTGCTTCTGGTTTGGCAGCGATGGCAACTTTACCCTCATAAACTACACCTCGAGCACCATCAACTGTCACTATTTGACCGGTTTTGAGAGCGCTTGTAGCGGTACCGGTGCCGACAACACATGGGATACCCATTTCACGCGATACAATCGCTGCGTGACAGGTACGTCCACCGGTATCGGTGATGATAGCCGTAGCTTTGCGCATCGCAGGAACGAAATCTGGAGTAGTCATTTCCGTGACCAAGACATCACCCTTGTTAACCTTGTCTATCTCTGATGGTTTGTGGATGATCTTGACTGGACCAGATGAAATACCAAGTGAAGCTGCTGCACCCTTTAAGATAACTTCTGCTTTGTTGATATCAATGCCACCATCAGTGCCAGCGCTTGCTTGATCAGCTAGAGCTTCGACATCAGCGGCATTCTCTTTCTTGCCAAGAGTTGTGATCGGTCGAGCTTGAACAAAATATACCTTGCCGTTTTCTATCGCCCACTCAGTATCCTGAGGCTTGCCATAATGCTTTTCAATCTCAATGGCTACTTTGGCTAATTCTAGGATTTCTTCATCAGTAATCTTCTGCTTGTCTTGATCGGCTTTGGCAACGCTAACGTGCTTGAGGCCGCCCTTGACGTCATGAATAATTTTCCAAGTTTGTGTATTGATCTCTTTGGCAGTAATCTGAACATTTTGCTTGTCAACAACATATCGATCAGGCGTGATCGAGCCAGAGACGACAGCTTCGCCAAGACCAAAACCAGCCTCAACAACAAGATTGTTTGGGTCTTCCCCGACTGGATCAACAGTGAAGAGAATACCGGACTTGTCTGATTGAACCATATTTTGAACAACAGCAGAAAGACCTACTGTAGAATGATCAAATTTGTTGATTATTCGATAGTAGATTGCTCTTGGCTCGTAAAGTGAAGCATAGCATTCGAGAACTGACTTCAAAACTTGATCGGGGCCAAGATTGTTGAGGAAAGTTGCTTGCTGGCCAGCAAAAGAAGCTTCTGGCAGGTCCTCAGCAGTCGCACTAGAACGAACAGCTACTGGGAAACCACCAAGTTCGTGATAATAATCACGAATCGCTTTGACCAAATCAGCAGGCAATTTGGCGCCCAAAATTAACTTTTTGATCTCTTTTGAGGCGTGATTTAATGCCTTTGAATTTTCAGCATCGAGCCCTTTGAGCAAAGCTTCGATCTTTGGCTCAATCTTAGCTTCCCTCAAAAAATAAAAGAACGCTTGAGCCGTAACACAGAATCCCCCTGGAATTGGGAAGTTATTGCGAGTCATCTCGCCGAGATTGGCACCCTTGCCACCAACTAGCGGAATATCTTCTTTGGTAATGTCTTTGAACCACATCACCATTTTTTCTTTGCTTTTACCCTTTTTATCACCAAACATTTTTTCCCTCCTAAATCGAACTATTTATTTATTTTAATTTTTCAGTCGCTTTGATTATTATATCATAATTAAACCCACGACCCAAAAGAAATCGGAAAAGTTTATTCTTTTGCTCATATTTGTCGGTGATTTTACTCCTTACCAACCATTTTTGTGCCTGAATTTGAGCGTTTTCCAATTCATTTTCGCCTTGATCGTTCAAATATTTATTGATCAAGTCCTCTGCCACCCCCAATTGATATAATTTTAATTTGATTTTTTGTTTGCCAACACGACCGAGAGACATTTGGTATTTGATGAAGTGCTCGGCGAATCGTTCATCGTTCAGAAATTTCTTATCCTTGAGCCACTCAATCGTCGTCGCAATCTCTTCCTCGGAATATTCTTTTCTGACCATTTTCTTGTGTAATTCAAATTCGCTTCTATCACGAAGGGAAATCATATCCAAGGCATATTGTAGGGGTGTTTTTTTCATTTAACTTAATGTTTTAATATCAAAAACTATACCCCATTTGAAGAAAGTGCCTCCTCAAGCATATTCCTTAAATTTTCATTCTCTAAAGTTAATCTTTCATTTTCTGCCTGCAAGCGCATGTTCTCTGTGCTTTGTTCTGACTCATGGTTCCGCCTCTCCCTAAGAGCATCAATTCTTGCTCTAAAGCTCTCCATAACATTGAGGGTTGCAGTATTAATATTTTCAGAATTGTCAGGTTCTTTCTTGGCGTTTTCAGGATGTCTTTGATGATACGCTTCTAAATTTCTATCAACATACTCCCTCAATGCGTCAGGTGGTATATTTTGCTCACGAGCAATATTGGCAATATCATCAGGATGAACTGCTTGAATCGCTTCACAATCTTCGTCGCCCAGATCTCCTTCCAATCTCGAATTGGCCACAAATATTTCTTTTGCCCTTCTAAGCCCTTCTGGACTAGACAATTCTATTGTTATTCCAGATTCATGAGAATCTTCTGCATAATTATCTACAATTGGTGATGGGGCAGCCACTTGTGCCTCGAGTGTCGCAAAATCAGATCCGTTAGATTCATTTGATTCATTAAACCCGTCATATCCAACCTCTCCATTCATTCCTAAACTTGACATATCCCTCCTTAAATTTATATCTACTTTACTCCTCGCTTGGGGCTTCTTCGATGACTACATTGACCTTGGCTAGGATATTTTTTTTGATGTCCTCAGTGATTTCTGGATGCTCCTTGAGAAAAGCGCGTGCGCCCTCTTTGCCCTGTCCAAGCTTTTCCTCTTTGTAAGAGATCCATGAGCCAGCTCGATCAACGACACCATGCTTGATGCCAGAATCAACGATTTCACCCTCGTAATCGATACCGGTGCCAAACATAATATCAAATTCAGCAGTCTTGAACGGCGGCGCCACCTTGTTCTTGACCACTTTGACTTGGACATTGTTGCCGACGTTCTCCTCCCCCTTCTTGATTGTAGCCTTGCGACGAATGTCTAGACGAACAGATGAGTAAAATTTGAGCGCGTTGCCACCAGTGGTAGTCTCAGGATTGCCGAACATTACCCCGATCTTCATACGGATTTGATTGATAAAGATGAGAATTGTCTTGGATTTGGATACAATACCAGTGAGCTTGCGTAAGGCTTGCGACATCAATCTCGCTTGGACACCCATCATAGAGTCGCCCATCTCACCTTCGATTTCAGCTCTTGGCACGAGGGCTGCGACTGAGTCGATAACGATTACATCGAGCGCATTGGAGCGTACGAGTGTCTCACAAATCTCCAGAGCCTGCTCGCCGTTGTCGGGCTGGGAAATAAGTAAATTATCTAGATTTACGCCGATTTTTTTCGCATATTCCGGGTCAAGGGCATGCTCTGCGTCGATGAAGGCACAATTGCCACCGAGCTTCTGAGCTTGAGCAACGACGGAGATAGCTAAAGTCGTCTTGCCTGAGGATTCTGGGCCAAAGATCTCAATCACACGACCACGAGGCAATCCACCGATACCGAGAGCTAAATCGAGTGAAAATGAGCCAGTTGAGACAGCGTCTACTTTGAAAGCAGCACCGCTGGTTGAGAGTGTCATGATAGTGCCTTTGCCAAATTGCTTTTCGATCGAAGCCAGCGCTGCTTTGAGTGCTTCCCCTTTACCATCAAATACCTCTGTTTTTGCTTCTATTTTTTCCTTCTTAGCCATAAATAATCCTTGTGTTTATATAATTAATTTTCACTTTCTGGCTTTCAAATAATTAAAAGCTAATAATTAAAAATTATTTTATCGTTGATTGAGCAACAAATCCGTTGATTGTGCTGTCTTGGGTTTGTACTCTATGGTGATAACCTTGGTGCTCTCCTTCTTTGTCTTGTTGACTACCTGGACTTTGATAACATTTACACCGCGATGAAGCTTGAGCGGTAGAGAGAAATAACCGTCGTTGGAAACTGGCACTTTTTCTTGATTGATGGTCAACAAGGTGTTACTCTCAGTCACGCCGTTAACGTTGACTGAATCCGACTCAATGATAGAATTATCAAGCGGTGTTGAAACGCTCAGTGAAGGACTGCCAGCAAAACTCGCTAATTGAAAAAAGATATAAGCAAAGAGAGAAAGAGCGAAGCCACCAAAAGTAATATAGGCGAGAACTTTGGGAGTAATGAGAACCTTTACATCCTTGAGAGATTTTTTGTAAGACAGATCAGTATTCGTTTCTTTTCTATTTAGTATGACTTCGGTCTCGAAGAGACTGATAATTTCATTTTCGGGTAGTTGCAGCATTTTGGCATAAGCCAATACGAAGCCTCGAATGTAGACCGCTTGGGGCAAATTGGTCCAGTCACCAGATTCAAGATACTCAATGTATTTTGATCTAATTTTTGTTGCCTCTTCTACATCAAATATTGTCAGCTCTCTCTTGAGACGAGTTGATTTGAAAAGCTCTGCAAGTGACTTCTTTGATTTTAATGTTTTTGTAGAAAAACCGGATACCATATATAAGTTTCTAATTATTGAATAAATTTGTCGAAACCTTCACGCCTCAATCCGCTATATTCCTAGATTATATTCGATCATCGTCAGAATAATTGTCATCGAAATTATTATCTCTGTATTGAGGCTTAAATTGATCACTGCTACTGCCACCGAAGCTTTGACCAGTCGACAAAATGTCTCGTGGTTTGGCGCCGTCAGCCGATCCAATCACGCCGTTTTGTTCCAAGATATCTAGCAAGCGCGCAGCTCTAGCATAACCGACTTTCAAGCGTCTTTGCAAGAGTGAGGCCGAAGCTTTCCCTGCAGCCATTATAGTCTCAATCGCCTCGTCATACAAATCATCCTCCTCTGATCCATTGCCAGAGTTGGCCGCACCGGGCTTGCTCGATCGAAAGTTGGTAATACTCTCATCATAGATCGCCTCGCCCTTCTCACGCAAGAATTCAACCAAAGACTCAATCTCTTTGTCTGAAACATAGCAACCCTGAATACGACGTGGCTTATTGAGGCCGTTACCGAGGAAAAGCATATCGCCATTACCCAATAATTTCTCAGCACCAGAAACGTCGAGAATCGTGCGCGAATCTATCTGTGAAGCAGTCGCGAAGGCTATTCTGGAGGTGATGTTGGCTTTGATAATACCGGTCAAAACATCAACTGATGGTCTCTGGGTCGCAATGATCAAATGCATACCGGTCGCACGTGCCATCTGAGCCAAGCGAACGATAGAGGCTTCTACGTCCTTTGCCGAAGTGGCCATCAAATCCGCCAACTCGTCAATAATAATCACCATATAAGGCAATCGCCCCTCTGGGCCTGGGCTCGCGTTGTAGGCAATAATATTGCGTTTACCTGATTGTTCGAACATCTTGTAGCGTCGCTCCATCTCCCAAACGGCCCACTTCAGAGCCGAGACCGTCTTGTCAACTTCCGTAACTGCCGCGGTCAAAAGATGTGGAATACCATTATAATTGGTGAGCTCAACTCGCTTTGGGTCAACCAGGATTAAGCGTAAATCCTGAGGCGAATTGTTGAACAAAAGACTCATAATAATAGTGTTGATACATACTGATTTGCCTGAGCCAGTTGATCCAGCGATAAGCATATGTGGCATTTTCTCAAGATCAATCGCGATCGCATCACCAGAAACGTCACGCCCGAGAGCAAGAGACAATTTGCTTTTTACAGCCTTAAATTCTGTGGACTTGAGCACCTCTTTGAGAGTAACCTTGGCTGAGACTTTGTTGGGTATCTCAATACCAACTAGATTTTTACCAGGGATTGGCGCCTCTATTCTCAAACTCTTTGCTGACAGAGATAATGCTAAATCGTTTTGACGAGAAACAATATGATTGAGCTTGACGCCATCATTGGGCTTGATCGTGTATTGAGTGACTGTCGGGCCGACATTTACCTCACCAACGCTCACTTCGATATTGAAGCTCTTGAGACAATTTTGGATAATTTCAGCATTTTTATAGATATTGCCAGGAGTTGCTTTGTCATCCGAGGTTTTGAGCATATCGAGTGAAGGATATTGCCAAGCGACAGTAGAGCTAGAGCGTTGGACTGGGGCAACGTTCATCGGTAATGGTTCAACGATTTCGACGCGATTTGATGGCTCTTTCTTCATAGTGTTGAATTTGCGCTTGACCGAGTCAAATACTGAAATTTTGTTCTCATCACCGCCATCATTGATTTTGACTTTGCCGTCATTCTCATCCTCTTCGTCTCTTTTGAAATATTGAGTTAACGAAAGATTGAAAATCATAAGGATTGCGATCACCAATATGGCGATAATAATCAGGAAGGTTGGGATAATGCCGACTCCGTTGCGAAGTGGATTCGAGATTAGATATCCGATCATACCACCACCTCGTCCATGACTAGCAAACTCACGAGCAAAATCTGAAACTATGAAAAGATGCAAGAAAGCTGGAGTGGCGGTGATAAGAAGGAAAAAACCAACAAATTGAGCAATGCGATATTCTTGATTGGGAATAAGCAAAAACACCCCACAATAGAGATAAATAGCGCCAAAAACATAGCCTCCAAAGGTGCCAAAAAGCCAAAAGATTAGCTCTGTAATCTTGATACCCAATGTGCCAGCTAGACCAAAAAAGCCCAAGAAGATAATGGCGGCAACGATGACGTTGATTACAGCAAAAATTTCTCGGCGTGTTTCGCCGGAAAGTCCGAGAGTCCAATCAAAAACATAGTTTCCCCAATCGTTCTCTTTTTGATACCATTTTGCTTTGGTCTGCTTATTTTTGGGATGTAGTCTCTTCCTGCCCACTTCTCTCCTCTATTTATATAGTATACAAAGAATTATACGTCACACGCATACTAACTACATTATAGTTTAAGAAAGATGCGGATGCAACTAATTAATAGTGAAAATAAATAATTGATAAATAAAAAAATGCCGCTTCGGTGTGAAACGGCATTTTTTAGTTATTTGAAGTATATTAGACTTCGATGACGACTGGGATGACCATTGGTTTGCGCTCTGTTTCTTTGAAGAGAAAATCGCCGACTTCATCTCGGAGTTTCTGCTTGATCAGAGTCCAATCAGTCTTGCCACCAGTGGTGTTGACGTGTTTGACAAAAACCTTTTTGACCTCGGCTCTAGCCTTGTGGACCAGCTGTTCATTCTCTCGCATATAGATGAAGCCTCGGGAGATAATATCTGGCGAAGTAATGACTTCACCGCTCTCATGGTTGACCGTGACGATAATTACGAATATTCCATCTTGAGCCATCGCTTTACGATCACGCAGGACGATATTGCCAACATCACCGACACCCAATCCATCAACCATGACGTAAGAGGCTGGCACACGTTTGTTGGTAACTTCACCTATCCCCTTGCTGAACTCGATAGCTTGGCCGTCATCTGCAACGAGGCAGTGTTCTTCGTCAACAAGGCCCATACTTTGAGCGATTTGACAATGAAGCATCAATCTAAAGCGTTCGCCGTGAACAGGCATGAAATATTTTGGCTTGATCAAGGCAAGCATCAACTTGAGATCTTCTTGGTTGGCATGACCGGAGGTATGAACATCCATCAATTTCTGGTAGACGACTTGGGCGCCAGCGCGGAAAAGATTGTCCATAAGTCCAGAAACGGCACGTTCGTTGCCTGGGATTGGAGAGGATGAAAGAATAACCAGGTCACCTTTCTTCATTTTGACTTGTCGGTGTTCACCGGTCGCGATACGCGTCAGCGCTGCGTTATCCTCGCCCTGTGAACCAGTACAAACGATGACGACCTTGTTGTCTGGATATTTATTGAGATCTTTGGAATCAATAATCGTACTTTGGGGCACAATCAAGGCTTCAAGTGAGATAGCAATATCAACAGTTGTAACCATACTTCGACCTACGAAGCATACCTTGCGATCGATCTTTTTGGCGACATTTAAAATTTGTTGGATACGACCAATAAGTGTAGAGAATGTTGAAACAATGAGCCTATTTGGCGCGTTTTCCATGACAGCCATAAGCGATTCTTCCAAAACTTTTTCAGAGATAGAAACACCGGGCTTCTCAATATTGGTTGAATCAGACATCAAGAGGATTGGTTTCTTGTCGCCAATTTTGGCAATGGCAGAGAAATCAACTGGTTTGCCATCAGCTGGTGTGTGATCAAATTTGAAATCACCAGTATTGACGATAACGCCCTCAGGAGTCGTGATAGCGAAGCCCATTGCTTGAGGAATACTATGATTGACCTTGAAACTCTCAATCTTGAAACAACCGAGCTGCAGCACATCAATACCACATTTGATTGGAGATGTTTTGACAACTTTATCAAGCCCAAATTCTTCAAGCTTGCTCTTGATAAGGCCGATAGTCAGTGGAGCGGAATATATAGTCGGGGAGCCAATTTTTTCATAAACATATGGGATAGCGCCGATATGATCTAAATGGCCGTGAGTAATGATAAGACCACGAATCTTCTTTTTGTTTTGTTCAAGATAAGTGACATCGGGGATGACGTAATCAACTCCAGGCATACTCTCGTCTGGGAACATAAAGCCCATATCTATAATAATGATATCGTCTTTGTACTCAATGATAGTACAGTTCTTGCCACCAGTCTCTTCGACACCACCGAGAGGGATGATACGAAGCTTCGGTTCAAAAAACATTTTGGGGCCATTGGAGGCATCAATTTGCTGTGCAGTGAAGCGAGGTTCACCTTTGATTTGTGAGAGCTTACGAATCTCATTTGGCTGAACTTGGGCAGTGAAACGAGGCTCCTGTTGTGGTTTGTTATTCATTTTTGGACGGTTTTGCTGGCCGTTTTTGTCACGGGGCTGGTTGCGATTGCTCATTTTGTTGAGCTGGTTTTTCTGATTTGGATTGACCTGTTGATTTGAAGTGTTTGTATCGCGACTTGGAGCCTGATTGCCACTTTCTAGAAGGTCGTTCTTTAGTAATTGTTTGTTGTTTGTGTCTTCCACAGTTTTTCTTTCTTAATAGAATTAAATTTATTTAAATTTGTAATAG
>Ga0194063_10002826_pt1 | contig 10633 bp, 9 predicted proteins | sample SepL3720m_MetaG_FD_155459 | JGI IMG/M metagenome (GOLD analysis project Ga0194063, IMG submission 155459) | Anoxic zone freshwater microbial communities from boreal shield lake in IISD Experimental Lakes Area, Ontario, Canada - Sep2016-L373-20m | ecosystem: Environmental > Aquatic > Freshwater >...
GGTAATGAGGGTACTGATCATGATACAAAAAACATGGCTGGGATTGATGTGCGGCCTCTGGGGTTGCAGTGTGGCTTCCGTCCACGGCGTTCCCGCCCGCCCTCAACCCGAATCGACGCTGCCGTCAGCCGTCAACGAACTCGCGGCCCTATGGAAGGATCCGACGTTCCAGAGGCAATTTGTGGGATCCTATGGTATTTCGGCGGAACTCGAACCCCGGGTGACGCCCGAGGAAGTGGCGCTTCTTGAGCGCGTCAGGCCTTTCATGGGGACGAATTTACGCAAGGCGGCCCAGTTGCTGGAAGCCGAACTCAAGCCGACCTCCTCCGCGATGCTGGATTTCAACCTGGGTAGCATCTACTTTCAGCAGGACCAGATGGACAAGGCCCTGCGGAAATATCGCCGGGCTGTGGAGAAATTTCCCTCCTTCCGCCGCGCGTACCGCAATCTCGGCATGATCCATGTGCGCGATGGTAAGTATGACGAGGCCATCACCAGTTTTACGCGCATGATTGAACTCGGTGGAGGCGACGCCTATTCCTATGGCCTGCTGGCTTTCGCGTTTGCGGCCAAGGAGGACTACCTTGCGGCCGAGGCGGCCTACCGCAATGCCCTGTTGCTCCAGCCCGACAATACGGAGTGGCGCCTGGGTCTCACGAGGTGTGTCTTCAAACAGCAGAAGTTCGAGGACGCCGTCGCCCTGCTCGATGTTCTGATCCAGCACTATCCCGAAAAGCCTGAATTCTGGCTGTTGCAGGCCAATGCCTACCTCGGACTGAAGAAACCGCTCAAGGCGGCCGTGAATCTGGAGTGCCTGGATCGCATGAGAAAGGCCACCCCCGAGAATCTCATTCTTCTGGGGGATCTCTATCTCGGCGAGGATCTGGTGGATCTGGCGTCGCAAGCCTACGGGCTGGCCCTCTCGGGTGAACCGCCCGTGCCCGCCGCCCGCATGATCCGGTGCGCCCAGCAACTCGCCGCCAAGGGCGCCTTCACCCAGGCCCATTTCGTCAATGCCCGACTGCGCGCGCTGCGTGACCAGGCGCTGGAGCCGGCTGACCGGGCGCAACTCGCGAAGCTCGACGCCCGCATCGCCATGGCGCAGGGCGGGGAGGGGCCTGACTTGGTTAAAGCACTGGAGGAAACGCTTAAACTGAACCCCCTGGATGGCGATGCGCTCCTGTTGATGGCCCAGTATTACGCCCGCAGGAATGAATCCGAACGCGCGGTCCTGAACTTCGAACGGGCGGCGGAAATTCCGGAGTTCGAGGTCCAGGCCAAAACGCGGCACGCGCAGTTGTTGGTCGGTCTCGGTCGGTTTAATGATGCCCTGCCCCTGTTGCGCCGGGTGCAGGAGGTGAAACCCCGGGAGGAGATCGCCCGCTACATCGATCAGGTTGAACGTATCGCAAGGAGTAAACGATGAAACGCATCATTCCGTATCTGACCGCCGCCTTCTGCGGTGTCGCACTGGTGGCGGGGGTTCGCCCGACCGTCGGCGGGGAGACCGTCGGCGCTCCTGCCCTCGCGGAGACCCGGATGGTTCTCGATAAATGGATCGAGACCCAGCAGATCATTGCCCGGGAAAGCAAGGAGTGGCAGCAGGGCCGGGAGACGCTCGCGTCACGCCTTGAACTGGCACGCAAGGAAGTGGCAACCCTTGAGGAGAAGTTCAAACTGGTGGAGAGCAATTCGGTCACCATGGCAAAACAGCGCGAGACTGTTCAGGCGGATAATGTGAGGCTCAAGCACTCCTCCGAACGACTCTCCTCCGCCGCCTACCGGCTGGAAGCTCGAATCACCCAGATCTTTCCAATGTTGCCGGATCCCGTGCAGGCGAAGCTCCGGCCGCTCTACGACCGGATTCCCCCCAAGGGCGCCTCGACAAAGGTGTCTGCCGCCGAACGGTTCCAGAATGTTCTCGGCATTCTCAGCGAGGCCATCAAGGCCAACAGCGAGATCCCCGTGATCTTTGAAGTGAGGAATCTGGAGAACGGTAAACCGGCCGAGGTCCGCGTGCTCTATGTGGGTCTGGGCCAGGCCTACTACCTGAGCGCCGCAGGCCTGGCGGGGATCGGTCACCCCACGACCAACGGATGGAAATGGGAAGCCTCCGATGGAATCGGACGCGATGTGCAGAAGGCTATAGAAATCCAGGAAGGCAAACGTCCCCCCGCCTTCGTTTCACTGCCGGTGGTGATCCAATGAAATACAGACTGCTCATGATGATATGGCTGGCAGGATCCGCCCTGGCGGCAGGCCCTGCCCCCCTCGAGACCCCTTCGTCGGCCACGGCGCCGGCCTTGAAGGGGCTTTCGCAGTCTGCCCAGGCGGAATTGGCCCGGGCGACGCGTGAACTCAATGAGTTGAGGGATCAGATCGCGGCGGAAAAGGTGCCTTTGGCGGAGGAACTGGCGAAGTGGGAGGATGCCCTTCTCCAGGGACGCAGGCGGCTGGATCAGGCCCAGAAGGCGGCGGACTCGGGCACGATGGAACTGGCCGCGCTCAAGGCGGAGCAGAAATCGCGGGAGGAGGAACTGGCGTATATCCAGAACCTGCTGGATGAGTATATCCGGAACTGTGAAACAAAGGCCACCGTCAGCGAATTACAGGTTCTGGCCTCGGCGCTGGAGGCCGCGAAACAGTCTTCCGCCAATCCGACCCTCTCAACAGACGACCGTTTTGACCGTCAGGTGGCAGTGGCCGATCTGACCTGTAACCGGCTTGGAGAGGCGATTGGAGGGATGCGGTTTGGCGGAACCGCGGTTGGCCCTGATGGCAATGTCGAGGAGGGGCAATTCCTGGTGGTTGGCCCGGTTGTCATGTTCGGATCCACCAACGGATCGCTGGTGGGCATGGTCATTCCGCAACTGGGATCCTCCAAGCCCCTGGTGCGTCCTCTGGAGGGCGATGTGCAAACCGGTCTGAGCGGGCTCTTTGCCTCCGGCCAGGGCTCCCTGCCGCTGGATCCCTCGCGCGGCGGCGCCCTGAAGGCGCTGGTGCATAAGTTCGATATCGTCGAGGTGTTCAAGAAGGGCGGGCCGATCATGTGGCCGTTGCTCATCGCTGCGGCCCTGTCGCTCCTGACGGTGGTGGAACGCCTGATCTTCCTCACGCTCGAACAAAGCCGGAGAAATCCGCAGGGAGTCCAGCGTTTTCTGGAGGCGGTGACGGAAGGGGATTTTGGAAAGGCGCTGGTCGTCGGGGGCAAGTCGCGTTTCTTTGTGTTGCGCGCCCTGGCCTATGCGCTGGAGCATCGCGAGAAATCCATTTCCAACGCGTTGTTGTACTCGCAGTCGCGGGAAATGAGGCGCTATCGCCGGGGAATCCCGGTTCTGGATACGGTGATCACCCTGGCGCCCCTGCTGGGATTGCTCGGTACCGTAACCGGCATGATGGGCTCCTTCGCGCTGATCGGGGGGGAACTCAGTGCGCCGGGGGCGATCACGGGTGGTATCGCCGAGGCGTTGATCGCGACGGCATTCGGGTTGGGAATCGCCATCACGAGCCTGATCCCCTTTAACATGCTGAATGCGCGCATGGAGGAGGCCCGGCAGGAGATGGAGGCGGCGGCCATCCAGTTGGAGTTGCTCGTGAACCGGCCGTCCGGAGCCGTGGAAGCCCTGGCCAAGACGACTCATTAAGGAGACTGGAATTATGCATGGTGGTGGTGGAGGAGGACCGGGAAAAAAGGCGAGGATCGAGATCATCCCGTTGATCGACATCATCTTCTTTCTGCTGGCCACGTTCATCATGGTGTCGCTTTCCATGACCCAGAATCAGGGCGTCTCCGTGGCATTGCCGAGCGCGGCGTCGGCCGCCTCGCTCGGGGATCAGCAGGAGATGCAAAAAGCGGTCACGCTGAGCGTTAATGAAAAGGGCGAGGTGTTCTACAACAAGGATAAAACGACCCTGGCCCAACTGCCGGTGAGGCTGCAGAACTTCAAGACAACCAGCAAGGATCCCCGGGTGATTATCAATGCCGATGCCGGGGCGAATTTCAAGAATGTGGTGGCGGTGCTCGACGAAGTGCGCAAGGTCGGCATCGCCAAGGTGGGAATCAATACGGACAAGAAATAATTCAAAGGAGATGAATCGATGAATCGGAAACATAAACGGGACGAAAACAAAGGAGTAACAATGAAGAGGGTGATCTGGTTGACCATGATGGTGGCTGGCGGAGTCAGCCTGTGCTCGGCACAGGACAAGGCGAAGCCGGAGATGAACAGTGACTTGAGCGGGGATGCGGCGCAGGAATCGACAAGCCCCTGGCGCGTCTCGGGCGGGGTGCTCTATAAGAACTGGCTTTATGAACACGATGCCCTGCAACAGCGGGCGCCCACTACATCCAAGGGGGGCGAAGACTGGGAGAACGGCGACACCTCCGGTAACGGGTCGGGATTGCAGCTGAAGGTGGGCCGGGGAGAGGGCACGCTCGACGTGTCTTTCCTTAAGTCGGACTTCAAATACATCTACGCCAAGGGTAACGCGCGGCAGGAAATTGATACGGTCTCCCGTGACTTCGAGGTGACCTGGTCGCAAATCAACGGCCGCAACAACCAGGCGGAGTATGGCACCACGATCGGGTTCCGCTATCTGGGGATGCAAAAGGATGACACCATCAAGGAGAATTCCGCGACGGTCGAGGGCGGGGGGAACATGAACTGGCTCATGCTTGAGGGAGGTTACACCGGGAGTTGGAGACCGTTTGAAACACCGGTGATCCAGGCCCATGGCGCCCTGCTGTTTTTCCTGGGCGAGGCCTCGGGAACCGCCCGAAGCGGCACGGATACGAACTGGATCGATGGCGTCATTTCAGAGTCCTACAGCGACCAGTATTCACTGGCGTATGGCGGCCGGGCCTCGTTCGGGATCGATGTGTCCATCACCAAGCGGGTCTGGATCTCGATCGACTATCAGCGGGAATGGCTGTATTCGTTCGACTCCACCGACACGGGAATTGTGGTGTTTCCCGACAACAGCGATGCGTTGTTTATCGAGAATCATCATGCGGTCATGGGCAGTCTGAACTACGTATTTTAACGTGCCGTAAAGCGGCTCATGGGAGGCACCATGGTGAACAACAAACCGGCGTGGCCGGCGGGAATGATGGCGGTCGGCCTGGCTCTCTGGGGCGCCGGTTGCGCGTCGACGGGGATAAACCTGGTTTCGAAAGCCGAGGACGGGCATGCGGCCGAGGCCCAGCCCATGATGGTGGTGTCGCAACTGGCCTCCGTGGATGAGTCCTGGGCGTCGGCATTTGAGAAAGTCATGGAATTTGAACTCCGGAAAAACGGAGCCCCTTTTCTGATTCAGAACCGGAACCCCCTGGCGCTGCAGGCCGACAAGGCCCGCTATGCCGCCCAGATTGCCGAGTTCAACCCTGAATTGGTTCTGGTGGTGGAACCGGGGGATGGGACGGTGGATACCCGGGGCCGGAGCTTCAAACGGAAATTCGAGGCGGGTGTCTTTAAGCACTATGCCGTGCGCAGTAAACGGGCGCTGGTCTGGCGTGGCACGCTGGCGCTGGATCCGGCAGGGGCCTTCATTACGGCTGACGATATGCCCGTCCTGGCCAGGGATCTGGTGGCCAAACTGAAAGCCGATGGAATCCTTCCGAAGCCGAAACGGAGTGTCAGCAAGCTTCCGGTGAAAGTGGAAGACTCATTACTGCCTCCCGTCAGATCCACGCGCGGGTATGGGCGGTAAAGCTGCATAGCCAATAAGTAACACCCTGCTAATCGACTCCAAATCCAAAGGGCGTTAAATGCCGCGAAATGGTGTCGAATGAAACTGGGAGGTCCGAATCAAAGTGAACACTCGTGATCAACGGGGAAAACCCCGTCTGTCTTCAGCCTTGGCCTGCCTTGCGGCGGCTGTGGGCTTGGTCTTCTGCTCATCCTGCAGTACTCCTCCGGAGCCGGATGACGGATTGCTGGGGATAATCTATAATACGTCAAAACAACATGACGCCGGGTATTCGACTGATCGGATGGTCAGGGTGACTCCAGCATCGTCTCCGGCTGCCGCGCCTGCCGCAACAGCCACGCCTGCCGGGTCGATCCCGTTGGCTGCCGGTCCTGAACCTGTCCCGCAGGTGTCGCGGGGGACTAATGTGTTGAGCGAGGAATCGACCAGTTATCGCATCTCTCCGGGCGATGTTCTGGCGGTGTCCTATTTTGCGCGTCCTTCCGGTGAGATGATGGAGTACCTGATTGACAATCAGGATGTCCTGACCATCAGCGTGGCCGGCCAGCAAACCCACACCGCCGATGTGGTGGTGCGACCGGACGGGAACATCTCCTTCTTCCTGATCGGTGAATTGCGCGCACGCGGCCTCACGGTGGCGCAGGTGCGATCCGAGGTGACGTTGCGAATGGCCAAGTTCATGCCGGCTGCGGAAGTCACCGTCATTCTGAAGGTGGGCAATGCGCTGACCAGCGAATTTCTCAACACCCTCAGGAGCAACACCGATTTGGGATCCACGCGGATCATGCAGGTTCGCAGCGATGGCACCGTGACCTTCCCGCTGGTGGGTGAGGTCCATGCCATGGGAAAAACCCTCTCCGGACTGTCGCACGAGATCGAAAAACAGTATGACCGGCTGTTCAAGGGCGGTTTGTCCCTGGCCTTGAACCTGAACTCGAGTTCCGATGGAAATATCGCGGTTCTGGGCGAGGTTCGCAATCCCGGTCGCTACACCATCGGCAATCCGGTGAGTCCCTTCTTTGCCCTGGCCATGGCTGGCGGCGCCCTGGATTCCGCCAAGAAATCACAGGTTGTGGTCGTGAACCGAAAGCCCGATGGCAGGGTGGGCTGGCATGTGGTCAATCTTGACATCAATTCCGGTAAGCCGCTTGGGCCGGAAATCCCACTGGCACCCCAGGATATGCTGTTGGTTCCCCGGACCAGCGTTGCCAATTTGAATCAGTTTGTGGATCAGTATATTCGCCGCATGATGCCCGTGCCTACCAGTCTGGGTTTCGGCTACAACTTGAACTAACCTTTGCAGGAGACCAACGTGACTTCTTACGACGACTTGATTAAACGCTCTGCCCGGCTTCTGACCTATCACCGGAAGCGGATCTGGTGGATTACTTCCCGGGTTTTTATCTTGACCCTGATTCTGACCGCGTTTGGCATGGCCTTCCGACCCCGGTATGTCGCCCGAACCACGCTCACCATCCTTCCCACCCGCAGCGAAATCGGTTTCGCTTCCCAGCGGCTCGAAATGTGGGGCATGAGCCCGGCAACCTTGCTCGGCCAGACGTATTCCGAAACCCTCACCAGCCGGACGCTTGCCGAGGATGTGGCGCGCACGCTCCTGATAAAGGATCGGGCCGAGTTGAGCAACGGGGGTGTTCTGGGGCATGTGCGAACCAAGGTCATCACGCCCATCATCGGATTCATCAACCAGACTTGGACGCTCTTAAACACCGGACGTTGGGAGACTCCCGATCCCTTCACGTCTTTGGTTGGAGGGATTCAGAGCCGCACGAAGGTTCAGAATCTGCCGGGTTCCTTTGTCCTGCAGATTGCGGTGACGTGGGAGAATCCCAAGATTGCCGCCGCCATTGCCAACACGCTTGCGGAACGCCATGTTCAGATGACGCTCAAGTCCAACCGGGAAGAAATGAAGACCACGCGTGAATTCATTGAGGCGAGAATCACCGAGTCCAAGGGAGAATTGGCGGAGATGGACAAGAAGATCCAGGACTATCGGGTTCGCGAGAAACTCTACGCCACCTCGTCAGACTTGGAACTGGGATTGCAGGAACGTTCCCAGTCCATCAGGGATCTCAATGCGACTCACGTCAGCAGGGCCCAGTTGGATGCCAAAATCGCCGCTCTCAAACCCTTTCAAACCCCCACGGCCCTGGCCGAGATCGAGGCGGAGCGGACCCAGTTGAAGATACGCGAGGAGGAGGATGCGAAGGTGATTGAGGAACAGATAGCCAAACTCGACAAAGTACCGGCCAAGGAGGCCGGTTTGATCGATCTGTACCGGACGCGGTTGAGCATGGAACGCGCCTTGAGCGCCCTGCAGGATCGCCTGCTCGAGACCAAGGTGTCGGAAGCGGCTCAACTCAGTACGGCCCGGGTCATCGATGTGGCGATTCCCCCTGTGTATCCGGAAGGGCCCCTCCTGGTGCGCAACGCCGTGGCGTCCCTCGTCGTGGGACTGTTGCTGTCACTGGCCTTTGTCTTGATGAGCGAGGCCTGGCACCCGGGGTTGCGAAGTCGGGATGAACTCGGCGCGGAAGCCGGTTCCATGCTCGGACTGGTTCCGTATGTCGCACCCAACGGCCATTCGGAAAAGGATGATCCCGATGCCGAGAAGGTCGGGGGAGTGACCGAATTGGTCAAGCAGATGATTCACGGGCAACACAGTACAGTCAAGCATCGCCGCATCGCTAAACGGCATCTGGAGCATCTGCTTCAACGCTTAACCGATGGAGTCGGGCCCCGGATTTGTCTGTTTGTGAGTTTGGGCGGCGGTGAGGGAAAAACTTATCTGATTGAGCACCTGGCGAGGCTGGCGAGAGAGGCGGCGCTCAAGGTGTTGGTCATTGACGCCAACTTCGGCTCGCCTTCCTTGCATCGGATTCTGGGCAAGTCCCCTGCGCCCGGGCTGTCTGAGTTGTTGTCAGGATCCGCCGAGGCCCGGGATCTGGTCGTCACCGCCGAAGGAGGCATCGATTTGATTGGAGCGGGCCTCAAGCGCCTGAATCCACAGGCCAAATGGGCGATTGAAACAGTGCGCCTGGCGTTGGGTAAACTGGCAGAAGGGTATGACCTGGTGCTGGTCGACACGGCGGCGTTGCGGAACGACCCCTCCGCGACCCGGTTGCTCCCCCTGGCCACAGACGTGGTATGCGTAATCGACGCGACGAAGTCGCGGAGCAGCGAGACGGGTGAACTCAAGCAGCGGCTCGCGGGATCCACTGCCCGCATCGGATTTGTTTTGAACAAGAAGTTGCATGAGGGCGATCTTCTTTTCGCCGCAGGCACAAACGGGCATGCGGTGAAACCGCTGGTTGCCGAGACCGCCCGGAGCAGGGTGTAACCGATGCGCCTGCATGAGGTCGATCTTTAATAATGGAGCAACCCGCGCCCGGGCGATGGCCTGGGTGGTGTGGTTTGCGTTTGCCGCTGCGGCATTCGGGTTGGTTCCGGTGTTGGGTGCGACCCCGGTGCAGGCCGGATCGTGGTTGGGGCTGGCGCTGGTATCGGGGTGTTTCCTGATCCTGGTTCGGCTTCACCCCCGAAAGATTCCGGTATTGAACTACCACAGCGTCTCAGCGCGACCGGAGTGGTTGCAGCTTGGCAACCGGGTGTCCCTTTCTCCGGAAGCCTTCGAGCGGCAATTGGCCTTTCTTGAACGGCATGGTTACCGGAGTCTCTTTGTCAGTGAGGTTCGCGAGAGACTCTCCGGGGAGACGCGGATGAAACGGCGTACCCGTTATGTCGCCCTGACGTTTGATGATGGCTATGCGGATAATTGGGTGGCGGTGCTTCCGCTGCTACGCCGGTATGGGATGAAGGCGACCGTGTTTGTGAGTACCGGCTTTGTTCGGGATGCGGCAGGATATCGTCCGACTATTGAAAGCAAGGGTATCAGAGAAGCGGCGGATCTGGAGTGGAGCGGCTATCTGACCTGGCCGGAATTGCAGGCCATGCAAGCCAGCGGCTTTATCGAGATTCAGTCGCATGGGCATGACCATGCGCGGGTCTTTACCGGGCCGGACTTGCAGGGTTTTCTCGGCCCGGGCCGGAGTAATGTGTGGATGCTTTGGAATCAGCGTCCGGAAACCAAGTCGGAATGGTGGCGTGAACTGGCAAGGGATCGCTCGCTCTGGGGTCAGCCCGTATTCCGGCAGGCCCCGGCGCTGGCGCACCGGGCTTACCAGCCCGATTCCGGGGCCGTGGCGCGTCTCGCGGCATGGACGGTGGCTCAAGGCGGTGCGCTCTTTGACAAGCCCGACTGGGAACGGCGTTTGCGGAACGAGTGGTGTCAAACGTTGAGTAAACACGGTGACCAGGGGAGGCTGGAGACGCAGGAGGAGTATGAGCGGCGCCTGGAGGAGGACTTGGGCAAGTCCAAGCGGCTCCTGGAAGACCGGCTGGGTAGGCCGGTTGAGGTGCTGTGCTGGCCGGAAAATGAATTTTCAGAGGCGGGCGAGCGACTGGCCCGGCGCTTGGGTTTCAAGGCCACGGTGTCAAACCGGCATCGGAGCCGGAATGTCCGGGGTGAGGACGCTGACACGATCATGAGGGTATTTGTGGGTGAAGCGGCGGCGGGCTTCCGTGTGGGGTGGCTGGATTTTGCCGCCTTTGTGCTGGAATTGAAAGTGTTTGAGGGATGGTATGTTTTGTATCCGCTGCTGGCGGTCATGCATCAGTCCAGAAAAATGGTATTCGCCTTGAGGAGGCATTTTCGATGGCGCAGGGATTACTTGTCAATGTGGGCCTGATGGTGGTGGTGGCGGTTTTGGCGATACTGACCGCCATGTCCCAGACGGCCGCACTCGTGACTGCCGCCGGGCTCGTGATGATTGCCGGGGCGGCGCGTCGGTTGGAGACACTGCCGACGGTCGCGCTGTTTACCATTGTCGCCTTGGTTCCCCTCAGT
>Ga0194063_10002829_pt1 | contig 10628 bp, 4 predicted proteins | sample SepL3720m_MetaG_FD_155459 | JGI IMG/M metagenome (GOLD analysis project Ga0194063, IMG submission 155459) | Anoxic zone freshwater microbial communities from boreal shield lake in IISD Experimental Lakes Area, Ontario, Canada - Sep2016-L373-20m | ecosystem: Environmental > Aquatic > Freshwater >...
GCCACAGGCAGAATCCGTCGTGATGCTTGGCGGTGAGAATCCCGATCTTCATCCCGGCTTCGCGTGCCACTCGGGCCCACTGGCGGCAGTCGAGCCGGGCTGGTTGAAATATCTCGGGGGATTCTGTGCCGTCGCCCCACTCCCGGCCGGTAAACGTGTTGATGCACAGGTGAACAAACAAGTTCGTCTCCGTGCGCTGCCAGGAAAGTTGGGGTATTGAGGGAAGCGGTGCGAAGGGAGAAAATCCAGATGGCAGGGGAACATTTCCTAGTAATTCTCTTGTATTTTGCTGGTGTTCTGCTTCAGTGAACTTCATCCACGCACTCTGAAATGCTCCCTCTGAAAAGCAAGCCCCTTTTTCGGCAAGTCGAAGACTTTATTAGAGCTAATATTGTCTCCGGCGCCTATCCGGCGCATGGCAAGATGCCTTCGACCCGAGAGCTGGCTGCGATTACCGGAACAAGCCTCTGCACGGTGCAGACAGCATTTGCACAGCTCTGTCGTGAGGGGTTGCTGGATTGTCGTGTCGGGCGCGGCACCTATGTGGTCGGTGACAAATCCACGCTGGCCTGCGCGGGGCTCTATCTCAGGCGGCCGCTTTCCCGGGCAAACGCTTCATTTTATCAGGTTCTGAGCCAGGAACTCCGCCGGAAGTTGACAGAGGCAGGCATCGAGGTTCGAGTCTGGTCAGACGAGCGCGACATGGAGAAGTTTTCCGGACCGCCGGGTTCCCTTTCCAAGGCAATGGAAAAGCGCGAGATCCAGGGCTTGATCGTGCCGCTCGCCAGCGGCCCCGATTTGGGTTGGCTGCAAAAGACGCCGGTTCCTTCTGCCGTATTGGCCTCCGATATGGCGTTGAAAATTGGAGTCGGAGGGAGTTTTCGTCAGATGCTGCGCCTGGGTCTTGAGGAGTTGCACCGGCAAGGATGCCGCTCGGTGGGGGCCATCAGCAGCATGCTTCTTCATGCGGACGAGCCGAGCTCATCCGAGCTGGATTTTTACCGTGCGATTGTAGAGATCGCTGGCGAGCTGGGGATGAAAATCCACAACGAATGGATCCGCTTCCCCGCAGAATTCACCCCGCATTTTGCCCATTTCGGCCATGAGCAATTCCATGCCCTTTGGGATTTGCCGGAACGGCCGGACGGCCTGCTGGTCTATCCCGACGAAGTCGTGGCGGGGGTGATCACGGCCATGCTGGAGCGGCGCGTGAATGTGCCGCAGGATTTGAAAGTGGCATTTCACCTGAACGACTTGATTCCCTATGTCTGTCCGTTCGAGGCTTCATTTCTCTGCACACGGGTTGGCGGCATCGCCGATTCCTTGATCGAGTTAGTGCAAGCCCAGCTTGCGGGGAAGAATCCGGAACCTGTCCAAATCCCGGCTGCGCTCGTCCGAAACGCCGATCTCTTGCGAAAAACTGCAGCCCGGTCCTCTGTTTTCGTATGAAGAAACTGCCGGCAAATCACCACGCCTCCCACAACGAAAACTATTAGCATCCATAGACCAGCAATAACGTCTCCATGAATACCAAATCCTAACTCTTCTCTGCCGTACGGATCGTGCGCAGAACAGCAGTTCAAGCAGCAAGCGCTCCGACGAAAAGGAAACCCATATGAAAGCCCACCCCCTAAAGAAGCTCCCAAGCTTAATCCGGTCATCCGCCCGGTGCGCCATTTTAGGGGCGCTGGCCATTTTTTTGCTGCCGGTGGCATCCCTTGCGACCTGGGTGCCGACTACCGGTGGAACTTACTCCTATTCAGCCCTGGCAAACTGGTCGGGCGGCGTGATTGACAATGTCTTTCTGCCATCCACTTATGCCGGGGGGGCGCAAACCATCACTCTTTCGTCGGATGGAGTTTGGAACAGCACCACAGGCGTGACGACTTCCTCCACGAACAATTCTACCCTGCTGTTGATTTCCGATGCCACCAGTGGTTCCAACCGGAATTTGGGCCTGGGCGGCGACATCAACTATGCGATGACGGGATCAAGCACGAGTGTGCCTGCTGTAAATATTCTTCAATTCGGCACAGTCACAGCCAATCAGGACATCAATTTTAGTCTTTCCACGAGCGAATCGATTTCGGTGAGCTCGGCTTACAGCGGATCCGCTGCGGTCGTTTTCAATGGCGTCCTGAGCGGAGCCGGAGGCCTCGTCAAAAATGGCAACGGCAGTCTTTATTTGCAGAATGCCGCCGAGACCTTTACCGGAGCGCTGACCCTGAACGGCGGCTACACTTATCTGAATAACGCAACGGGTACCCTGGCGACCCAGTCGATCACGATTGGCCGCCTGGATTCGCAGTGGGACAACTTCACTAACCGGGGGGCCGTCGCCTCCCTGATTCTCGGTAACGGCCTTAACACCGTCGGAACATCCTCTGGTAGTGCCGGGCAGAACAGCAATCGCATTTCAGACACCGCCACCGTGACCATGAAGGGAGGGTCGCTGCAACTGATCAATGCAGTCGGAGGCAGTGTGACCGAAACTCTTGGCACGGTTACCTTGTCAAGAGGGGTTAATTCCCTGAATGTATCGCCCGTCTCGACTACCTCGGCTACGCTGGCCATTGGCAATTTGGTCCGTTCCGCCGGTGTCACGCTATTTGCCGTGGCTACTGACGAAGGCTCCAACGTCCGCTCTGCATTCGGGACCGGAATCGCCAACGAAGGGCGGATTACCATCTCGACGATCAACGGTGCGGATCCCTCCACGGCGGTGGTCAACGGAATCATTCCGTGGGCCGTCAACAGCTCGTTTGCGTCTTCTCAGTACCATGATTTAAGCGGAGGTGATTTTTTGACCTTTGGAGCCTATGGGCTGACTCCGGTGACGACTTTTAGCTCCGATGTCACCACTGCGACGGCGACGGATAATGTCAAGTTGGCGTCGGGGGCGGCCGGCTCAAGCAGCACCATCACGATCAATTCCCTCACGACGACGAATGGCTGGACCGTTGGAGCCAGCGGAGCAGGAAAAGTAATCCTCACTGCAGGAGCGCTTAATTTACGTACCTCCAACGCAAATGGTGGGGTTAGTTATTTTCAGTCGAAACTCGATTTCAATAATCAAGAGGCGAATATCTTCATCCAAGGGGGGGACTATATTCTGTACTACGGCATGGCTAATGCCAACGGGCTGACTGTTACGGGCATTGGGAGTAACAACAAGGGCTACTACACAGGCGGGGTGACCAGCCTCGCGTTCAACCCAGTCGGCGGCCAGCTCGCGGTTTCCTATACCGGCCCAACGACGATTAATAATGCCGTTCTCGATATCGGATGGAATTCCTATATCCCTGTGACGAGCGCCGTGACGATAAACGAAGGGGGGGGGCTTGCGATACTTGGCGCCAGTAACAACCAGACCATCGCTTCTCTATCCGGCTATGGGACCGTTTACGGTTCGAGGCTTAACGATGCTGCTACTCAAGCGAAAACATTAACGATCGGGGACAGCACAAGCACGGTATTTGCAGGGCAGATCGTCAAAGGCGGAGCCGCGACCACGTTTAGTATCACGAAGGCCGGCACTGGCACGCTCGCCTTCTCTGGTGCAAATACCTACACTGGCACGACAACCGTCTCCACAGGAACCCTCCTCATCAACGGCAACCAGAGCGCGGCCACGGGGGCAGTGACCGTTTCCGGCGTTGCGACTCTCGGCGGTTCGGGCACCATAGGAGGTGCTGTGTCAATATCCAGCGGAGGCGTTCTGTCACCAGGTAATAACGCCATCGGCAATTTGACCGCAGCCTCGCTGGCGTTGAGTTCCGGGGCGATCTCCAACTTCGAGATCGGCGGTACGACCGCCGGGACATTTGATACGATCACCACGACTGGCGGGGACGGTTCGATCACCTTGAACGGGACGCTCAACCTCATTTTCAGCGTTTCTCTGGCAAACAACTCGCCCCTCCGCCTCTTCATCGGTCCCTCCTCAAATATAGGGGATTTCACTGCCATCACTTTGACTGGCAGCGGCTACTCCGGCACATTTACCAGCCATGTCGGAACTCTTTGGACCTCCACGCAGGGAGCCCAGACGCTCACGCTAGATGCATCCACCGGCGTGCTCGGCGCCTCTCCTGAGCCCTCAACCGTGGCTATGGTGCTCCTGGCGGGCCTGCTGGGCCTCGTGTGCTCGCGCCGCAGAGCGAGAGGGAGCCAATCTGCCTCGCTTCGCTTATGAGAACAAAGAGGCACGGGCATATTACCCAATACTGGTGCATTTGCCGAAGTGTTGCACAGACAATCCTGCCTGTGCCGGAGATGCCTCGCCTAGGCAGGATGCCCATTCTACTTGGAAGATTTAGGAAATCGCAGCCTTCGGTGATGTGCCTCTCTGAATGTGTGGCTCAGGTCCGGCGCGCTTCCCCATTCGAATCCAGGAGATGTCCACGGAGGGCTTTCACGCTGGTCGAACTGCTGATCGTCATCGCCATCATCGCCATCCTTTCCGTGCTGCTGATCCCATACATCAACAGCGCGCGGGACAGCGCCAGTTCTGTCAAATGCGTCAACAGCCTGCACCAGATCGGGGTGATGACGGAGCTCTACTGCGCCGATTCCGGCAACATTCTTCCCCCGAACAACACGTGGAGCTGGGGTTCCACTGAATGGCTGGAGACCCTCGTTTCAAAAGTCAAAGGGATCAGTGTCCCGGAGGTGCGCGACGCGATGGCCAAGGGGACCGAGCTATCGCATTGCCCCGTCATCTTGCCGAGCGATACCGCCATAAAAGTTAAGTCGCCAAGCGGTTTTTACTATTGGATTAATTATGGGGTCAACTATGTCAACCTTGGCGGGCTTGCGACACCGGCCGGGCCCCCATCCTTTTCGCGCCTCAATGTGAGAAGCCCGTCCAAGTGCATTTATGTCGCGGATGGCAGGCAGACGCTTCTCAATTATGCTTGGTCCGGAGCCCAACCCCTCGGGCGGCATCACGGGAAATCTAACGTCCTCTGGCTGGACGGACATGTGACTTCCGAGCTGCAAAGCTTTCTGATCGACCCTGCTAATTATTCCGACAACTGGGTCCCGTGATGAATTAGCTTAAATGAAGAGTTGGGGGCCGCGGAGGAGACGGAGTGCAAACAACAGAGGGGCTGCGGGTTGCGAAACCGCACAAGGCAAAGGGAGGGCTCTCCCAAAAGGTGATTTCACATCAAGACTTCAAATATCCTTTATATTTCTCCCTCTGTGCTGACTGTCCACTGTGGTTAGTTCCCATTCTCGCTTCTAGGATTATGGCTTTGGTGGCTGAGGTTCGAGCTCGTACCGTCCCCAAGCGTCGGAGTTATGATTGTTGCCGAAATCACCATGGAGGACCATCGCCGCCTTGCGCAGCAGTTTCGGCTCCAGGCTGTCGGCGTCGTCCATCAGGAAATCCATGCGAAACTGGCTGCCGGCCTGCACTTGGAACGCGCTTTTCGCGTTCGGCGTGACCTTGCCTTCGATTAAATAACCGCCCTTAGTCTTGCGGCCCACGCATTGGACGTCTACTTGGTTGCGTCCTTCCAGGCCGTACCACAGCTTACAGGGTGCGACGGTTTCACCCGCCTGAGGGATGACGACCACCTGGTCCATCCCGTCGGAGAGCACGGCGCCCTGTTTGCTGCGTTCACGGCTGTCGAAGAAGAATTCCAGGCAGTCATATTTAAACGCCGTGCTGACTTTATCGTCCGGGGCTGGGCATAAGATGTTGTCCTTGGCTTTCAGCAGAAAGTACACCCCGTCGCCCTTCCGCCAAGCGGTCTTGACGGTGAAGGAGAGGTCGTCCTTGCCGCGCCACTGGGGAACCCATATCTCGGCAACGTTCGGCTTGCCAAGCACCACGCTGTCGGCGTCGTCGCAGGCCATCGCGGGGATGTCTTTCCACTTCGTCTCGTCTCCGTCGAGCAGGAACGCCGTTTTGAGCTGCGGGATCATCTGGATCACTCCTAGGGACTGGAACGACGCTCGTGTGGACGAGACCAGCTTCCCGGCGGAGGTGCGTAGCTCGATGGTCAAGGTGTAGGGCCGACGCTTGAGCGCGTTTGCCTTTAGCTCGACCGCTATTTTCTCGGATTGGCCCGGCGCGAGGTTGATTTCGGTCTTCGAGAGCGTGATTGAGGCGCCCGGGATGGCGGCGACAGAGAGCTTGCCCGCCAACGGGGTGGAGAGCTGGTTGGCAACCGTCAGTTCCCCCTTGAGCAAACAATCCTCGGGCAACACACTGGGAAGCGTCAGCCGGAGCGGCGCCACCGCTTGCAGATCGGCGGGGACTTTGAAGATGTAGATCGGCGCCTTTGCGCACTGGACGGCGAGCAACCCGTTGGCATCCGCCCGGATCGAGCCAAAGTTGCCCAACATGTCCATGGTACGGAATTCGGCGTTCGGGGGGACTTTGAAGTTCTCCGTCGTCGGCTCCATGCCGAAGACGGCGGCGGTGGTCGTGCCATCGGTATTCTTGATCAAGGCACAGAAGTTCTCTACGGAGGCCAGCGGCAGCCGCACCACCTCCACGAGGTTGTTCAGCACCTGTCCGGCGATAGCTGTGATCGCCACGCCACGCAGCCCCGGCACACCGCCGTCGTCGCCTGGCCCGCTCATGACGGTGTACATCTTGTAGCCTTCAGCCAGGTTCAGGAGAATGTCGTGGCACTGCAGTGCTGCGGCATCGGCCTCCGGCATGAGCGGGACGAAGAAGGAGAAGCAGTCGACGCCGGAATAGTTGCTGCCGCTGAAGCCTGCGGCGAATGCGTTTTTGCCGGTCATCGGTCGGCCGTCGCTACGGCGCGCCAGCGACATGACGCCGCTTTCGGTGTTCCATAGCGTGAGTTTCTTTCCCGGATGTTTCGCCAGAAGCTTCTTGAGCTGCTGGGTGGCGCTGTCGGGAGAGAGGTGGTCGCGGAGGGGCGCCCCGGAGTAGGGGTGGTAGGCGACGCCGTCCATATACTGCATGCCTCCGTTATCCAGGATGCCGGCCAGCACCGAGAGGGAGCCGGGTTCGATTCCGGGGGGGAAGAAGAGGATGCCTGGGAACGCCGGGCGGAAAAGCTCATCGGCGGCCTTGAGTGCGGCGACATAGGCTTTGGTGTCGCAGGGTTCATGAGGCTCGCTGGTGAACTCCAGGCCGAAAATCTTCTTGTCCTTCAAGACTCGCAGCATCTCGGGGTAAGTACTTTTGTTCACTCCAAACATGACGTAGGCGCGGAAGTTGGGGATGAGCTTGTCATAGTAGGCGTACTGCTTCTGGAAAGCGTCAATTTGTCCGTTGCTGGCATCATAGATGAACATGCGGCGCAGGGGCGCGTCGAAATGGAAGAGCTCCGAGCCGTCGGCCCAGCAGGCCATGGGGTTGTTGGCAGTCAGTTCCTTAGGTGCGGGCGGAACGATGCCAAGGCAATAGCGTTGGCTCTTCAACGGCTTGCCCTCAGATCCGCGCAGCTCCATATCCAGATAGAAAACTCCGCACTCGGGAGGCAGGATGTTCTCGGTCAGGCTTTTCCCCGCTTCCAAATTCCGCTCCAGCTTTTGCAACGGCTTGCCGTCCAGCGTCTCCAGGGAGAACAGCGCCTTGCAGTCACCGAATTCGGCTGGGACGGACACCGTGGCTGGGATCGGCTGTTTGATCCGGAAGTAGCCGCCGGTGTCTTTCGGGATATCCAGCTTGATGCGGGCGAGCTGTTCCTGCTCCACCTTCAGAGCGCGGCCAGCGGCGAGCTGTTGATCTGGACTCATGGCGGGCCGTCCGCTCTCCTCCTGTCGCTTGACCTCCGCCGCCGTGAGGGCACGCTTGTAGATGGAAAGCTCATCGATATCGAAGCGGCTTATTGTTTCGCCTGCTTTTGGGACGTTGACCCCAACCATCAAGAAATGAGCGGCCCCAAACGACATTTCATGGAACGGGCCGACCAGCGCGATGTCCCCCCATGTCACTGGGATGATTGCGCCGGCGAAGGGTTTCTCGTCCTTCAGCTCGCCGTCGAGGTACAGCTTGAGCGACGTCTTGTCGAAAGCCACGGAAAACTGATGCCAGACGCCGGGGGAGAACTTGGTGGTCACCGCTGCTCCATTCGCCGCCTTGTCCGTCGAGCTGGCGGAGAAGCTCAGCGCCCCGTTGGCATACCAGAGGTTGAATCCGTGGCCGAACCGGGGAGCGGATGGATTCCTTCCCTCGAAGAGCGACAGGATGTTGCAGCTCCCCTTCGCCTGATCCTCCTGGATGCGCAGCCAGCCGGAGAACGTGCCGCCGTCTGCGAACTCCGCGCCGGTGACGCCGCTACGGTAAAGACAGGTCGCTTCCCATGGGTATTCGATCTTATCGGAGCCGCTGGCGACCGCGGCCTTCCATGGCCACCGGCCACGGGTCCATTCGGGGGAGACCGTCTCCGGGCTGAACTTCCAGGGAAACTGAGGATGTCTTCCGTAAATATTATAGCGCTGGATGGTCAGCGAGCCGAGCGGCCCGCCCGTTACCGCCGTCTGCGAGCCTCCGAGTTTGACATGGTTGGCGACCTCGTCGCCCTGCCCTTCCTCAAAGGTGTAGAAGCGGATCAGTGCAGGGTCTTGCTTCACCTCCTCCCGGTATTTCTGGAATTGCGTCTTTTCCTCCGCTTCGCCCGCCACCAGCGTGGCGGATACCGCCAGCGCCATGATCGCCGTCAACAACATCCTGCTTTTCATCATTATTTTCTTTCGTTTAAAGCTAACACATCCAATAGATAAATCGGCCGCCCCGTGACCACGGGAGCCGCAGTTTTTCCATACAAGTCGAGGCACCGCGCCCCCGCCACTTTCAATTCCACCGTCCCTCCAGTGCTGAACAGAATGAGCCCCTTCATGCCGATGGGATTCTCAAAACGGACAGCGACCACCCCCGGCGGGGCGTCCGAGAGGCGTGCAAGCCTGGCATCTTTCCCTACCAGACCGTTAAAAACTGCCAAGGCCAGCCCTTCCTTGCCCGGCAGGCCTTCTTTGGCGCAGCCTGCAGGGACATAATTCGGCGGCCCCGCATCGAGGACAACCCGCTCCACGCCGTCGGCAAACTGGATCGCCAAGTCTTGAACCAACCAAATCGCAGCAGTCTCCTCGTCCACCGTCGGGATTGGCGAGGTCTTTTGTGGCGGCTCTCCCGGCGCGGACTGCTGGATGCCGCAGGCCGTGTTCCACACCGGCTTTTCGGTCGCCCTGGTGGCTGCTGCCGCCCAGACGCTATTGGCTGGCTCGACAGAATATTTTCGGGCGGAGAAGATGTCGTACCAATCGGAGGCTTCCTGCTGGAGCCAAGCAGCGTTGGCAAGACCGTCAGAGACATCGATGCGTCCCGCCAAGATTTTGGCGTCGGGGATTTCCTGCCGCAACGTCTCCGCAGCCGCCTGCAGCAGAGGCAAATAGGATTCGCGGCTGATGCTTTCGTTCGGGTTGTTGGAATTCCAAACCTCGAAGAGCCTCACGGCATCGTACCGGTTGGCCAAAAGCCGCCAGAGCTTGGTATAGGCGGCCATGTCCTTCGGCAGCTTGGCCCACGCCGGAACGCCAGTCAGACAGAGGATGGTCTCGATCCCCAGCTCCCGGTTCCTCGCCAGCACTGAGTCAAGCCGCGCCCAGTCATATTCGCGTTTTTTCGGCTCCAGCTCCTGCCAACTGACCACCACCCGGCTTAGCCTCACGCCCAAGGCGGTGAGCTCCGGCTGTTGCGAGACCAGTTCCAGCGCCCCCAGCTTGGAGGATTTTAAGGGAAAGGGGACAATGGCCAGAGGATAAGTTTTGCGGCTCAAGATTTTTCCGTGATCGGCAAGAGCGAGCTCGACTTCCCGCAAGCCTGGCTCCGCAAATTTGAGCTCGAACGGCAGGGGATGTCTCACTCCGTCGACCATCAGTTCGTTCGCCTCGGAGTCCGAGCTGGCCGAGACAGGAATCTTCTGTCCAACCTGAAAATAGCCGTAGCTGTCATGGGGGATTTTCAGCTTGAGCCCAGTCAAACGTTCCTCCCTCTCCGCCGGGAGCTCTTGGGGTGGGATCCCTTTCAAGTAATGTTCCTTGACGGCGGCAGCAGGTAACTGGTCGTCGTAAACGGTGAGCTGATCGATCTTGAAGTCCAGTTGCGCTTTGCCGCCAACCATGAGCCCCCCGCCAGGTATGTCGCCGGAGTTGGAGAAATCAATGGCGGCTTCCTTCTTGCCGACGAGTTCCCCGTCGACGTACAGGGTGATCGCCTTGCCGTCATGGCTCACGACGAGCTGATGCCATTTGCCCGGGGAGAACTCGCTAAACGGGATATGGTCGTTGTACCAGTGCAGGCCGAGCCAGCCATGGGGTGACCAACGACTGTCCGTGTTGACTGAAAAGCCATGGTTGTAAGAGTTCGCCCCTGCGGAAAGAAGCGTGCCTCCGTAGTGGCGGATCACCTCGCCCGGCTTCCGCCCGCCGTAAAGCCACACCCAAGCTTCTACGGAGAATGGCTTGCCAGTCTGGAAGACGCGCCCGGCGAGCCGGAGCGGGAGCCCGGCATCCCCAAGTCGCATGGCGTCGAGATCGCCGTTGCGCCCCATGGCTGGGACAGCATAAAGCTTACCCCGTTCCGGCATGGCGGAGGAGCTGCGCAGACGGCCATATACGGTCCAGGTGTCGGCCAAGGC
>Ga0194063_10002830_pt1 | contig 10622 bp, 9 predicted proteins | sample SepL3720m_MetaG_FD_155459 | JGI IMG/M metagenome (GOLD analysis project Ga0194063, IMG submission 155459) | Anoxic zone freshwater microbial communities from boreal shield lake in IISD Experimental Lakes Area, Ontario, Canada - Sep2016-L373-20m | ecosystem: Environmental > Aquatic > Freshwater >...
AGGATCTTCACCAAAGAGAAATGTTTTTGTAAAAACACCCGAAACAGGAATCGCAAGTTTGATATCCATAGTGTTAGTAGCCGCGTTTAATGATTTTTAATACACGTGGTTGTGACATTTTGAACTGGCGGGCTAGTTGGTAAGTAGATTTTTTCCCAGAAGAATAGAGAAGGAGGATTTGCTTGTTCCTATGCTCTTTAAGGTGTGACATGGTATTGACAACAGTTAATACCCGTGCTAGTCTTTGACTAGCGAGATGGAGTTTTGTAGAAGTGAGGCTGAGCAGTTAGAATTCATTTGACATCCCTGCTTTTTTAAGGAAAAAATAGTGCTATACTATTCTTCATGTTTACTCCCGTTTCAGCCACTCAACAATTTCCAGAAATGGAACAAGCTCTTCTTGATAAATGGTATGCAACAGGAATTATTGACGGATATCTCCATAAAAATGATGGCGAAAAAAAGACATTTTCATTCCTTGATGGCCCAATAACAGCAAATAATCCTATGGGCGTTCACCATGCATGGGGAAGAACATACAAGGATCTTTGGCAAAAATTTAACAATCTCCTTGGATATCGACAACGATTCCAAAGTGGTTTTGACTGCCAGGGATTATGGGTTGAAGTTGAAGTTGAGAAAGAATTAAAACTTCATACGAAAAAAGATATTGAAAATTTGGTGCCGGGAGATCGCAAAGCATCCATTGCAAAATTTGTTCAGCTTTGCAAGGATCGCGTATACAAATTTTCCGCAGTACAAACAGAACAATCAAAACGACTCGGGTATTTTATGGATTGGGATAATTCATACTTTACCATGAATGACGAAAATAACTACATGATATGGAAATTTTTAAGCATCTGTCATAAGAATGGATGGGTATACAAAGGACATGAATCTGTACCTTGGTGTCCTCGCTGCGAAACAGCTATTTCTCAACATGAGATGCTTACGGAAGATTACAAAGAGGTTGTTCATGAATCAGTATTCGTTGAATTTCCTCTTGTTGGAAAAAAGGAGGAATATTTACTTGTTTGGACCACCACTCCTTGGACAGTGCCTGCCAATATTGCAGTAGCGGTAGATGAAAAAATTAAATATGATCTTGTGAAAGGAGCCACAGGCAAACTTTTTTGGATTGCGAAAGACTTGGTAGAATCCGTATTTGAAGATAAGAAAGCTGAAAGCTCAAAGCTGAAAGCTCAAAGCTATCAAGTAATAAAAACAGCTTTAGGCAAGGAATTGGTAGGTATGAAATATGAGGGGCCTTTTGACCACCTTCCCGCTGTCGCAGAAGTGAAGAGTAAACATAAAAAATTTCATACTGTAGTTGCAACTGACAAAATGATCATGCCTATAACTACGACCGAAGGCACGGGGCTCGTGCACACTGCAGTGAGCGCGGGAACTGAAGATTTTATGCTCGGAAGAAAGCTGGGGCTTCCTATGATTCCCGTCATCAATGATGATGCAAGCTACATGGAAGGCTTTGGGCAGCTATCTGGAAAGAATGCAAAAAAACATCCGGAATTGATTATTGATTTTTTGAAGACATATCGGGAAGGTGAATTTTTTTTCTCTACATTACGCTATAAACACAGATATCCTGCGTGTTGGAGGTGTAAAGCAGAGTTGGTGTGGAAAGTGGCAGATGAATGGTACATTGCGATGGATGTGTCAGCTAAAAGCTTAAAGCTGAAAGCCAAAAGTAATGATGTAGGAACCCTGCGAGAACGAATGATAAGTGTGGCGAAACAAATAAAATGGATCCCCGGCTTTGGACTTGAGCGGGAGCTTGATTGGCTTAAGAATATGCATGACTGGCTTATCAGCAAAAAAAATAGGTATTGGGGATTAGCACTTCCTATTTATGAATGTGATGACTGTAAAACATTTGAGGTAGTTGAGTCAAAAGAAGACTTGGAAAAACGGGCCGTTTCAGGACTATCTTCTCTTCAGGGAACATCTCCGCATAAACCGTTTATAGACGATGTCACAATAGCATGTAGCACCTGCAAAAAAGAGCTTCATCGCATTGAGGACGTAGGAAATCCATGGCTTGATGCAGGAATCGTTGCATATTCAACCATTAAAAAAAATAATAAAGGAGAGCCTCTCTATACTCTCAATAAAAAACAATGGGAGGAGTGGTTTCCAGTGGACTTTATTACCGAATCATTCCCTGGCCAATTTAAGAATTGGTTTTACGCTCTCATTGCGATGTCCACTGTTATGGAAGATAAACCTGCTTTTAAGACAGTTCTGGGATTTGCAACATGCACGGGAGAGGACGGGCGCCCCATGCATAAAAGTTGGGGAAATGCGATTGAGTTTAACGAAGGAGCAGAAAAAATTGGCGTTGACGTTATGAGGTGGATGTATGCGCGACAAAGTCCCACAGATAATCTTTTGTTTGGCTATAAACGGGCTGATGAAGTGCGCAGACAATTTTATTTGATGATCTGGAATGTCTACAAATTTTTTGTTGATTATGCCACGATGGAGAAGGTAGATCTCAAAGGGAAGCCCAACCTCTCGTTAACGAAATCCAACGTATTGGATGAGTGGATAATGAGTAAGCTGAGTATTTTTGTATCAGAGTCAAAAAAATCTTACACAGAATATAATGTCCAGGCTGTGGCACTTGCTGCAGAAGCTTTTATGAACGATACATCTACTTGGTTTATTCGGAGAAGCAGGGATCGTATTTGGGTAAATTCTGATAATCAGACAGACAAACAGGCTTTTTATGAAACATTGCATGCGGTGCTTGTCGTATTCTCTGTAACAACTTCTCCAATAATGCCATTTATTACTGATGAAATCTACACAAATCTCACAGGAGAAAAATCAGTCCATCTGTCACATTGGGTAAGTATGGATGCACCAAAGAGTATGAGTATCATCCAAAATATGGCAATAGTGCGGTCTCTTGCTGAGGCTGGCCATCGCGTTCGCAAAGAAAATAAGCTCAAGGTGCGTCAACCTTTGAATTCGGTAACAATTATTCTCGCAAAAGACACCATTTTTGAAGAAAGCAACGCATTTCTTGATATTCTTAAATCGGAACTTAATGTGAAAAAAGTCATTCTTTCAAAAGGAAAGACAGAGCAACATGAGGTGGCTTTTGATATGGTTCTTACAGACGAGCTGGTGCGAGAAGGAAAGATGAGAGACTTAGTGCGCAGCATTCAAGAACAGCGAAAGATAAAACAGGTAAGACAGGATCAAAAAATCAAGCTGACAATTCCACGAGAGTTTATGCAGTGGAAAGAATACATCGCAAAACGAGTACTTGCGAGCGCTATTTCTGAAGGAGAAATGGGAATTAATGAATAATAGGTTTACAACTTTTTAACTTTATGACTTCTCTTCTTATCCCTGCATCATTTCTTTGGGTTTTTTCTCTCTTTAATCAATTTGGTATTAAAACACGATTTGGAGTCTCACAGTTGGGATATATCATCGCGGGCATTGTTGCGTTTGTCATTATTAAAAAAATTGGACGCAGATTTTTTTTCGCAAATATACAAACTATTTTTTGGTCATTTTTCGCTCTTCTTATTGCGACCTTCATTATTGGGTTGGAGGTTAAGGGTTCACGACGATGGATTGATTTGGGCATAGTAAATTTTCAGGCTTCTGAGTTTCTTAAAATCTTCTACATCATGTATATTGCAAAATTGTTGAGTGGAAGGAGTAAATATGAAATGACACCGTATTTTTATTCAACCATTCTTTTTATTACGCTTCTACCTGCATTTATTGTGCTTAAACAACCAGACTTAGGAAACGCATCTGTTTTTATAGGGATTTTTATCTTTATGCTTTTAGCATCTGATATACCCAAACGATATCTTCTTGTTTCTGCTGTTGTTCTCTTTTTTATCTTACCCTTTAGTTGGTTTTTTCTTCATGACTATCAACAAGCCCGTATTGTTAGTTTTTTTCAACCTCATTCCGATACACAAGGAGACGCATATAATATGATTCAGGCCATTATCACTGTAGGGTCTGGGCAGTTCTTTGGCAAAGGTCTGGGTCTGGGAACTCAATCCCGCTTATTTTTTCTGCCAGAGAATAACACAGACTTTGCCTTTTCCTCATTAGTCGAACAATTTGGGTTTGTTGGAGGATTTTTTGTGCTTTTGCTTGAGTATATTCTCATCGCTCTCTTGTTTATTCGTGCATATAAGTTTATTGGGGGAGCGGATTCTGATACACGATATAAGTATTTATTCAGCCTTGGACTTGCATTCTTATTATTTATTCAAACAGGAGTAAATATAGGTATGAATGTAGGCATTCTTCCCATAGCGGGCATAGCTCTGCCTTTTGTATCCTATGGAGGATCATTTTTTGTCGCCTTATGTGTTGGATTTGCTTTGTTGAAATCATGAAATCACATTTGAAAATGGGGGAGGAGTAAGGTATACTTACTTCTTATGAGTAAAATTGCAGTCATTAAAACGGGGGGAAAGCAGTATATTGCCAAGGAAAACGATATATTAATCGTAGATTTACTGAAGACTGAAAAAGAGGGAACATGTGAGTTTGATGCTGTAGCAACATTTGATCCAGAAGGCGATGTTGAAGTGGGACTTCCTCTTCTTGAAACAAAAGTACAAGCAAAAGTTATCGATCATGTTCTGGGAGACAAGGTAAGAATTGCACGATTTAAGGCAAAAGCTCGCTATAGAAAAGTAACTGGATTTCGTCCAAAGTATACAAAGGTTCAGATATTAAGTATTTAACAGCTGACAGCTTAAAGCTAAAAGCTACAAAAAAAATATGGCCCATACAAAAGCACAGCGCGCAGTAAAAGGAAATCGAGATTCACATGCACGAAGACTGGGAGTAAAAAAATACGGTGGAGAGGCAGTTATTGCTGGAAATATTATCATACGACAGAAGGGAACGAGATTTTTTGCAGGAGAAGGCACCATGCTCACAAACGACTTTACTATTATGGCTCTTAAAAGTGGAAAAGTAGAGTTCGTTAAAAACCTCGGAAAGACCTATATCTGCGTCGTGTAAGGAGTGACTTCATGTGATAAAATTATTCGATGGAACAGGATGTTGTCGAATATATAGAGCAAATTAAAAATGAGCCAGATTATTTTGGCAAAACAAAACTCATTCATTTTCTTGTTCATCAAAAGAATATTAAGGTAAAAGACCTTGCCGCGGCTCTTGGGTTAAAGCCTTCCTATTTGTGTCACATCATGCGTTTGAATAAATTATCAGAAATAGTGATGGATGGGTATTATTCAAAGCTTATTTCTATGAGTCATCTTTTTGTAATATCTCTTCTGAAAACACCAACAGATGTCATGGATATTTACGAACAAGTACTTCGTGATAGTCTCACCGTTCTTCAAACAGAGGAGCTCGTGCGCGGTAGATTGCATGGTGTTACATCGGAAGGAGAGTATATTCAGGAAATCAAAATCAATCAACTAAAAACAAAGGTTAAAGAAAAATTTAATGCAGATATCAAGGCCACTCAAACACGGACTAAAACAAAACTTCTTATTGAGTGGAAAGGTTCACGGGGAAGCCGAAAGCAAGATGTGGAGCACTTTTTCCGAATGATTGAAAATCAGGAGGAAAAGGATTAGGAATAGCCCCGGCTTTATTAGGAGGAAAATAGCGATAGAATACTTGTCCGATAACACTTTGCTGTGTAATTGGTCCAAATTCGCGTGAGTCTGAAGATCTAGGTCTATTATCTCCCATAACAAACAGCATCCCGTCAGCTACCTTTGCCCCTTCTCCCTCTTTGGAAAATCCCCCATCCCACAGATTTGTTTTTGCGGCAATATAATTTTCTTGAAGTTGCTTTCCGTTTACGAATACCTCATTTTTTTTCACCATCACTACATCTCCAGGGATGCCGATTATGCGCTTGATATATTCTATATCAGGATTACTGGGAGACTTGAAAACAACAACATCGCCCCTGTGGAATGAGCGCATTTTATATGTAATTTTACTGGTGAAGATATAATCGCCGCTTCCAAAGGTGGGGTCCATAGATGCCCCTTTTACCTGATTGGGCTGGGCAACGAAGAGATAAATTACAATAAATAATGATCCTACAAAAACAATAGTCTCAAGGATATCCATGACAAAGTTGATGATACTTTTTCCCACTTCAACAAAGTCTATATCCATATCATGTAATAGTAGCCAATTGAGTTGTAAAATGCAAGGCAAGAAAGTAGAATAAGAGTGAGGTAGAAGTATGCTAAATACTATGTATTACGTTTACGTATTACAAAGCACGAAAGATCGTAATTTATATACGGGGTATAGCTCAAATTTGAAAGAACGACTTGAAGAGCGCAATAAGGGAAAAGTAGATATAACTAAACAGAGAAGACCATTTGAATTAATCTATTTACGAAACATATAGAAATCAACAAGATGCTACAGCTTGAGAAAAGTATCTAAAAACACAGTGGGGAAGGAATTATTTGAAGCGCACATTAACACATTACTGGAATTCGATGAATCCGTAGTTCAGTTGGTAGAACGTTGCATTCACATTGCAAAGGTCACAGGTTCGAGTCCTGTCGGATTCACAAATTGGATTTATAAATTCCACGAGCTATTATCATTTTCTATACCTTCTTATGAGAAAAGGAATAAGTATTCTTGAACCACTTATATTTGTTGTTGTGCTATTAGTGATGGTTGGGGGAGCATTTTATCTTGGGGCAAAATATTTCTCTTCAGGCGCAAAACAATCTACCTCAATTCCTCCTCCACCTCAAACAACACAATCACCAAATCAGACATCCACTGCCCAGCCTTTATTTTCTGGAAAGGTAACAAAAATAGCGAAAGACTTGGGGCTTTTCAAGATTTCTGATATAGATAAGGAAAATGGAGTGCCAGAGTCAATCGTCTACTATGAGGCTGGCACGTACCTAAAAGGAGAGTTTACTGGATATACAAGAGTTATTGCGATTCGTCCTGCTGAAGGCCCAGGGCCGAGCTTACAGTATCTCCTTGCTACAAAAGAATTCAGTTCATATCTATTGGATGATCCCGCTAATAAAACTACCATTTATCCAGAATCAGATTGGGACAATCCATATCTTTACATAGATAAAACGAAAATTAGTAAAACCGTTTCCCTTGAAAGCAATCATCCGACGACCATATTAGGAGATAAGCCTTTTATGCTGATGAAAGTGAGCTCAATATTAACTGAATTCAAAAAAACGACAAAAAAAGATCCCAATGGAAACGATGTGTATAATGAAACTCCAATAACTGAATTTCAACAATCGGATTTACTCTCTTCTTCGCAAACACAACTTTCCCTCTATAGGGGAGGCACAGATTGGGGAACAGGAGATGGGTATAGCGCACAAGATAAAGCAATGTTAGAAATAAAAAAGAAATATTTAAACAATACAACATTGATTCATGCTTCTGATTCGACTGGATTAACCTATTCATATGTACTATCTACTGAAAAGGATATTTCTACGTATGAGAGCAAGTTGGCCGCATTGGAGCAGCAGAATATAGAATATAAAAAACAGGTAGTTCTGTATAATGAAAAAAAGTTAAAAGAATATCCTCCTTCTCCAGAGAATGCAGTATTTCCAGGAATACGTCTTACAAAAGTGTCAGCTGGGCTATCTACTGATTACTATTCCACATACGATTCAGCGTTTCCTGGTGCATCTGGAGGCTCCCAAAGTACGTTCCTCGTTGATTCAATAACAAATACAGATCTTCAACCTATTTCATCCGCTTCTGAATACCCTCTATTTACAATAAAAGATACAAATCATCCTCTCAATAAGCTTGCCTACAACACAAAAACAAGCCAGGGGGAAGAATCTTTTAGGGGAGTAAATAACGGGAAATCTATTCCCACATACGAAGCATATGTGGCGGAACACCCACTTATCTTTTTTAAAGATGCATGGGGAAAGTGGGCAGTGATGGGGGAGTACGACTTGAAGCTCATGGGGGGAATTGGAAAACCAGTGGTTTATCTGTATCCAGAAAAGCAAACAACTGTTCACCTTTCATTCAGCTCTCCCATTACCCTAAACACACAGATACCTACCTATCATAATGGATGGTTAGTAAGCGCAAAACCAGATGGGACACTTACAGATTTGCAACCTCAATATACCAACTGTACAGATTTTGAAGGGGCAAAATTTGGCTCTGAGTATGCGTTAACTTCATGTAAGAATAATGCGTATCCATATATTTATTGGACAGGAAAAAGTGTTGTAAACTCTTATCCCGCTGGTGAGAAAGGGTGGATTGTAGCGAAAGATGATCTGAATACATTTATGCAGAAAAAGTTAAAAGAGATTGGTCTGACAGAAAAAGAATCAGAAGATATGATTTCGTATTGGGTGCCAAAAATGGGTAAGAAAAATGCACCCTATTATGAAATACGTTTTATCCAGACTCAAGACATGAATGCATTTGTCCCTATGAATGTAAATCCTCTGCCAGACTCAGTGCTGCGTGTATTTTTAGATTGGAAAGCGTTGGCAAGCAAACCAGTCGCAGAACCACAGCCGCAACAGTTGCAAAAGGCGATTAGAAATGGATTTACTCTTGTTGAATGGGGCGGTAAGCTGTAAGTTTGACAATATACATAACTTATAGTAAAATAGTGCGTGATGAAAAAGGGCGCTCCTAAGCTCTCATCCCCATATTGTATGAATAGAAGGTACTTATTAATATCTTTCTTTGTGGTTGTATTTGCTTTATACACTATTCATCCGAATATTTTTGCAGATAGCAATAAGCCTGTCACTACTGTTTCTTATAATCCTCCTGTTGACCCTATTGAGTTTGATTCATACGACTCCTATCTATACAACACATCAGTCACGGTAAATTTTGATTGTCAGGACGCTTCGGGAGACGCATGTGCTCACACATACTATACAGTAGACGGCTCATTACCAGACCTCACGTCTTCCTCGGGGAATTTAGTTACATTGGACACAGAGGGAAGTTATTCTTTAAGATATTTTTCAGTCGATATCGATGGAAATCGGGAAGATGATAAACCAGTAATAGAAACGCGAATCACCATAGATAAATCAGCACCCCTCATCACTATTACCACTCCTCAAAATACAGGCACAGGAAGTACACAGGTGATAAAGAGTTGGAATGGATTTATTGAAGGGACAGCTACGGACACGGGGAGCGCAGTTGAACTGGTACGCATTACCATAAAAAGAAAGTCGGATAATACATATTATATGTGCGAAAACGTATGTAGCTGGGTTGATTCATCCGAGGAGAATGCAAAACAAGATATGAGTGATATTTCTCCATGGAGCTTTTCTGTTATCGATCCTACTGAAGATGAATATATCATAACTTCCTATGCAACGGATACGCTTATGAACGAAGGAAAAGCCACGCTCACTCTCATTATAGATACCATCAATCCAACAATCGCTCTTTCTCTTAACCCAATAATTCCTGATGGACTTAACCAGTGGTATAAAACAGCTCCTACGGTTACACTTGTTCCGTCTGATGCTCATATAGATAGGGCAGAGTATCAATGGGATGCTCAGACAGGTCCATGGATTACCTATTTGGGTCCCATTATTCCCACAAGTGAAGCAGCACATGTTTTATATTATCGCGCACTTGATCTTGCGGGCAATTATTCGGAAATACACTCACTATCGCTCAAGTGGAATCAAACAGATTTAAAAAATGGGCCATTAAACATTACAGCCTCTCCAAATCCAACGAATAAATCTACATCTTTGGTGAAATGGGACGCAGCTCTTTCCGATACAATCGGCATTGATAGATATGAAGCGCAATGGCATCTTAGAGGAGGAGATAAGACATATACCGTGCGTGTGGGAAATGATGTGAGGGAATACACCGTCGACACTCTGACCGAAGGAACGTGGGAAATAAAAATAACCGCTTTTGATGCAAGCGGGAATAGTAAAAGCGCTTCTCTAGATTTGATAGTGGACAAAACAAACCCTTCAGCTCCCACTCTCTTTCTTGCAGGAAAGACTAATGAATCCGCATCTCTTACGTGGTCAAAGATAGATGGAGCAATAAGTTATCTCATTTGGTATGGTCAAAGTTCCGGACAGTATCCCTATAATGTGATGGTTGGAGATAGTGACAACTATACAGTTAATAGCCTGGGAAAGGGCAATTGGTACTTTATCATACAGGCGATAGATGGAGCAACCAATCAAAGCAAAAGCAGTAATGAGGTGTCTACAAATACGTTTCTCAAAATATACACATCCCTTGCCGAACAAGAAGTGCTTGGTTCATTTACCATTTCATCTCCGACTGTATTGCCCACTAATATACAAGCATCCACTACACAATATAAAAAAATAAATACAGATAACAGATGGTGGATTTGGATCTTGCTCGTGCTCCTTTTTCTTGCTCTACTGATGAGTAGGAGAAAAAAATATAACACCGAATAATCTCCTTCAGTATTTTCTCATTGAATAATGAGCATGAAATCGGGTTTTAGAAATCGATAGGTTTTAGGTTAATCTTGGTAAATAATTTCTGCTTTTCTTTCTCCATAATCGTAGCACATTCATTGTCTGAATATT
>Ga0194063_10002832_pt1 | contig 10620 bp, 19 predicted proteins | sample SepL3720m_MetaG_FD_155459 | JGI IMG/M metagenome (GOLD analysis project Ga0194063, IMG submission 155459) | Anoxic zone freshwater microbial communities from boreal shield lake in IISD Experimental Lakes Area, Ontario, Canada - Sep2016-L373-20m | ecosystem: Environmental > Aquatic > Freshwater...
AAGTAATGGTTTAAATAAAAGGCTGTAAGTTGCGTAGATTCACAGCCTTTTAAAAATTATCTATAGTGTGCAAACAATGGAATAGAAGAAGCTGAAATAGTTGCATTTGTGTAAATATATGATTTTTGCCAGTCAATAATATCTGCATCAATTTCTGTAATATGTCCATTGTTATAGGCTGTGTTAAGCATATACAAAGGAATATTGATTGTTTCTTTTCCTTCATTTTGTGGAACTAAAACTAAAAAAGCTTTTTTTGCATCTGCTTCACTTATAATTGTAGCTTCTTTGCTTGTTCCGGTTACTTGAGCAGCATTAAAAGTATTTAAAGCTGTGATAGTTTTATTCTTTAACATTTCGCTAAAAGCAAAATATTTTTTTCTGTCGCTGGTTGTAAAAGCCAGTTCTAAAGGTTCTACTTTTGATATTTTCATTTTTTCAATTTTTAATTTTGTTTTTAAAAAAAAGAAGTTCCCAATTAAGGGAACTCCTTCCCACCTACTTACCTAACATGAAAAAACTATTATCTTGCTGCTGCACCTTTAATCAGGAATCCTGTTGCAAAAAATACTAAACGATAAGAAACATTAGAACCCGGAGTTAATGCCGTTCCTGTTAATGCTGGAAAATCTACAGTTAAAGTTGCATCATCACTACCTTGTAAATCAATTAATGAAGGTAATTCATACATACAATCTTTTACATTAAATGAACTATCAGCAATAGCACCTTCTACAGATGCTGTTAATGCTCTTTTTTGTAGCGTTGGAACATTACGAAAATAAAGATTTGGAAATGCTTCCAGTTCAATTCTATCAGCAATTTTCAACTGAGTTTTACCAGCGTAAATGGTTTCTAATGATGTTGCATCAGCTCCACTATTACCTGTAAAAATTAAAGCATTAGGATAGCTCTGTAAAATTTCTGTTCCAATAGTTGTAGAATTTTGAGCAGATAAAAGCAATGCAATATTTGACATTAAAAAAACATCATTACGATCTAATTTTCGTTCTGTTTTTCCGACTGTATCTACATTTTGGAAACGAAATGAATAAGTATTATTTGTGTTTAAAGTTGCTTCTACTCTCAAAAATGATGGAGCTGGATTATATCCGGGATATTTACTTTTAGCAAAATTAAAAATTGCTCTGTCACGTGCTGCAAAACCTATCATTGGCATTACTGCTAAACTTTCTGCTCCATGAGCTAAACCTAATAAATCTATACTACAATTGATAGTTAAACCTACTATAAGAATCATGCAAATTGCAAATATTCCTTTGATGTTTTTTACGATGAAATTTTTCATTTTTTTTTATTTTTTTTATTTTTTAATGAATTTTGTTTTTTTTAGAATTGATCGTTCATACCATCATCACCCATGATGCGAGAACCTTCGTTATAATTAAAGCCAAATAACCCGGCTGTAGTTTTGCTGGTAAGTTCTGAAACTAAATTAGCTGCACCTATTGCAATCATTCCGTTTCCAACACTTTCCAATAATTCAGATTTTTTGCCAATAACTTCAGGCAAAATAGCACCTACACCAATTTGTATAGCACTTACAATTTTGTTATCCATTGTAGCTGGTAAAAACTTTACACCTGCATTTGCTGCAACTGCTCCTGCTCCTAAACCAACGACTTTCATTCCAATTTTTTTGAAATCGAATTTTTTCATTTTTTCTTTTTTTTGAAGATTTTTAATTAATTACTTTTTGCGAAGTGATTCAAGTTTTTTACGTTTAGCAATTACTTCACGTTTTTTCTGATCAATTTCTTTTGCTTTGCGAACTTTTAATTCGGCTTTTTTGATTGCTGAATCAAGCTTTCTAGCTTGTTTGTTCAATCCTGTAATAGCTGACCTCTTTGCCATAATGATTAAATTTTAAATTTGTTTTTACTTTTATTATTAATATTAAGCCTGAGGCTCAATTTCTTTTTCGTTGTTTTCAATTACTGCTAATCTTACAAGCTCTTTATTTTTTTCTGATAACCTTGCTTTGTCACAATTTATCATTGTAAGTTTTAGAAATATTACTTTTGAATCCGGAACAAAAACAAAGTATTTTTTTACGTTAAAATCTTCTTTAGTATTTTTTACTACTGGTGCAGTTGGTATTTCTACGTTCATGTTATTAATATTTAAAGATTAAGAAAATAATTTAATTGCTAAAACTCCTAAACCTGCATAGGTTAATAAATTGCTAGAACCTGCTGGAGTATCTGTTCCTGGTCCTGGTCCTGTTCCTGTTCCTATTCCTGTTCCGTTTCCTTGTCTAATAATATCGACTACTGATTTTCCTTTGCTAATAAGCCATGCAATAGCACTATTACTGCTCATTCCTCCTTTTACCAAAACATTATATATAGATTGTGCTGTAGCTCCTTTTATTAACATATCATCAGCTTTTTGCAATAAGGTTTGTTCAGGAACTACGACTCCTGTAGTTAAATCTGTATAAGCTTTGGTAGGCATAGGAACTAATCCGGTAGGATAAGGTTCTCCGGGATTACAATAGCGTCCAAATTCATATTCCATTATTCTCATTGCAGCTGCCTGTTTATTTGCGGGATAACTACCTACTGTAATAAGTACATCAATAATTTCATGTAATTTATAAGAAAAGAAATCTCTTGTTATATTTCCTCCTGAAGTTGTTTTAGCTCCCGGAGCTTGTATAATTCTACCTAAATCTGTTGAAGCTGAAATTGATGGTATATGATATTGATGAAGCATTTCACAAACTCTTCTGACTCCTCCTTGAAATTTAAATGCAATCCATTTAAAAGACAGAAACCCTGTTGATTGTGCCAATAAATCAAATATTTTAGCATCAAATTTAGAATAGTTTATTGCTCCTGAAATACGAGAATCATTAAAACTTTGAGAATCGTTTGATTTTAATAATTTTAATGGAGTTATATTTTTCTTAATAGTAGATTCTGCTTGAATTTTTATAGCTACAGTAAGGATTGTACTTGCTAATAATACGTTACCTAAATTATTAAGTAACTGTTTTTTAATAATTATTTGCTCATCTGTTAATGATTGTGATTGTAATAAAAATATAGCATTGGCATCTCCTGTTAATATTATACCTCCATTATGTCCAGGTCCTATACTACTACATAAAGGTCTAAATACGTGATTTATATAGTTACTTCCTAGTAATAAAAAACTATAACCAAACCCACCAGTTAATACTCCACTAACTAAAATTCCTCCGCTTATCCATAATGAAGCTCCTAAATTTTCTTTACACCATGCGTTAACATCTTGTGCAGCTTTTTTAAGCCATGATAAAATATCACCTATTGCAATTTCTTGAACTGTTAATTTTGCATAAGAATCACTAATTAATTTTATAACATCTTCATTTGAAATTTCAATTTTTACTTGTCTACCTGAAGGCATAATATTTGCCTTTTTTTCTGATAAAACTATTAAAGTAGCTAAATCTTTAATCTCATCAAAATCTACTATAGGAACCGGAGCTTCACGTATAATATTATTATTATTTTGGTTCTGTGCTCCTACACCTGCCATAAAAGAGATTTTTGTCATTTTAAAGTCTTTTTTAAATTTATAATTTTGTTCCTGATTAAATGTATTCATAACAGCATCACATATAATGCTGTTTTTTGCAATTACGTAAACGTGTGTAAATTCTTTAGAATCGTTGCTATATGAAGAAAAACGATATTTGTATTGAATGTTTAATGCTTTGAGTAATGAAGCATAAAAAATACTGAACGATTTGCAATCTCCAACTTTATCAAAATACAGTTTTGATGGAGATTTTATAAATTGGTTTCCGGGAGGATCTGTCCGATAAACTATATTTTTTTTAATATAATTCCATATATTTTGACAGCTTTCTAAATCGGTATTACCTTTAAGTTTTGCAGCTAGTACAGAAACATCTGACTTATCCTTAGAATCAGCATACAGTATTGAATTAACAATATCTGAAGTATTGCCATTCATATACAATGTATTTCTTATACCTATCGGATTGCTAACTGTTTTCATTTAAAAAAGTTTTGATTTTCTTAATCCTGATACTTCCAAATTAATACCATTGGAAACTGTAGCGTTTTGATTGAAAGTATAATAACTTTCAAAATTTAAAGGGAAGCGTTTACCATTAACTGTAATCTTACCTAATATTTTAATATTGGCAGTTGTATTTTGTCCGGTTAATAATGCTTTTAGCTGCTGGAATAAATTAGGAGCTGCTGTAAGATTATTAATAAGTACTTCTACATTTAAAGCTGAATAAGTGTTAGGCTGTAAGGTTTGATTTATATTATATGTAATTACTCCTACATTAATATTATTGAAAAATACATCTGCTGTAATGTTTTCAAATGTTACTGCATTGGTTTCTCCATTGAACATTTGCAGATCTATTTGAAGTTTGGAGGTGAAAACATCAACTAACTTAAATCTTATTTCTTTGAGTATTGGTTTTATATTAATGGTAGTTAATGCAGTACGTGCATAATTGAACAGATAAAAACCTATTCCGAACAATGCAATATATAAAAACGGTTTACTTTTTGAACTTGCAGCCATATAAAAAATTATTTCAGGCTGTAAAAGTAATACAAAAAAACATTGTTTTTATAAATATAAATATTGTTTACTGTGTGTTTCAGTAAACTACTGCATATTTCTACAGTAAAAAACTATAGAAATAAAGTATTAAAATTGTATTAAAAAAGTTAGTTTATTGTATAAGGTTTTGTAATATCATTTTTTCTATGAGATATGATTCCTCTATTCTGTTATAAATAGCATAATCTTTAAGTGTAGGCTTATGAGTTTGCTGTTTTAAACATATATTTTCAATAACTTTTAATGCTGTTTTTTGGCTTACACCTTCAAGCACTTCAATATCTTTACACTTAATAAAAATTCTAAATTTATTTATCATATATATATATAGTTTGATGCTACAAAGTTACAAATATAATATATTGATAAAACAATGATTGATTTTTTTTTTTACAAATATCGAAAAAGTTTTTTACTTTTTTACTTTGCTTATTATCAATCATCTAAAAAAAAATTAAGTAAAAAAGTTTTTTTTAGTATTTTTTTAGCTTTATAAAGTATTGATATTGTTTAAAGTAAATAAAGTAAAAAAAGTAAAAAAGTTTTTTACTACTTATTTACTTTTCTAACTTACTGATTTTAAGTTTTTAAATACTACTAAAATATTAAAAAGTAAAAAAGTAAATAATATTTTATAAATTAATTATATTTTTTCCTTTTGTTAACGTGTTGAAAATGAGAAATTATTTTTTTAAAAGTATAAAAATTTACTTTTTACCATTTGCAGAAAACATCTAAAAAGTATAAAAAAGGCTGTTTTTTGTAAACTTATTTACTTTTTCGGAGTAAGTTTTTTACTTTACTTATTTATAGTAAGTTGCACAATTACAGCCATGACATAAAAAAAGCCTGTAGAATGCTACAGGCTTTATACATAGTACGGTAATGAATTATTGAACGTATAATAGTTCGCGATTCATTTTAGCAAAACGATTGATAAAATACAATGTTTCGGAGAGGTGACGCATACATTCCTCTTTAACTTCGTTCTCCTGACTGCTAAGATTAATTATTAATTCAGTAGTTTCTTGCAGATCGGTAATATTATGAATAATATCATCAAAATTAAAATCTAACAATTTTTGTTTGATTTCGTCTGCTGGTACATCTTTCAAATTTGTTCTCATGGTTTAAACTTATTAAAAAGAGAAACACATCTACCATAATCACCCCGCCAGAGGTTGGGATTTCTCCCGGTAAATGTGTTCTCTTATGTTTTAAGTCTGTTGTCATCTGGCGGATGATTACGTTACAAAAGTAACAAAATATCTGCCAAACTATATTATTTCTTAAAAAAGTTTTTAATTTTAAATGAAATTCCAATTTCATAAAAATTATAAGCATTGGTAACTAAATTATAATCAAAGTATAAATCAGTATTAAAACTACGTAAACGACCTAAGTTAATACCAACTTTACCGCATAATCCAATATTAAATTTATTATAATAATTTATAAAATTCATTCCTCCTTCATGGAAAAACTTAATATATCTTTTACCCCAATACCATCTATAACCTATGTATATATTTCGAATATTAACATCAGTAGCATTAATAGAAATAATTCCACTTTCGTTAATGCTATCAAAATAATCTTCATACATTAAATTAATACCTTGTAAGTCTTTTTTATTATCTAAATTTTGTCGATTAAAAAAAGAAACTCCAAAGAATTCAATTTCTTTTTCATTTGGTTTAACTGTTTTAGTAGTGTCCTGACTATATGCAGTAATACCTAGTATTACAAAGCATAATAATAAAATTTGTTTTTTCATGTGATTATTTATTTAAAAAGGTTAATAATTTTTCTCTTACTGTTAGTTTGGTTTTAACTTGCAGTTTTCCGCAATTAGTACAAAATCTTTGCCCGGAGTTGTTCCCGGTACTTCGCTTTGTAAAAGTAGAAAAATATTTATAAGTATGCCCAAAAATAAAGCATTCCATTATTAAAAATTTTTGTTTTATTTTTAGCTTAGCTAACCAAAGGTTTATATTTTTTGTTTTCATATTATTGTTTTTTAAAGGATTTATAATCATCTGAGAATACTATAGTAAAATCTGGATAAGTAGCACTGTAAACAACTATAAATATAGAAATACACTGCAAAAAAAACTGAATATTTTCAGGCTTGGTAATCTCAGATATTACTACATCTTTATCTTTTATCAATGCTTCCAGGTAGCGTTTTACGGTTTTAAAATAAATTAGCTTTGTTTGATTTATAATTATTTTTTCTTCATAAAACTGCAAAGCTTCTTTTTCTGTTTTGAATAAAAATTGTTTGTTCATGGTTTAAAATATTTGTTTTGGTTTAATAAATCGTTCTTTATAAAATGTGTATGGTGTACCTGTTTTGTAGGTTGTGATTAACTCAGGTTCGTCGCTGTATTCGGTAGCTGTATAATTATAAGAATTGTACTTGCATATTTTTTCAGCTGGAAATAGTTTTAAATCATCCTGTAGAAAGTCTTTTATTTTTGTTTTTTCTATCTTATAGCTGCTGTGTGTACCTATAGATAAGGATAAATCGGAAGGTGTAAATTGTACAAAGTCTTTTTCGGTTTGCTGCAAAATTTCTGTAATGAAATCAATTAACTCTTGCTGCCATCTAGGTCTAGTTTTTTCGGTTACTTTAAGCAAGGTTTCAGTTTCATATATTTTGCATTGAAATTGAAATCTACTTTGTCCTAAATCATATTTGAATTTGCGTTCATTACACAGATAATGCAAAAAGGCTGGAACTTCTTTTTCCATCAATTCATCTATGTTTGGAATATCCTTTGTAGGAAGTACGTTTACTTTAATAACTGCAAAACGGTTTTCGCCTTCATCAATCTGCATAAAGCTTGTTTCTTCATTGGAGCATAAAATCAGATGACAAAAGTTGTCAACTTCTTTTGCATCTTTTCCTTTACCTTCGAGCCATTGAGTAGAACCTGTGGAAAAGTTTTTTATACGTTCTTTCATTATTTTTTGCTCAATCGGAATAAATCCTTCATCAACTGCTACTATTAACTTATCAGCAAAATGAGAAGTAAATTTGCTGGTAAATCTTTCGTTATCCAGTATAGATACATTGTCTTTGAAAATAAGCCTCAAAAACTTTAAAAATGTGGATTTACCTGTATTGCGTTCTTTTGATACAAAACAAAGCACAGGAACTCGTAATGTAGGTTTCTCGAATGAAAGTTTAAGGTAATCTAAACCAAATTCGTAAAGGTTTTCGCCTGAAGTATTATAACAGTTAAAAATGTGTTTTAAAAACATTTCTATTGTAGTCCAGCTTCCAGCTTGTACGTTGTGTTTAACTTCTGAATATCTGTTATAATATACCGTACTTATTCCTTGATGTTCAATAGGTATAATTTTACGGTAAAAAGAATCGTTACAAGGCAGATTTATAAAAGCATCGAACTTTGGAATTTTATTAACGAACTTTTTATTTTCACCAAAGTCCCGGTTGATTTCTCCTATATTCCATGATTGCAAAACCTGTTCAAAATATTGGTTTTTAACGTCCTTATGTACGTTTATTTTCCATATCTTTTTGTAAAAGTCTGTACCAATACGCAAATAGCTTAAAGCTTGTTTGTAGTAATTACTTTGAACTTTTTCACCATCATAATAAAAATCGCCTCCCTGATAATTAAATTCTCTATCGTGTATTATATTTTTATATCTTTCGTAAAATGCTGAATAAGAATCTAAACAAAAATAAGTTCTAAGCTTGCGTAATCCTGTATTAACTTCAATACAGTTAATAAATGAACGTTCTTTTCCTACGGTAAAGGCTTTTAGTTCTTCAATTATCTTAGGTATTGAAGTTTTTGTATTGTAAATTAAATCATCAATTCCCTTGCTTGTTTCCTCGTATTTTTCTAATAAATGAGAAAAGTACAAATCAAAAGAATAAGGTTTAGATAGTTCTGCAAATGTTTCAACTGCTGAATAAAAAGAGGTTAATCGCTTTGTTAAATCTTCGCTTTCTTTATACTCTAGTTTAAAGCAATCAGCATCAAACAGCAATACTACATTTGATGGTTTAACGGTTTCAAAGAATCGTTTAAGTTCCGGTTCAAAATCATTGATAGATTTATTTTTATAGTTGTGTATCCCTCCTATTCCTATTGCGTATAACTTTAAATTGTGATCTATGGAAATAGCTTTAAACTCACCTTCAACAATGTAAACAGTAACATCTTTTTGAAATCCATCTTTAATAGATTTATTGAATAGTTCTATTGATCTATTAGTATAATAGGTTTGAATTTTACTTCCTGAATCCTGTTTATATTTCTTATCGCCTTCTAGTTTGCGTATACGGTAAAACTGTTTAAGCTTCCCTTCTTTATCGTACATACATTCAGTACCGTCTGGATTATAATAAGGAATCTTTAAACCGTTTTCTTTTGTGTCAGGAAAAAACAATTTACTAGCAATAGTTCTACCTTCATACTTAGCATTAATAGTATTGTCAGTTTCCTTTAAAAGTAACTGTTTTAGTCTTAGTTTGTAATATTGTTCTAGTGTCATAAGCTAGTATTTGAATGAAGTCCAGTGAATAATTTTTCCTTTGAATGGAAGTTCAAAAAAATCATAAAAATCATCAAAAGTTTCAAAACCATCATTAAATGAAAGTCTTAATAAATCGTTCCAGTACAAAGTTCTATTATCTATTATTATACAACTATCTATTGTAAATTCAATTTCCTGTGTACTTACACAAACACACTTTTTGAATTCTTTATAATTAGGAGTACGAACACCTGTAGCCATATTTATAAGGTATCCAGGTTTCCATCTATTAAATTTATCTTCTCTGATCGTATGAATTTTTGTACCTTCCAATATTGGTTGTACAAATTGATTTTTAAAAGCTAGTACCATTTGTTTAAAGTTTTAAATTTCGGTTTCTAAAAATTTGCAAAAAGTTTTAAATCTTATAAATTCTTTATAGTCATTTCCTGACATACATATTTTTACTTCTTTTTGTGTTTGGCTTTCAATATGTATTTGTAGGATAAAGTTTTTTAATTGTTCTTTTAATTTTAAATCTTCATCAGTAGTTTTAACTATATCTGATTGCTCAAAAGAATCAATTATTTTTAAAGCTTCCAATGCTGTTAATGGTTTCATAGCTGAACAATGTTTTTATCGGTTGGAACAATGAAAATATTCTTACCAGCTATACTATTAAGCTTATCAGCGTATATATAAGGAATAGGAGTTATTCCTTTTCTCCAGTGTAAAAAAATGTATGGAGTTATAAAACAATCTTTTATTATCCTACCTCTTATATTAGGATAATTAACTATAGTTAAATTATTTAACCAGTCATTAAAAATTTTATTGAATTCGTTCATTTTTGTATTACTTTTGTTAGTTAATAATAAATTTGTTTATACATTGTAAATATATCTGTTTGCAATATTACAATATTTATATTATATAAACCATTTTTTTTTTATTTATTTTATTAACAATTTAATGTTCATATCATGAAACGCTTATCAATATTGAATAAAATAGATGCTATACTACTAAAAAAAAGTTGTAGTCGTAAATGGTTGGCTTCTGAAATTGGTTGTAGTGTTCAAAACCTAGAAACGGTTTTAAAGACAGGTGATCCTAAATTATCTTTCTCTGTTAAGTTAGCAAATATATTAAATGTTAATGTATTAGAACTATTTGAGCTTGAAAATAATTATAAGGAAAGTGATACAATAATAGTAAAAGATAAAGATATTAATTATACTCCTACTGATCCATTAATGAAACGCCTAGATAGGATTATAGAATTACTTGAAAACAAGTAATTTATTAAATAATAAGAATAAAACAATAGTTTGTTGATTGCTTTATATGTAAGTAGTTGATTTAATGAAATATAAATATTGTCATATTATTAATTATAAGACAAATTTGCATTGATATTATACTGATATTTAACTGATTAAAAAAAGCATTATTGTAAATATACTTCCATTATGAAAC
>Ga0194063_10002833_pt1 | contig 10619 bp, 10 predicted proteins | sample SepL3720m_MetaG_FD_155459 | JGI IMG/M metagenome (GOLD analysis project Ga0194063, IMG submission 155459) | Anoxic zone freshwater microbial communities from boreal shield lake in IISD Experimental Lakes Area, Ontario, Canada - Sep2016-L373-20m | ecosystem: Environmental > Aquatic > Freshwater...
AAGTTTCTGCCGCGGAACTCACCAAACCATAATTTCGATTTTATATTCCAAGCCGATGTCTTTCGCCATCCCAACCACTACTGAACAGGACGCCTTGCTTCGCGCGGGGATTGACCGTTCGTTGCGCCACCCGGTGATGTATTTCCTGACCAGCGGTGCCGCATGGCTCGCGGTTTCGATCATCCTAGGCATCGTTTCTTCCGCCAAGGTTCACGCGCCCAGCTTCATGTCGTGCTGTTCGTGGCTGACCTATGGCCGCGTTTTTCCAGCCCACATCAACGCGTTCATTTACGGCTGGGGATTCCAAGCTGCTTTTGCGGTGATCATCTGGATGATGGCACGACTCTCGCGCAAAGAATGCACCGCTGCCGGATTGATCCTCGTTGCCGGTCACGTCTGGAACCTGGGTGTTTTCTTGGGTCTGGTGGGAATCCTTTCGGGCTCTGGCACCGGCATGCCGTGGATGGAGTTCCCTTCATTCGCATGGCCGGTCTTGCTCGCCAGTTACTTCGCCATTGTCATCTGGTCATTTATTCAATTCCGCGTCCGTCCCGAAGGTCATGTCTACATCTCACAGTGGTATCTGCTGGCTGCGCTGATCTGGTTCCCGTGGATCTTCATCACTGCAAACACCTTGCTTCACTGCCTGCCTGGCCACCCGGTCATGGCTGCTGGAATCAATGCTTGGTATAAGTCTGCCCTCACATTCCTGTTCTTCACACCGGTTGCACTCGGAACAGCCTACTACCTAACGCCCAAAATCACAGGTCAGCCGGTTTACAGCTATTCGTTGGCCAAGCTCGGGTTCTGGTCGCTCGCCGTGATTGCTCCATGGGCGGGTATGCAGAAGTTGGCAGGTGCGCCGATTCCCTACTTCCTTCCCTACGTCGGTGCTGCTGCAACCGTCATGCTTTTTGTGCCGATGATTTCCGCTGCCATCAATATTCTCCGCACCGCGCTCTCATCGCCGGAGATTTCTGCCAGCAGCCCATCTCTGCGTTTCACGATCGCTGGCGTTGTGGGTCTGATTCTCCTCGCTTTCTCAGCGGTCGTGTTGAATTTGCCCGATTCGACCCTGCCACTCACGCAGTTCTCGCTCTCCGGTTATGGGTTTGAAATCCTCGCGCTCTATGGTTTCTTCAGTTTTGTGATGTTTGGCGCAGTGTATTTCATTGTGCCGCGGGTGACACGCCGTGAGTGGCTTTCCCGCCGCCTAATCAAAATCCACTTCTTGTTCTCCGTTTATGGAATCATCGCGGTGGCGTTGTTTGCTATCTTCGGCGGATTTGAGCAGGGGATCGGCCAAGAAGATTGGCTGCAACCATGGCAAAACGCCGCCAGCCGTGCCTATCCATACGCGGTCGGAACCACAATCGCATGGTGCTTCATCCTGTTTTCTAACGTCTTCTTTTTCATCCACCTCGCCCTGATGTGGTTGCGCCTTGGCCGGCGCAGTCAACACCCGACTCTCTTCGAAGCTGCGCACGGACATGCTTCCAGCCCGCACGGCGAAGAAGGCGACATTGATAACGCTGGCCCCGGACACGCCAACGCCCATTAAGGTGACAAATTTCAGATCTCAAATTTCATGAGCTTTCGCACATTCATTCTCGGTCTATCAGCCAGCTTTGGCATCGCATGGCTTGCGATCATCGTCGTGCCATTTTTCTCCATGCGCCAGCTGGCACCGATACAGCTATCCGAAGCAAAGGACGGAACCACCGGCATCTTCTACCCGAAACGCACGGGACGGATCGCCGATGGTGCTCGGGTCTATGCGGAAAACGGCTGTTATCTTTGCCACACGCAGGTCGTTCGTCCGACCTATGCGGGCAATGATCTTTATCGTTCCGATTGGGGTGGCTTAAAGTCTGATCCGGATCGCGGTGATACCCGTCGTGAAACCAACGCCTATGATTTCTTTGGCGAAAAGTTCGCCCAAATCGGCGTCTCCCGTATGGGACCGGATTTGTCCAACGTTGGTCGCCGCGTGGAGTCAGTTTACGGCGCGGGTAAAGACCCGTCCGTCTGGTTTTACGCCCACCTCTATAATCCGCGCCTCGATTCTCAGCGTTGGCAGTCGACCTGCCCGCCCCACCACTTCATGTTCACAAAGCGGAAGATCACGGGTAATCCGTCGGAAGATGCCATGCCGTTTGGAAACGCCGAGGAAGGCAGCGAGTTGGTCCCGACCCCAGAAGCCAAGGCACTTATCTCTTATCTTCTCTCGCTCAAGAAGGATCAGGCTGTTCCTGCCGTGCTGAATTTTTCGCCTTCAAAAGCCAAAGGTTCCTTGAAATAATCTATTTACTACCTACGTTCAAACATGTCTCTTCCTAACGAAAAGCCAGACCTTGAAGACTCGATCAATGTGACCGAGGCTCACGGGCCTTTGGTCCGCGATGCTGCCGCGTGTGCTCGCGAGAAGCGGATTGTCGATAACGGCATCGCACCAATTTCGCTCTGGGCGCTGGTTGCTTGTGGCGTGGTCTTATTGATCGCGGGCGGAATTCTCGGCGATGTCGGGCATTGGTTCTCTTACGGCGCGTTGTTCCGCGAAAATTACGTGAGGACTCCTGCCGGTGGTGCCGAGGATACCGGACCGGTGCCGAAGGAAGCACTTGCCGCTTACATGGCCAAAGGTTCGAAAATCTATTCCGCCAAGTGCAATGGTTGCCACGGCTCCGATGGCAAGGGCAATGGTTCCACCTACCCGTCGCTAGCAGGTACGCCATGGCCTAACGGTGAGACCCAGCGTTTTGCCATGGTCATTCTCAACGGTGTGCAGGGCCCTGTCCACGACGGCATCACCTACGGCGTCATGCCGGCACAAGGCATTGGGATGACTCCCGAGGACCTTGCTGGAATTATGACCTACGTTCGCAGCAGCTTCGGCAATACCAAGGGCGACGTGATCACCCTCGATATGGCAAAGGCGGCCCTCGAGATTTCCGCAGCTCGCAAAAACGCGGGCAACTCGGTCACCGGCGAAGAACTCTCCGCGGATTACCTCAAGGACCTGCCGGGCGAAAAACTCGACCCTAAGACTCTGCTTGATCCAATCACTCTCGCCCCTGCCAAGGCACTCTGACTCTAAACACTCAACATCGCCGTCAAACGGAATTATGAGCTCTCACGCCACCTCACCTAATGGGCACGATGCCCACCACGAAGACCATCACCACAATCCGGGATTTATCCAGAAATGGATCTTCTCGACGGATCACAAAATCATCGGCCTGCAGTACGGAATCACCGCGTTGTGCTTTCTCGCTTTTGGCTTCTATCTGATGATGGTAATGCGCTGGAGTATCGCTTATCCGCATCAACCGCTTCCCGAATGGATGAGCTGGGCATTCACCGACGGCTGGAAGGCTCGTTGGTTGCAAGACGGCAAGGTAACAGGGGAGACCTATAACATGTTTGGTGCCATGCACGGCACAATCATGGTCTTCCTTGGCATCGTGCCGTTGGGCTTCGGTGCCTTTGGCAACTACGTCACGCCGCTGCAAATCGGTGCGCCGGATATGGCGTTTCCCCGCCTGAACATGGCGAGCTACTGGATTTACTTCCTTGGTGGCGTCGTGATGTGCTCGTCGTTTTTCCTCGAATCAGGTTCCGCCAAGTCGGGCTGGACGAACTACTCGCCGCTCGCCGGTTTCGCCGACGGACAAATCGTCAATCAGTGGTTGGCTGGCCAAACCCAGTGGTTGCTCGGACTGGTTCTGTTGATCACTTCTTCGCTCCTTGGCTCGGTGAATTTTATTACCACCATCATCAATCTTCGCGTACGCGGAATGACTTGGATGCGGATGCCGTTTTTCGTTTGGGCCATGTTGGTGACCGGTTTCCTCCTTCTGCTGGCCTTCCCGCCGCTCGAAGCAGCTGGTATCATGCAGTTGATGGACCGCGTGGCGCACTCCTCGTTTTTCATGCCTTCCGGCCTGTTCACCAAGACCGAGGGTCTTGCCAATCTATCGGGTGGTGGTTCGCCGCTGTTGTTCCAACACTTGTTTTGGTTCCTGGGTCACCCTGAAGTTTACGTGCTTCTGCTTCCCGCCTTTGCTTGTGTGAGTGAAATCATCCCAGCCAACACCCGCAAGCCGCTGTGGGGCTACAAGTCGATGGTCTATTCCGTGCTGGTCCTCGGTTTCCTCTCCTTTGTCGTCTGGGCTCACCACATGTACATGACCGGCATGGGTGCCGCTGTTTCCACCTTCTTCCAAACCACGACGGTTCTTATCTCAGTTCCATCGGTGGTGATTATTACGGCCATGCTGATCTCGCTGTGGGGTGGTTCGATCCGCTTCACGCCGCCAATGATGTGGGCCTGCGCCTTCATCCCGATGTTTGGCATCGGCGGACTTACCGGCTTGCCGCTAGCCTTCAACTTGGCCGATCTCCACCTCCACGACACGTACTATGTCATCGGCCACTTCCACTACGTGGTGGCTCCCGGGATTCTCTTTGGCTTCTTCGCTGGGATTCTCCATTGGTACCCGAAATTCACGGGTCGCTACATGAGCAAAGCCCTCAACCACCTGCACTTCTGGCCCAGCTTGATCTGCATGAACCTCATCTTCTTTCCGATGTTGGTGCAAGGGATGGCGGGTTTCCATCGCCGTTGGTATAACGGTGGCGACGCTTACCTCTCGAAAGCTCAGGACAGTGTGAACGTCTTCGGTAACACCGTCGTGAATCACATTGACTTGAACATCCTAATGTCAACGGGCGCATGGACGATGGCCTTCTTCCAAATCTTCTTCATCATCAATCTCTTCACCTCGTGGAAGTTTGGCAAGAAGGTGGAAAACGACAATCCATGGGACGCGACCACCCTCGAGTGGGCTACCCCAACGCCTCCGGGCCATGGTAACTTCCTCAAGGAGCCAGTGACCTACCGCGGGCCCTACGAATACAGCCGCCCGGATTGCGAGTCGGATTTCCTTCCCCAGTGGACTGAGCCGAAGCACCTCGATTCGTCGGACAAGCACTGAGCCTCCATCATTCCCATTCCACCAATTCTCCGCGGTTAATCACCTCACCAGCCTTCCCTTTCTCCAATGGAAATTCCCTACGTCGTCACTCCTCGCAAGGACACCGGCCTCTTCAACTCGAAGATCGCCATCTGGTTGTTCCTCGCTTCCGAAGTCATGCTCTTCGGCGGTTTCTTCTCGGCCTATGTGTTTCTCCGCCTCGGCGCGGATTATCCATGGCCCGAGCGGACTCTGCCCGTGCTGCCCGGTTTGATTAACACCTTTGTGCTCATCGGCTCCTCGGTGACGGTGGTTTTTGCCTGGGCATCCCTGAAACTGCGCGAGTGGCGGAAGTTCCAATTCTTCATGGGCATCACGGTTTTCTGTGCACTCATTTTCATGGTCCTCAAGGGCTTGGAATATAATGTCAAACTTCATCACCAAGCGCTCCGTCTCAAGGACTACTCCGTCATCGAGGGCCACTTGGGCTATGAAACAGAGGACGACAAGCCCGTGCTCGATCACAAGGGCAACAAGATCGAGGAAAACCTGATCAACATCGAGGCGTCCAAGCTGTCCTTCAACAGCGTCCGCTTCCACAAGCCATGGGTCGAGGAGTTCCTCACCCAAGCTGAACACAAGCATTCAAAAATCACCCTATCGGCCGATGTCTCCGCGATCACTCACCAAGGCCAAGCGCCGGAAGTCATCGCCAAGGCTGGCGAACCGCTGTCGATCGAACTCCTCAATCGCATCCAAAAGACCCACCTCGCGGCTCGTAGCCACAACGGGGTGATCCGCACAGCTGCCCTGCGCGACGAGTGGAAAAAAGCCAAGGCTGCCAATCCTGACAAACGCGACTGGCAGTTCTCAGACGGCGTGAATATCGACATGGCCGTAGTCACTCCTCAGTTGCTCGGCGAAATCTCCACCGTCGGCTTCACGGTCGAGCCTCCTGCCCACTTCGATTTCCATCCGCGCGACATCAAACCGGCCGCCACCCAATCCCGCCTCCGCGACGACACCGTCGTCGATGGCAAGCTGCTGGACAGCCCGATGGTGTTCCACCACATCGACGCGATCGACTTCCAACACCTCGCAATGAAGGCCGTGGAGAAGGGGATCGACCCCGAGGTCGCGATTGAAAACTCATGGCTCATCAAGAGCAGCCCCTTCGCCAAACAAGCGTGGGAATGGCATCAAGGCGAAGTTGCCAAGCTCAAAGCTCAACTGCTCAAGGACTACGGAGCTGACAAGGACGGCAAGGCGATCCGCTTCCCGACTCACAAGGAACTTTATCGCATCGGTTGGAAAGACTTCGCCAAAAAATCTGAAGACGAAGGCCGGGCCAAGCTCGCCCCAGCCGACGCATTCAAGGAAGAGTTCTTTGGTCCTAACTACGAAGCACGCGGCGACGAAACCTTCCCAGGCCTCTCGGTTCCTCGTGAACAGATCGGCTTCGAGTCGAAGTTCACCCCGGCGTGGAATCCCTACTACGCGATTTACTTCACGATCACAGGCCTCCACGGCTTGCACGTCATCGGCGGTGCCCTCGTCCTTGCCTACTATCTGTTTTTCGGCCGCAAGATGTACCTCTCCAATCCCGAGTGGCTTGCCAACCGCGTCGAAATCGGCGGCCTGTTCTGGCACTTCGTTGACTTGGTCTGGATCTTCGTCTTCCCGATCCTCTATTTGATGTAAGCCTCAACGATCTATCTTTTTCAACTCTTAGCAATTCACTGAATTCCATGGCTGATACTCCAGAAGCGATCAAAAAATCCGTCCGCACCTATCTCTTTGTCGGGGCGATCCTCTTCATTGGCACCATCACCACCGTGTTGGTTGCTACCGTTCCTGCACTCGACGTTGGTGCCCATGGCTTCGACAAATGGGACTGCATCCTCGGTCTAACTATCGCTACCATCAAAGCATCTCTGGTTGCATTTATCTTCATGCACCTTAATCATGAGAAGAAGGCGGTTTACTGGCTCTTTGCTTCTGGCCTCTGCATGGTTTGCAGCCTCGCCGGGCTAACGGCTCTTGCGCTGGGCGACCCGATATTCGATAGGTTCTTCTACTCAGGTCACTGAAGTCTTACTCAACCTACCCACAGCATGTCTCTCAAAGGATTCCATATCGTCTTTGTCACCATCTGCACCTTGCTTTGCCTGTTTTTGGCCTTGTGGGCGTTTGCGTTGGCTCCAGAGCGCACGGCCATGACGATGGCCTTTGGAATCGTGGGCATCTGCGGCGCGTTCTTGATGCCGATCTACGGCGTCTATTTCTACCGCAAGATCATTCGTAACCATCTCTAACTTTATCACTATGAATTACACCTCTCAGTTTCTCGCTTGTGGCACCTGCCGCGACACCATGCTCGCGGGCGGTGGAGATGCCGCGGGTTGGTCGATTTTCTTTCTGTTGTTTGTGATTCTCGCGATGCTCGGCGCGATTGTCTTTTTTATGCGCCGCATCTCGCGCCGCGAAAAGCTCCACTTCGATCCATCGCTCTCCGACGATTACGTCCCCGTTTCGCCGACGCGCTGATTTTTTTCTAACTCACCTCCATCTATCCGCTTCCCATGAGTCCATCCAAGTTTCTAGGCATTCCCGAAAACTTTTCTGCCCACGGCGGCCAAGTCGACCACATGATCGACGTCGTCCACTGGTTCATGATCGCGCTCTTTGTCGGTTGGACGCTGTTCTTCTTCTACTGCATTTTCCGCTTCTGGCATAAGAACAACCCGAAGGCATCCTACGAAGGCGTGCGCAGCCACCTTTCCAGCCACTTGGAAGTTGGTGTCATCATCGTCGAGGCCGTTTTGCTGCTTGGATTTGCCTTCCCGCTCTGGGCCGAACGCGTTGACAGCTGGAAAACCGTGCAAAACCTCAACCCCGTCCGCGTCCGCGTTGTCGGTTGGCAGTTCGGCTGGACCTATCACTACCCCGGTGCCGACAATAAATTCGGCCGCCGCGACCCGAACCTCATTTCCGGTACCAACGAACTCGGCATCGACTACACCGACCCGAACGCACTCGACGACTTCACCAGCCCGATCCTCAAGCTCCCCGTGAGCCATCCCGCCGTTCTCAACATCGGCACTAAGGACGTGATTCACAATTACTGCATCGTGCCGATGCGTGTCCAACAGGATGCCATCCCTGGCCGCGAAATTCCGATGTGGTTCACCCCTGTGAAAGCCCTCGAAACTTTCGTCGTCTGCGCCCAGCTCTGTGGCGAAGGCCACGGCAACATGGTCGGCTCCATGGAAGTGATTCCCAAGACGCAGTTCGACAGCTGGTTCAAGACCCAGACCGAAACCGCGCTCAAGAACAACAGCCCCAAAACGGCCCCGCCCGTGACGGCGAAGAACTAAGCACTGCGGTGGCCGACATCCCCGAGATCGACCGAGAAGATTTCCGCAATCTCCTCCTCGAGATCGGCAATACCCGCATCCCGTTCGGCAAGTTCGGGATCAAATCCTATCCGCCCAGCGGCGTGCCCATCATGGATCTGCCGCCCGAGTACCTTAGCTGGTTCCAAGAGCGCGGCTTTCCCAAAGGTCGCCTCGGTGAGCTGATGGCCCAAGTTTGCGAGATCAAGTCCGTCGGCATGGACTCCGTCTTCGATCCGCTGCGCCAGGCGAACGGCGGCCGCTTCCGTCTCCAACCGACGCGCCGCAAGACTTTCGATTTCGAGTAAGCGGCGCGGTTTGGTTTGCGCTCACTCATTCGCAATGTCAGGATCGCGGTGCACATGGCTCGTCATTACACTCTGCACCGCCCGCCGTCGGCTGTTGCATCCGGTATCGATTATGTGTCTGCGCTGAATGCAGAGCAGTACCAAGCCGTTTCTTCGCCGCCGGGAAAGGCACTGGTCATCGCCGGCGCAGGCTCTGGCAAAACCCGCACGCTCACGTATCGTGTCGCATGGTTGTTAGATCATGGGATCGAATCGAAGCAGGTCTTGCTGCTCACTTTTACCAACAAGGCGGCGCGCGAAATGATCGAGCGCGTGCGCGACCTGGTGCCGCATGATACGTCCGACCTCTGGGCGGGCACCTTCCACTCCATTGGCAGCCGCATTCTGCGCCGCCATGCCGAAGACCTCGGCTTCACCCGTTCGTTTTCTATCCTCGACCGAGACGACCAGAAGTCGCTGCTCTCCTCGGTCATCGCCAAGTGCGACATCGACACCACCCAGCGCCGCTTCCCGAAGCCCGACGTACTGGCATCGATCTTTAGTCTCATCGAAAACACCGGCGCTTCACTGGAAGAAGTCATCGCCAACCGCTACGATCACTTCTACGACTGGATGGAAAAAATCGAACTCGTCCGCAGCGGCTATATCGCCAAAAAGCTGGAGACCAACTCGATGGATTTCGACGACTTGTTGGTCATGACCGTGCGACTCTTCGACGAACGGCCGGATGTGTTGGAGCTCTATCAACAAAAGTTCCGCCACGTGTTAGTCGACGAGTACCAAGACACCAACTCGGTGCAGGGGCGGATGATTGATTTACTGGTGGGTCCGTCGAACAGCCTGATGGCCGTCGGCGACGATGCGCAGTCGATCTACTCGTGGCGCGGCGCTGACATGGCGCACATCCTCGGCTTTCCTGTGCGCTATCCCGGAGCGAAGGTTTTTACGATCGAGACCAACTACCGCAGCGTGCCGGAGATCCTCGATCTGTCGAATGCTGCGATCCGTGCCAACACGGGCCGCTTCGAAAAGGACCTGCGTTCGTCGCGCGATGGCAGCGGCGCGAGGCCGGCCCTTGTCGCGTTAGAAGACCCGCGCAGCCAGGCGGCGTTTGTCGCACAGCGGATGTTGGAGCTGCGTGACGAGGGGATTCCACTCGAGCAGATGGCGGTGCTCTACCGCGCGCACTTCCAGAGTTTGGAAATCCAGATGGAGCTGACCGTGCGCGGGATTCCCTTCGCGATCACCAGCGGCCTGCGCTTTTTCGAACAGGCACACATCAAGGACATCGCCGCGTTCATGCGCTTTGTGGTGAACCGCCGCGACGAGGTGAGCTTCATGCGGATGGTCAATCTGCTGCCCGGCTGCGGCCCGGTCGCCGCGCAGAAACTTTGGGAGGCCTGGCTGAAAAGCGGCTGGGCCCAAAAGGAAGAGCTGCCGCCGAAGTGGTCGGAGTTGTTCCTCACCTTCAAGGTGCCGAAGAAGGCCGCCAAGCACTGGGAACAGCTCTGTTATACCCTGGACGAGCTCACACCGAACGGTGAATTCGCCCGACCCTCCGAGATGATCTTCAGCATTCTCGAAGGCGTCTATGACGAGTATCTCCAAGCGAGTTTCGAGAACTTCGAAAACCGCCGCAGCGACATCGAGCAGCTCTCGCAGTACGGCACGGGCTTCGATGACATCCTCGATTTCCTCGCCCAGCTCTCGCTGATGAGCTCGGTCGACGGCGAACCGACGGGTAACAAAAGCGAACCCGATGATGAAAAAGTCACGCTCTCGTCGATCCACCAAGCCAAGGGCCTGGAGTGGAAAGCCGTGTTCCTGATCTGGCTGGTCGACGGCCAGTTCCCGAATGGCCGCATCCTCGAAACCGAAGACCTGCCGATGTTAGAAGAGGAGCGCCGCCTTTTCTACGTCGCGCTCACCCGGGCCAAGGA
>Ga0194063_10002834_pt1 | contig 10614 bp, 8 predicted proteins | sample SepL3720m_MetaG_FD_155459 | JGI IMG/M metagenome (GOLD analysis project Ga0194063, IMG submission 155459) | Anoxic zone freshwater microbial communities from boreal shield lake in IISD Experimental Lakes Area, Ontario, Canada - Sep2016-L373-20m | ecosystem: Environmental > Aquatic > Freshwater >...
TATATACGAAGGTAAACATTAAATGTTATATAAATGTTTATCCGTTAATTTACTGATTGAATTATCAAAGCTCTTTTTGGTGCAACCAGCATTTTTCCGCCTGGCAGCAGAACAGGCGGAGGCAGAGTACCGTGAAGACCTGTATTGACTTCCCATCTTTTTGTGCCATTGAAAGAAACTGAGCCTGCATAAATTCCGCTGCTCACATCGCCAATGTAATAAACATTGTCTGCATTATCCAGCAGCAATCCTTCAACACTCATTTGTCCTGTAAACCCCTGACATCTCCATTTTTCACTACCTGAAGTGTCATAAGAAATCAAATTAATACCTGATGAAACAACAATCCTGTTGTCAGAAGTTATAACAGGTGAGAAATAGGCATTTATGTTTGGCTTAGTCCATTTTAACTGACCTGCGTTGTTCAGACAATAAAGTTTATCATCAGAATATCCGTTGAAATATACATTCCCATACCCGTCAAGAACCATTCCTGAAAAATTATTGACTGCGGTGAACTGCCACACTATTGTTCCTTCTTTGCTTACTTTCACGTACGTTGAAGGATAATTTACAGTGTAAATACTTCCTTCTCTGTCGAGAGCAATATAGTTTTGAGCCGCACTCCCTTTGACCAGTGCATTAGTCCATAAAACACTCCCGTCAGGGGATACTGCAGTAAGGCTGTTATTATAAAACGAATAAATAATTCCGTCACTTCCGATTGCAGGTTTGGTAACGAGTGCAGAAGGTAAATGCCATTTATAATTACCCGCAGAATCAAGACAGAACAGTGCATCATTTATTCCGGGTTTATAAGCGACTAAATATATGCGGGATTCATCCCTGCTTAAACTGATGGCAGCAAAATTATTCTGCATAAGACTGTCTTTTTTCCAGACAACCTTTCCGTCGGATGTGAATTTGTACAAGGCACCCAAAGTTCCAATCTGGTGCAGGTAATACACAAAACCTCTTGAGTCAACACAGAACTGACTTCCGTCGCTGAAATTACCCGATGGAAAAGTGAACGACCAGTCAAGCGCGCCGTTAACGACAGGATTCATTACAACGGTTGGAGCATAAGGACTGGAAGTGTTTCTTGCATTGTAACCCGGCATAGGCCAGATGGGAGAGTATGTCTGTACAGGGTTAACTGGGTTTGTTGATTCCGTACATCCGTAAATTAACAATGAGAATAAAACTAAAACAAGTATGTATCTCATGGGGGTTCTGAGTTAAGTTATAAAAAACGCCTTCCCGGTTTGCAGAAAGGCGTTATATTAATATCAATTATTCCATCGATTCCAGGTAGCGCTCGACATCAATAGCCGCCATACAACCCGTTCCCGCAGCTGTAATTGCCTGACGGTAAACGCTGTCCTGTGCATCGCCGCAGGCAAAGACACCTTCTATCTTTGTCTTTGTTGTAGACTTTGCTGTTTCGAGGTATCCGACATCATTCATATCAAGAATGCCGTTAAAGATTTGTGTGTTCGGCTGGTGACCGATTGCGATAAACACACCTTCGCATTCGTGCAATACTGTTTCGCCTGTTTTTATATTCTTGAGTTTAATGCCTGTAACTGCTTTTCTGAGGCCTTCTTCTGTACCCACAACTTCTTCGATGACTGAATTCAGTGCAAACTTTATTTTCGGGTTTGCCTGTGTGCGTTCAACCATTATTTTAGAAGCCCTGAATTCTTCTCTTCTGTGAATGAGAAGTACTTCCGATGCGTGTCTTGTCAGATAGTTTGCTTCTTCCAGTGCCGTATCTCCGCCTCCGACGACAACTACTTTCTGGTTTCTGAAGAAGAAACCGTCGCAGGTTGCACAGGCAGAAACTCCCGCGCCCATAAATTTCTTTTCTGATTCTATTCCGAGATATTTTGCAGATGCACCCGTTGCGATTATTACGGTATCTGCAGTGTATTCCGTACCGTCATCAGCCCAGACTTTGTGGGGCTTTGACGAGAAGTCAACCTTTGTTATTGTTTTAAAATATGATGTTGCACCGAAACGCTGTGCCTGTTTTCTCATTATGTCCATTAACACAGGCCCCGCTATTCCGTTTTCAAAACCGGGATAGTTTTCTATGTCAGTAGTAATCATAAGTTGTCCGCCCGGCTGTGAGCCTTCGAAAATCACAGGGGACAGATTAGCTCTTGCTGTGTAGATTGCTGCTGTTAATCCGGCAGGGCCGGTTCCGATGATGATAACTTTGTGTTGTCCTTTAAGTCCAGACATTTTATACATTCCTTTCTGTATTAATTATTTAAACTTTGTTTTCGTTTTCTTTAATCTTTTTTTCAATCTGTAAATTGTTAGGGCTGAGTTCGAAAGCCTTCTTCCAGAAATAAACCGCTTTCTTCACATCTTTGAGTGCAAAATGTGCATCGCCGAGATGGTCGAGTAAAACTGCGTTTGAACCGTTTATTGATACGGCTCGCTCTATGTATTCCACGGCAGATTTATAATCTTTCATCATATAGAATATCCACCCGAATGTATCGAGGTAAGACGGGTTTCCCGGTTCTTTATTGACTGCACGTCTCGACATATCGAGAGCTTTCTCAAGATTCTCCCCGCGTGTAGAAAGATTGTAAGCATAATTATTAAGGAGCAAAGCATTGTCAGGGTCGATTCTGAGAGCCCTGTCATACATACCGTTTGACTCCTTGTACTGTTTATTGGAATTGTAAGCAAGTGCCAGGGATGAAATCAGTCCTAAGTCCCCTGCGTTGATTTCGAGTGCGTGTTCATAATGTTTAATTGCAGACTGCAGGTCATTCAACCTCTGCAGAGTTAGTGCTATCGTATAGTTCAGTCTGTAATCATCGGGGTCAATAGAAAGACCTTTCATTAATATTGCCTTTGAGTCTTCATATTTCTCGAGTGTGAACAGTGCATAACCAAACTGTACGCAGGCTTCCTTTGACGAATCAACCAAAGTCACTCCTTTGATAAATTTTTTATATGCATCGGCATTATTCTTGTTTGTAATATCTATTTCACCGAGATAGTAGTACGGCGCCCAGTTGTCAGGATAACGCTCCATTACATAAACGAAAATATGTTCGACAATATCTGCAGTCTTTCCGTCCTGCAGCATCATATTATAATACATTTCGCCAAGCTGAATCTTTTCCTGAAGAGTGAGCGAGTCTTTGCCGAGTATTTTTGCAAACTCCGCAAACCCTTTATCAATATCGTTTTTACGGAAGTAAAGTTTCACAATCTCCGCCTGTATCTGTTTGTCTCCCGGATTCAGTGCGGACATTCTTTCGTATATTTCCTTTGCATCATCTTCTTTGCCTAGTTTCGAGTACAAAGAAGCAAGTTCAAGAAGCATTCCGCTGTTGTACGGATCAAGTTTTAAAGAATAGCCGAGCACTTCCGCAGCTTTGTCGTAATTCCTGAAACCGGAATAGATTTCATACATACGTTTTAACACATCAGGTTCAAACCCGAAAACATCTATTATCTTCTCGTAGTAAGTTACTGCTACTTCCGTACGGCGGAGTTCCTGGTACGAACGTGCAAGAGAATAAAGAACAAACACATTCCCGGAATCCTTTGCGAGAATGCTCTCGTAAATTTCAACTGCTTTATCAATCTTGCCCGTACCGTAATATATATTGGCTTTCAGTGTATGGTATCTGAGGTCTCCTGTGTTGTATTTAAGCGCATTATTGACTGAGATTAATGCATCCTGATACCTGCCAAGTTTAACGTACACATTGGCCTCGGCAAAATAGATGCCGCCTGCTTTTTCATATTTTAAGGCAGTATTATAGTATTGAAGAGCATTCTTATATTCTTCCCTCAGTTCGGCAGATTTCCCTTCGATAAAATACTTTATACCCTCTTCGCTTGGAACATCATCCGTAAGGGGCTGGGCATTTACCACAAGCACAGGAAACAAGAGAACCGATATTAATAACATTATTCTACGCATACTCAAAAATATAGTTATAACAATAAACACTAAAGGATAAAAATTTTACTAAAACTGATTTTCTGTTACGGAAATGCAGCCGTATTATCGGTTCATACATATATCGTTCGTCTTACCTAATCTTTTGTGTTTGAATTAATTTGATTATTTATTAAGTTAAATGAATTGGGTGAACTTAATGCAATATATTAATGTTGTTGCTAATAACATTAATTGCTAATAAAAAGTATTAAATGGGTGAAAAAAGGGTCGACATTAAAATTTACACAGTCCTGTTCTTTATGATATTGATTGGGTTCTTAAGTTTCCTTGTTTATCAGGGATGCAGAGATTCGGAGTACAGAGAAAGACTTGCTCCGAAAGAAAAATTCAAAAAGAATAAGGATAATGTGCTTAACTACATTACGGTTACGGTAGACAACAGGGTATAATTTACCGGGTAAGATTAGAAATTCAGTTCTATTCCTATATTGAAGCGGTTATTCAAATCGCCTTCTATTAAATCATTTCCGCTGCTTATAGATTTAACTCCATCCATATAAGTTGCAGAATATTTTGCGGTAAGTTCTCCGAATGCATACGGTTTATACCTGAGAACCAGGTACCATCTTGTTCCGTTGCCATAAAGTCCCACGTTTGACATTACGCCTTTCAGGTCGTCTTCAAACTCATAAACCCTGCTGTCATAATCATCGGTCTGAAAAACGACAAACCTTGTTGACGCAGAAATGTTTTTTGTTATTGCTGCCCTGAAGTCCGTGTAGAACAGGAATCCTTTGTTGTTTCCTCCGTAACTGTCATAATTAACCATAACGTATTCATACCTGCTTTTTATTCTCATATCACTGGATAAATCATAATCAAAGCCAAGCCTTATGTTCATCTGGTTTCTGTTATCTATTTTCTTAACGCTTCTGTCAAACTCATCGGTTACAGTTCTTGTTTCTTCCTTATTCTTGTTCCTGTATTTCATATAAACAAGAAAGTCTTTTGAGAATTTATATTCCGAATTCAGGAGGAAATCATTACCTGATGTTGAAACAGGGTTTGAGTAAGTTCTGTAAGGAAATTTAAACTGGTCGAAGTAAGTATCGACAGACAATCCTTTTAACGGCTTAAGACTTAAACCTGCATAGACACCATTTTCGTTCTGCGTGTTTCCGTTATTCTCGCCAAAACCAAAGGAGTGAACAGGTGCAAAGTTTTCGGGATAATTCCTGTACAGAAATATTGCACTCGCACCTTTCGTCAGAGCAATCTGCAAAGCAGAAATTCCCGCTACATTGCTCGACTGCGAACGTGCAAACTCACCGAAGAGATTAAAGTTCTTGTAAACAACATCGTAATCAACGCTCAGCATATTTGCTTTATCGCCAGAAAAGTTATACAGTTGTTTTGAACTGTCTGGTATTACAAGTTTTGAAAACTTAGAGGTCCAGTAAGTAGCACCGAGCCTTAAGAAACCGTAATCAGCGAATGCGCGTCCGCCGATGAGCTGTTCCATTCCTGAATTCTTTCTGTTCTGTTCGCTTATAGTCCTGTGGTACCCGTCGAAATAAATGCTCGATACTTCATCGTATGTTGTATCAATCGAGGCGTCAAAAAAGTTATTTGAATAAAATACCATGAAATTGTAGTTCTTATATTCAATGTTGGTTGCAGCACCCCTGAAGAACTGAACTTCATTCGTGGAGCGGTAACTGTCTATGTTAAAACTTCTTTTCTTAATAATATCGACTGCCTCAGAGCCCTTAGAGTATGCGAGTGAAGTCCACATCCCGAGTCCTTGTCCGAAATTAAGAATATAATCACCGACCAGAGCTTTCTTTACAAACTTCCAGTTGTTTATCTCAAGGTATCCCGAGGAAAAGTCAGCATAGTTGGTTTCGCCTGCATCCTTTTCAATAGTGAGGTTACCGCCGACATCAAAATCTTTACCGTTGTAAAGACCTGTAAGACGGTTATAGACTTTTTGCTGTGAACCAGGATAATCACCTGTTTTATATCCCTGCCTTGTCTGTAAATCCTGCTGTACACGGCTGCGGAACTTAAGGTCAATATTCTTAAACACATTGCCCGAAAGATAATCATCTTCCTTGTATACTTTACCAGATTCATCTTTAACAAAATCTGTATTGGCGTTCTTCACGACAATAAACACCTTTATCTTTTCATACATCTCCTGTGTAACGCCGTCTATCTTCAGTATATCCCTTTTCGACTTAAAGTTACCGTTATAAGTCCTGTAGTCTATAATCTTCTTGGCGGCCATCGTAGTCATATACGGAACAACTTCGAGTTCTTCTCTTGATGCTTTATTAATATCAACTGGTTTCGTCTTCAGGTATTCCATCTGGTCGAGAAGTTTAGAGTCTTCCGAATCTTCGAGTGTATTTTCAAGAAGTTTTTCCTGATACTTGTAGGAGTTTAAGTCCGTGGTATCGGGTACCACAGCACGGGAAGTATCAATCTGTGAATGTAGAAACTGACTGCCCAGGAACAAGGAAACCAATATCAGTACTATCTTTACTTTTGTCATTGGGCAGTCTTTATTTAAAATTAAGATTAAAATATTACAGACTCAACGCCATAAACGGTCTTTCCGTTCTGGCTTTGCACAAACACTACTACGCGTGAATTAGCGGGTATGATTCCTGCTTTCAACGTGTACGGTTTAGACACATTTTCTATAACACCCGGCTGAAGTGTGACTGCATCGCCGTTATTATCGGTTAATATTTGTCTGTAAGTATTCTGGTGAACTCTTTCACCGTTTGTACCTGCATAGGCCAATTCGTTTTCAGTGAACATTACAAATAATTTCAAATCACTGTCGGTAATTGCCGATGCTAACTTCAGCGATATATTTACAGTACCTGCCCTTGATGTAGTATCGTACGTATTCGACACACCGACTTCAAGAGGATTTTTCTTTGCGAGTACGACGTTAATGTTATTCAGCCATACATTCTGGTCATAGTTCGGAAGGTTGACTCCCATCAGTGTACCTGCTGGATTCCATTGGTAGCCGTAGTAATTATGTCTTGCGGCACTGCCTGCAGGGTTGAACAGATAGAAGGGGTCATAACCGTTATAGTTTGAATGGTACCTTATGATGACAACGTTAGTGTCGTTTATAGATATACCCCTGAGACTGTCAATTAAATCCAGAAAGTGTCCCGGTGGAGGACAGTTCGGACAGTTAACGGCAGTAAAGAATTCCATAAGTACTTTACTCTTCGCGGCACTGTTGTTTTTGTTTTGCGTAACAGGATTATCGTTTGATTCACAGGAATAAAACATCACTGAAGCCAGGAATAATCCTATTATTGATATTGTTAACTTTTTCATTTTTTATTATGGATATAAAACATTTTTAAATAAGATTCAGTTTTTAAAACTTTGAATTAATTGTCAACCTGAAACCTTCGAACGGTCTTACATACCTGCAGATACCGTTTGTACATCTTATTCCGCCGCGTTCAGTTCCGTAAGAAACAGTTACCGAGTTTGTTGTATTGAGTTTGTACGACACTTCACCGAGTACCCAGGCGGTTTTACCTGTTGGCTCCTCGTTGCTTGTCGTCCATTCGTAACTGACTGTAGCACTTAAATTCGGCGACTTGGAAACACTCAGCGACAGCAGTTCATTCATAAAATCCTTCTTGGTTGTCATACTGGAATTATAAACAAACTGATTCTCAAAATTAACTTTAAGTGTATAGTTCTTAGTGAATGTATACCTGAACTCAGTTGGAATAGTACTAACTTTTTGTTTTTCAGATGAAACAGGGTTTAAGTTGTCGTAGATAACAGAGTTCTGATAATCGTAAGCAATCTTTGCATAGAGTTTATCGGATGCATACCACTCACCCTCGACATACGCCTCATACCACGGAGACAGTGTAGAATCCATAGACGGTATGAAACTTGAACTTCTTTCAACTCTCTGATAGACTATCAATGCGCCTGTACCTATATTTTTATAATCGTAATGTCTTGATGCCGAAGCAAGGTTTAAGTTAAAAGTAACTTTATCGTTCGGTGCATACACGACATCAAACTGGCCGCCAACTTCATCGTTAAAGTCAACCACGTGCGGGTATCTTGAAAGCAATGTGGATGCGTGTTCCTTAACTGCTGTCGGCGGGTTCTGGAACGGAAGCATACGTGTAGGTCTGTCGTTGCCTCTGTAGTCAGGGGCTGTTAAGTCAAACCTGTAGTTCTTATAATCGAGTGTGAACCCGAGTTTTGCAACCGAATAAGACAATGACGAATAGAATCCGTCTCCCTTTGCAACAAGCGGTGTCGGGTAAGAATTGTTTGGTGTTGTGTTAGTCTGTTTATGTGCATAAGAAGCAAACATCTGAAAATTACCGATTGTTAAAGTTCCATAACCTTCAGGGATGTAAGATTTTATTGCAGTAGTGTCGAATGCAGTCGGCACAGAACCGATTGAATAAACATAGTTCGCGCCGATATTAAGATTCTTTATCGGTGATATTTCAAAGTTACCGTTTCTTATGTCATAAGTTTCAACTCTTGTAGGAACGAGATAATCATTGAACAGAATTCTTCCGCCTAGGAACATTCCTTTGGTCTTTATAGGACTCTTGTCTCCGAATGTGTGTTTGTATGAAAACTTTACACCGTCGATACCAGTGTCGTAGAACTGATTTCTGTCTTCAAACGAATTCATTGAAAGACCTCTGCCGATAATCTGCCAGAAATCTCCTGCGCGGAAATCAATACCCACATTATTATTACCGTACTCAACGTATCTTTTCTTTATACCTCTGAAATTAACACCGTATTCAATAGGCTGGTCAATTTCATACCTCATACCGAAAACTATATCATTAACAGACAGTCTTGCGTCTGTAACGTTTTCAAAATATTCCTTCGGATTGGCATTACCTAAAACTGTTTCCGTGCCGCTGCCGTACCTGAGAAGGTTATTCAATGCAGCTTTAACATTCAGGTTTAACTGTGCATTGGCGGCTAAGGCAAAGGAAAAGAATATAACAACGAATAGAAATTTTTTCATATTATATAATAAGGGAAATTTTAAATTATAAAGTATTATTTAATTCCAAGAGCTGCTTTAATCTCGCTCTCAATCATTGCATCATCACCTGTTTTAAATCCTGTATGAACAGAAATGATTTCCTTCTTCTTGTTAATGATTACAGAATAAGGCATCTCGTCTTTCCCGCTGTAACCTTCAAAAACTTTTTTATCGCTGTCCATCAGTACGGGGAAAGTGTATCCCTGTGCGGTTATAAACGACTTTACCTTTGAGACTGATTTCTGGTTATCGTTATTCAGTGCTACGTATTCAAATCCCTGACCTTTGTATTTTTCATAGATATCGGCCATCTTTTTCATCTCTTCTTTGCATGGTGTGCACCAGGTTGCCCAAAAACTAAGCATCACCACGTTTGATTTATCCACGATTTTACTAAGCGAAACATCGTTACCGTCCAGATCCGGTAAAGTGAATTCATAATACATTTGTGCTTTTGAAAGAGCTGCAAAAGCAAACACAAACAACAGGAGAAAGATTGTTTTTTTCATTTCTAAGAATTTAATTTTATAATTGTTATTACTATTGCTGTTAATATTAAGTTTGCGAGTGCTGCGGGCAGCATCACTTTCCATCCGATGTTCATCAGCTGGTCATAGCGGAATCTCGGAATCGTCCATCTAACCCAAATAAAGAAGAACACCATAAATGCCGTTTTACCGCAGAATGTTAAAACCTGAATTATGCTCACTGCCATATCGGGTAAGCCGAAAGTCTGTAAATACGGGAACTGCCAGCCGCCAAGATAAAGTGTTGTGATTATTGCCGAAGAAACTATTACAGCCGCATACTCTGCCATAAAGAAGAGTGCAAACTTTGTGCTTGAATATTCAGTGTGGTATCCGCCGACGAGTTCCTGTTCGGCTTCGGGTAAATCAAAGGGAGTCCTGTTCGTTTCAGCAAAAGATGCCACAAGAAAAGTTATAAACCCTATAGGCTGAAGAATAATATTCCATTTCCATCCGTACTGGTTCATTACGATAGTATCAAGACGGAATGAACTGTTAATGAGAATAAGACCGAGTACGGCAAGTCCCATAGACAGTTCGTAACTTATCATCTGTGCCGAAGACCTTAAACCGCCAAGCAATGAATATTTACTGTTTGAAGACCATCCGCTGAGTGTTATACCGTATACTCCGAGAGAAAGGAGTGCAAGTATGTACAGCACACCGATGTTAACGTCGGCAATCTGAAGTTTAATTTCTTTTCCCGCTATTAAAATCTTATCTCCGAAAGGAATAACCGCAAAAGTAGAAAGTGCGACGAACAGAGAAATTGCAGGTGCAAGAGAATGTACGAACTTGTTAGCCCTCTCAGGGACAATATCTTCCTTCATTATAAGTTTAAAAACATCAGCTAACGGCTGAAGCAAACCCTGATAACCAACGCGGTTAGGGCCATAACGGTGCTGAATAAACGCTGATACACGTCTTTCAGCATAAACCGTATAAGCAACACCTGTAAGGAGTACGAGTTCTACAACTACAATCTTTATTAAAGTAATTATTATGTCTATAGACCAATCTGGCATATCAAAAATATTATCTTTATTTAACTTAAAAGTTAC
>Ga0194063_10002835_pt1 | contig 10613 bp, 12 predicted proteins | sample SepL3720m_MetaG_FD_155459 | JGI IMG/M metagenome (GOLD analysis project Ga0194063, IMG submission 155459) | Anoxic zone freshwater microbial communities from boreal shield lake in IISD Experimental Lakes Area, Ontario, Canada - Sep2016-L373-20m | ecosystem: Environmental > Aquatic > Freshwater...
CGTCTCGGTTCTTGAGGTTCTCGCCGACGGTACCCCGGTATAGCCGAGCCGCCACATGATTCCCTCGATCTCAATTCGCGGTGAGTGTTTCAGATGCGTTAGCTTCCGACAAAGTCCCTTGTCCGTGAAGGCCCTCGCCTCAGTGGCGGGCGGCTCAACATCCCTGGTGAACCAGCAATCTGCCTCGCAAGCACACCAACGCTTGCTGTGGCAGAAGCCATCGCGTCGCATGAGTCCAAGCTGTCGAGCACACAGGTTCAAGCGTCACACGGCATAGAAGACCCGCTTGGTTCGGTCGGTTTATGCAAGGCGATAGCGATTCTTGACCGCATCCGACATCACAGGATCGACCGGCGTGCCCGGGCGGAGGCTGTCGTCAGACATTCGTCTTAGGCATGAGCTGCGGCACGTGCCTCGCTTCAGTCTGGCGCTGACGCCGTCCGCTGCCTTTGTTCGATGCCTACCTGCTCAGAACCACATCGATTCCATACAGGACGAGATTCAGCCTTGCCGACGGTAGGCTCCCCACGCGCTCAGTCAGTGAGCCCCGGTCGACGGTTACGGGTTGAGAGACATTCGCCACCGAGTCCTTCGTGAGCCCCGTCATGTCGCCCTCGAGCAGAACGTTGCCCGGAGCTTCTGCCAGCCGAAGATTGCTGGTGAGCGGAATGCAAACCACCGTAGAGATGCGGCTGCGGTTGAATGAATCGCTTTGGACTACGACCACGGGCCGACTATAGCCCGGCTGCGAACCTACCGACTCACCGAGATCGGCCCACCACACGTCACCTTGGGAGATCACCATTCCGAACGCTCAAGCGTGCGCACGCCGGCGGCTAGGACGAACCCGTCGTCCGCTGGCCCCTCGGCCGCATAGAGCGCATCCAGAGCACTGGTCACATCGTCTGTGGAGTGACGGGCGACGTATTCGCGGACCGCACGGCTATAGAGCTGGCTGCGCGACTCATTGCGCTTGCGCGCGAGGCGATCAGCTTCAGCGAACACTTCATCTGGTATCGAAATCGCAGTCTTCATACCGAAAGTATAACCTCGGGCATCGACAGCCAGCAACACCGGCGCAGCCGATGAGCATCGAACAACACGTGTTCAGACTGGATATCTGTACGCCAGCCGATCCCCCGTGCTCGCGCGAGCATGTCCTCTGCATCCCCAGAAACACAAAAACCCGCCACCCGCGTTTCCGCAGGTGACGGGCTATTTTGCACTGGTGGGCGATGCAGTGTGTGAGTTCACCACATAGTGGACAGATGTGTCGGAACATCGTGGACACCTACGGAAGGGGTCTGCGATGGATCTGGCGCGCTACGTGGTCGAGGCCGTGCTCTTGGAGGGGCGGAGCTACCGCGAGGTGGCTCGAGCGCACGGGGTGTCGAAGAGCTGGGTGGGTAAAGTCGTGGCGCGCTTCCGCGAAGGCGGTTACGAAGCTCTCCGCCCACGATCACGTGCTCCCGCCCATATCCCCCATCGCACCCCTACCGATATCGAGGACAAGATCGTCGAGCTCCGGCGTGATCTCACGAAGGCCGGGTTCGACGCCGGTGCTGCCACTATACACTTCCACCTGACGCAGGCAGGCCACGAGCACGTCCCCTCGATGTCGACCATCTGGCGGGTCCTGAAGAGACACGGTCTCGTCACTCCCGAGCCCCACAAACGCCCGCGAAGCTCGTGGGTGCGCTTCGAGGCGGCCCTTCCAAACGAGCGCTGGCAATCCGACGTGACGCACTGGCGGCTTTCCGACGGCACCCAGGTCGACATACTGATCTTCTTAGACGACCACTCCCGGCTCGTGGTGGCTGGCAAGGCGATTTACGTCGTGCGCGCCCCCGACGTGCTGCGCGCCTTCTGTGACGCGGCTGCGACCTGGGGATTTCCGGCCTCGCTGCTCACGGACAACGGATGCATTTACACGGCATGGCATCGAGGTGGCGTCAACGTCGTGGAGGCCGAGCTGCTCGCTCGCGGGATCGCCTACCACCACTCACGGCCCTACCACCCTCAGACATGCGGCAAGTTCGAACGCTTCCACCAGACACTCAAGGCATACCTAGCAAGACAGGAGCGCGCGGGAGACATCGAGGAGCTGCAGACCCAGATCGACGGGTTCGTCACCTACTACAACGAGGTGCGCCCCCACCGGGCTCGAGGACGCATGACACCCCGTGCAGCCTTCGAGGCCAGGGACAAGGCGCGGCCGACCGGTCCGATGCTCGACGTCCCCAAGGGAACACGCGTGCGCCGGGACCGGATCGATTGCAGTGGCGTGGTCACACTGAGGTGTCGTGGGCGGCTGCATCATATCGGCGTCGGCAGAGCTCACAAACACAAGGCGGTGATCATGCTCGTCGCTGATCTCGATGTTCGCATCCTGACGGAAGAGGGTGAGGTGCTCAGGCACCTCACCCTCGATCCGACCAAGAACTATCAGTCCATCGGGAAACCGAATGTGTCCACTATGTCTTGACACATCTGTCCACGATGTCCTGAGACATCACATGGCTCCCCGGGCAGGACTCGAACCTGCAACATTTCGGTTAACAGCCGAACGCTCTACCATTGAGCTACCGAGGAATGAGTTGGCGCCACCCGCTGGGCGGCAGACGACAGTATACGAACGGTGAACGGGCTTTGCAACGGGCATTCCTCCAATTCCGGCTTTGAACGTGCCGTCGCCGCAGGCTGCAGTTGGATTCTGCTCGGAAACTGGTAAGGATCTTCGGCCACGCTGTCGGCAAGGACCGAACAGGTGCATTGGGAAAGCCGGGTCAACGTGTGCGAGAGCGTGAGCGTGGGGGAGTGGGTCGTGCGGTGGCTCGCCGACTATGCGGTCGTCAGGGTCTGTGGTTCGACGTATCGCGGCTATGAAGGCGTTGTGCGGCGCTACATAGTGCCTCAGATCGGTGACGTGCCACTGGAAGGACTGCGTCCTGAGATGGTCCAGACATTGTATCGGAGGCTCCAGCGGCCGGGGGGCGGGCTCAAGGGCAAGCCGCTCTCGGCACGCACAGTCCTCCAGGTACACGTTGTGCTGCACCAGTCACTGCGCAAGGCCGTCGCTTTGGGCAGGATCGACTCCAATCCAGCCGACCGCGCTCAGGGTGTGGAGCGGCCCCGGATCCGATACAGGCAGATGATCTCCCTCGACGAGCATGAGACGGCTCAACTATTGGCGCGCTGTGAGGGAACTCGGCTCTACATTCCTGCGCTTCTCGCGGTGACCACAGGGCTCAGGCGTGGCGAAATGCTCTCTTTGACCTGGGCCGACATCGACATGGAGCGCTCGACCCTCGGCGTGTACCGGACGTGGGACAGGCGGGGTGCTCGCTACGAGCTCAAGGAGCCAAAGACCCGCCGATCTCGGCGTGTGGTGGTCATGCCCGAAATCACGACCGATGCGCTCCGAATCCATCGTCGCAGCCAGACACGTCGACAAGAAGAGCTCGGTGCGAGGTACTGCACTACGTACGGGAACCTCGTCGTATGCATGCCAGACGGTACACCGTGGCCCCCAGACAGCTTCTCAAGCGCCTATCGGGACTTCATCCGCAAAGAGGGACTCAGGGGTCGCTTCCACGACCTGCGACGCTCACACGGCTCACAACTCATCAAGGTCGGGGTGCCGATGAAGGTGGTGTCGGAGCGGCTGGGGCACGCGTCGACCGCGTTCACGATGGACGTCTACACGGATGTGCTGTCGGGAATGCAGGAGGACGCCGCGGCTAGGATCGATTCGATGCTCAAGGCGGCTGTGATGCAGTACGGAGAGGCGTGCGGGTCCCGTCGGGAGGAGACTCTGTGGTCCGAGGTGCCCGAGCGAGCAGACGATAATGTTGCATGACGATATCGCTATCGATAGAATATCGGTAGTACAAAGGAGGTCTCATGGACGTGGTCACCATCTCGCCCAAGTTCCAGGTCGTCATCCCCAAGCAGGTCCGTGACCAGCTGCATCTCGTCCCTGGGCAGAAGGTGCAAGCTGTTGCCTATGCCGGGCGAGTGGAGTTCATCCCTGTGCGTCCGGCCCGCGAGCTTCGTGGGATTCTACGCGGAATGGATACGAACGTATCTCGTGACGAGCAGGACCGCGTGTGAACGTGATCGATTCCTCGGCGTGGTTGGAGTACTTCGGGGACGGTCCATGCTCGGATGAGTTCGCCGAGGCGATCGAGAACACGGCTGAGCTGGTCGTACCATCCCTGACGATCTTCGAGGTATTCAAGCGCACCTTCCAGCTGAGAGGCGAGGCCGTTGCGCTTGAGGCAATTGCGATCATGCTTCAGGGGCGTGTCGTTGATGTTTCGGCATCGCTGGCGCTCGACGCTGCTCGCATCTCGCTCGATGAGGGTCTGTCGATGGCCGATTCCGTGATTTTAGCTTCGGCGCGCGGCGAAAGTGCGGTGCTTTGGACGCAAGACGCGCACTTCGCTGGTTTGCCCGGTGTTCAGTATCGGGAGAAGCAATAGCGGGGTGCGGCGAGACAGGCGCAGCATTGAATCGATCAGGAACATCGGTGCAGGCTGATGTACCATACCGTCCGAAGGCAGCCGCAGCCTCATGGCCGGCCTGCTCTGGCGCTGTCGCGTGTCGCGATCTGTGTGAAGCCCCAAACGGGCCCGTAGCTCAATGGTGGAGCAGGGGACTCATAATCCCTTGGTTGCAGGTTCGAATCCTGCCGGGCCCACCAACTGCATCTCATCCATTGGAACGTCGCAGGCCCTCCTTCGGCGTTTCGTGCGTGTCGGTGGCTAGGTAGTCCTCAATCTGGCCGATGGTGGCCCCATCGGGAAAGTACTTGTTTCCGGTGGCTTGCTCCAAAAGCATGAAGAGGGTGGGTTCCTCTTCTTCGTCACCCCATTCACCGGCTAGGTAGCCCTCGAGCTCGTCGTCGGAATCGGCATGCGGCGCCTTGACCAAGGTAAGCCCATGCTGCAGAGCCATGAGCCTCATCTTGTGAAGATACGACCACCTCACGTGGTTCATCCACTCATCACTCACCGACGCGCCTCCTCAAAACCGGCCCGGAATACCTCACACAATATTTACCCCATCAGTCCATAACGACTCGCACAGATGCTGTGGAAAGTCCGGAGCTGGCCCCGCCTTGGGTACCATCCCCTTGAGGGAAGGAGCTGCCAACATGAGTCTCTACCAGTGGGATCCAGCTCTCGAGACCGGCAACGCGACCATCGACGAGCAGCACCGCCAGCTCTTTGGGCTGGCCAACAACCTGGCCGAGGCGATCGCGTCGTGCGCGCTGACCGATGAGCCCCTCTGTGCCGAGGACCAGGAAATGCTGGCCAACGCGATCTACGGCCTTTGCGACTACTGTGTCGAGCACTTTGGCGACGAGGAGGAGCTCATGGCCATCTCGGCGTATCCGCTTCTGACGACGCACCGCAGTCTGCACGAGGAGTTGACGGGGCAGACGCTCAAGCGCGCAGCCGAGTACTTCAACGACGACGGGCTCGTGCCTGAGACACTGGCGCCGCTCTTCGCCGAGTGGCTCAGCCACCACATCCAGCAGCATGATATGTACTTTGCCGCCTACCTGCGCGAGCAGGAGGGCGGGGCGTAGGGCGTCAGGCGGCTTCTTGGCTTGAGTGCGCACGCGCGCTTGCGGAGAGGATGCCCTCTTTGGATGGGCTGGCGCCGTGGCGTTGCGTAACATTACTTCGCACTGGTAGGCACTCGGCCATTCTCCTCCTGCTAGCCAAAGTGGGTACGATCGTACCTACTTTGCGTACGGTTTCTGGAGAGGCCCCTGACCTGTGGGGTCGCGGACGTGATCTGACCGCCGAGCAGACCCCACGATGAAGTGCGTCGCTCAGAGGAGTATCCAGAGACCCGGCTCGTCCGCTCCTCGGTTGAGTGGAATCGCGCGCAGTCTCAATTCACACGATGGACCAACGCATCGCTCGCGCTGCTACACTGGCTCTCGCACCGATTCACCGTCCGCGTAGACCCTTGGAGTGTTGATGGGGAAATCCATACTGATGGGCGCGGTAATCGCGATCGTGCTGGTCGTGGTCCTAGGTGTGGGCGGGTACGTGTATCTGCGAGCTGTCGAGGGACGTGCGGATCCCCTTCAGACGGACCGCGTCGTGCTCATCTTCGAGTCACCCGCCGAGGACGGAGCCACGGTAGCGACCTTGATTTCCATGGTCGCCGACGGGCGGATGACAGATGTCTCTCCTGACACGTCGGTCACGGTTCCTGGATCATCGTCAAACCGTCTGGGCGATGTCTTTGTGTTTGGCGGCGGCAGCGGGGTCGCACGCGTCCTGAGTGACAACGCGAGCGGAACTCCCGCTTCGTTTGTCTCTGTGCCCCAGTCTGTGTGGCGGGCAGCGGTCGAGGCGAGCGGCGGCGTGAGCGTCAGCATTCCTGAGCAGTTGACGGTGTTTGACGGTACGAGGCTGACAACGATTCAATCCGGTGCGCAGATGCTAACCGCCGATCAGGTCGCCGCGGTTCTGAGGGGGCAGGCCTTCCTGAGCCCGGCCCAGAGTTCGGCGGTGCGTGAAGAGCTGGAGCGGAAGCTTGGCGCCGCCGTTGTTGTGATGAAACCATCGCCAACTGGTCTCAAGAGCGATTTGACTCCCGATGGGCTTGCGTCCTGGCTCCAAGATAAGCTTGCTTCGGCTTTGGATGCACCTCGATAGTGCGCGCGCATAGTAGTCTCGTATAGAAGGTATACAATAGGCGCGTGAATGTATCTTGGTGGCATCTGGTTAATAGTTGTTAATAGAGGTTTTGGTAGGGACGCGTTGGGGGTACTATAGAATTGGCTCGTGGTATTATCGCTACGTGCCCTTTCTCGTGTAGCGCAGGCCCAGTATTGAATATATCGAGGGGAATACGAACTACATGTTGAGTCAAGCGCAGACAGACGCTCCAACCGCGCCCCCAACCGCAACCAAGTCTGGGAGCAAGGTACTCATCACGGTCCTGTTCGTCATTCTTGCGCTTGCGATTTTGGGCGGTGCCGTCTACTACGTGGGCGGCGTCGACTACGTTAAGTCGCTGTTTTCGGCAGCTCCTACGCCAGCTGGCGGTTCTGGCAATGCAGCTGGTGCGGCTCCCACATCGACACCAGATGCCACTTCCACACCAGTTGCAGTCCTTGGGACCGAGCTCCTGCTGCCGCCGGGCGTCACACCGAATCTTGCCAAGCGGATGTATGTCGAGCAGATTCAGTCCCAGCAGAACTTGGTCAAGATGGCCGAGGGTTTGATCACGCGTTTCGACGTAACCTCGATCACGATGTCCAAAAAGAAGGACAAGGCGGCCGTCTTCGTGATTGCGTACTTCCAGGATGGCTCGTCCGCGCCCGGCGTCATCCAGTGGGTCAAGCCCGACGGCGCATGGTACTTCATGTCCTTCACCGGCCTACGATCTCCGACAGTTACCGGGGAAGCCGACAGTGTAAACATCGGAACAATTGCCGAGGGCGAGCAGGCCAACGCCAAAGTCATTGCTGAATCTGGCGTCACTGTCTTTGACTACGGCGTGATAAACACGATGCTGGCCGAGCAGACGGCGAACCAAGCCTTGGTCGCAGAGCTTATTGACGGTTCTATGACCCAGATGACTCTGGGGGTACCCGTAGCCGGTTTCGGCATCACAAGCGTGCCCTCGACCATGACCGGTAAGTCCATTGCTCCGCTTCCGGGCGAGGCAATGTTGATCCACCAGACCGTCGACTATGAAGACCTGACGTTCCTGACGTCGTTTAGAAAGAAGTAGTCGAGCGGTGCAGCCCAATCCGGCGCCGAATCGGTGGCCTGCATCTCCAATCCCGGCCGTTTCAGGAAGTTCCCCCGAGGCCGACGTCCTGATTGCCTGCGTTCGCAGTCCGAGCGACCCGCTCTCCGCGGACTCGCTTCGCGTCTCCCTCGCTCGCATCACTGACTGGGATGCGCTCACTGACGCAGCACTGACGCATGAGATGGCTGGGTTGCTCTATCGTCGTGTTTCCGAGCTGGTTCCTGACGCCGTTCCCGAAGCCGTCCTCGAATCATGGCGGGCGCGCTCTGCCAAGCTCGCGCTGCGTTCGTTGCGCATGCAGCGCGCGCTGGTCGCACTGTGTGGAGCGCTCACCGCGGCCGACGTACCTGTCCTGGCCTTCAAAGGTCCGGTCATCGCCGAGCAGCTCCATGGGGACCCCGGGGCCCGCCACTTCTCTGATCTTGACGTCGTAGTGCACCCACGTGATGTACGCACCGCGCGCGGTGTCGCCCTCGGGCTCGGTTACCGGGACATCGATTCCATTTGGCTGCAAGCGAACGGGCTGCCCGAGGAGCACAGTGCCGAGCAGGAGATAGAGCTGCAGCATCCCCAGACCAAGACGTGGCTCGAGGTGCACTGGAGGATTGGCCCTCGGTACGAAGAGAACTCCCTTCTGGCCGACGGGCTCTTCGAGCGCGCATCCAAGGTCGAGATCCTCGGTCGCGAGGTCGCCTGCCTGGGACGCCACGATGTCGTTCTCGCCCTGGTCGTACATGCGGCGACGCATGATTGGCTTCGAATCGAAGATGCTGCATCGCTGGCTGCAGCGCTTGCGGGAATGGGTGACTCCGAGGCTCGTGACCTCGAGGCTCTTGCGACAGCCAATGGCTGCCTGAGGCGTCTGCGGATCGGTGTGCTGCTGCTTGCAGAACTCGGATCGGTCAGCCAGCCCGACGGCTTAGCATCGCGCGCGCGGGCCGACCGGAGCGCCCTGAGATTGGCGAACACTGCTGCTGCCCGCCTGGTAGCGTCGCTCGGAGCTCCGGCGCCCGACGAGGAGCCTGGCCCGCGAGGCCACATTCGCAGAGCGCTCTGGGAGGCCCGTACTCTCGACACCCGCAAAGAGTACGCATGGTACGTGTGGCGTCGGCTCTTCCGTGCGACCGAGTACGATCGTCCCGAGGACGGCGCGACGCGCAGGGGTCTTGCTGGGGCCCTCGCCGCCCAAGTCCGTCGTCAGAAGCGCCTATGGCGGGGCGACAGGAGCTGAGTCAGGCCGTATAGGCCTTGGCTTGGACCGCGTACATCTTGGCGTACCGACCCCCGAGAGCGACAAGTTCGTCGTGCGTGCCGCTTTCGATAATGCGGCCATGGTCCAGGATATGGATGCGGTCGGCTCCGCGTACGGTCGAGAAGCGGTGGCTGATCAGGACCACGGCTCGGCCCTGGGCCAAGCTCCGAATCTGCTCAAAGACACGCGCCTCGGCTTCGGGATCAAGCGCGCTGGTCGGCTCGTCAAAGACGAGGATCTGGGCATCGCGAACGAACGCACGCGCCAAAGCGATCTTCTGCCACTCGCCTACGCTGAGCTCTTCTCCCTCATCGAACCACTTGCCCAACTCGGTTTCGTAGCCGTGGCGTAGCGCCATGATCGTGTCGTGAACGCCGGCGTCGTGGGCGGCGGCTTCAACTGAGGGATCGTCAGGCGACAGGGCGACGTTGCCCACGCGGATGTTCTCGCGGGCGGTGAACTGGTACGTGGCGTAGTTCTGCAACACCACGCTCGTGTGCTTCCTTAGCTCGTCGACATCGAATGCGCGCAGGTCAATGCCGTCGAGCGTGATGGTGCCAGAAGTGGGGTCGTAGAGCCGGCAGAGCAACTTGATCAGCGTTGTCTTGCCCGAGCCGTTTGGGCCGACCAAAGCGACCACTTGGTCGGGTGCGATGGAAAGCGATACGCCTTCCAGCGCCGTGCGATCGGTTTCGGGATACGCGAAGTTCACGTCTGAGAACCGCAGCCCTTCGGCCATGGGTTTGGGAACGGGTTTCGGATCAGCGGCGGGGAGCACGCGTGGTTCCAAGGCGAGGAACTCGTGGTAGCTGGTCAGGAAGAGGTTGTCCTCGTAGAGTCCAGCAAGACCGCCGAGAACCTGCTGGATCGCGCTCAGGCCGGTCTGGAGCGCCTGGTAGTACATCACCATCGATCCGAGGGTGATCGCCCCCACGATGGCTTGCCAGGCCAGATAGGCGAACGTGCCAAAGACGGCGATCGCTGCCGCTGAGCCCGCAATGAGATCAGACCAGGCCCGGCGCCATGCGAGACCGAGGCGCTCGGAGCGCAGCACGGTTCGGATGCTCTGGAACAGGTCGCTCAGGAGCGGACCTAGGCCCAGAAGCCGCACCTCAGCCGCGTGGGAGCCATCGGTGAGCAGCCAGTGGAAGTACCACGCTCGGCGTTCCGCTGAGGACTTGCGGCGTTCCCACCGATAGCGGACACCGGAGTCGCGCATGCGCAGGAGCGCACCGGGAAGCGCCGCCAAGAACAGCACCAAGGCGACAACCCAACTCAACGTAAATAGGAGTCCGACGATGGCTATCAACGACACAAGCCCCTGCAGCGTGCCGAGAAGGTCGTTGATGATTCTCATCGGGCGAGAAGGGGCCTCGGACTGGGCGCGATGGAGAACGTCGTAGTATTGAGAGCTCTCGTAGTACTCCAGGTCCACTGCGATCGACTTGGAGTGGATGATGTCGGCGACGTGGTCGGTGACGACCTGTCCCATGGCCTCCGTGGCCAGGGTGCTGAGCGACCTGAGCAGCGTCGTGAACAGGCCGACGATAGCGGCGGCAATGATGAGGATGCC
>Ga0194063_10002836_pt1 | contig 10611 bp, 10 predicted proteins | sample SepL3720m_MetaG_FD_155459 | JGI IMG/M metagenome (GOLD analysis project Ga0194063, IMG submission 155459) | Anoxic zone freshwater microbial communities from boreal shield lake in IISD Experimental Lakes Area, Ontario, Canada - Sep2016-L373-20m | ecosystem: Environmental > Aquatic > Freshwater...
ACGACATTCCGCTGAGACGGCTCCGGGAGGACAGTTTCGCGGCTGATATCGGACTGCCGTTGGCGTGTCTGAACGCTCACAGGAGGGCACTACCGCGGAGACCACTCCACCGAAGCCGTCTACAGCGCAAAGGGTTTCGCTATCTCCGGGGAATCCTTGACAGCTCACTCGTGACCCCAAGTGACCGGAATTGCCGCTCGGTCTTGCGCGCTGGTTCCACGACATCGAAGTCGAAGGGGGCTGCCCGACCCGGTTGGCCCCCGTTTGAGTTCGACTGGACAACGGCCGGCCCATCGGGTTGGCCTGGCCGCCGCCTGGTGAGGGGTGGAGAGCCACTACTCCGTGCTACCGTATAGTGGTACTTGGTGACACCGAGTACCCGTCGACTTGCGAGGACGTGCGATGGACGACCTGACCGAGATGCTCAAGGGCACGCTCGAGGGCTGCGTGCTCGAGATCATCGGCGGCGAGGAGACCTACGGGTACGCCATTACGCGTCGCCTCAACGTGCTCGGCTTCGCCGACGTCGGCGAGGGGACCGTGTACACGATCTTGCTGAGACTGGAGCGGAACGGACTCGTCCAGGTGCGGAAGCAACCGTCCGAGCTCGGCCCACCGCGCAAGTTCTACGCATTGAACGACGCAGGACACGCGGAACTCGCAACCTTCTGGGCCAAGTGGGAGTACGTCACGTCACGGATCGACAAGCTCAAGGAGGGCGGGAGATGAACTTCTGGGAGAACATCACGGGCAGCGATCTCACCCGGGAATGGAAGGCCTTCGAGGCCCGGGCCGCAGCCTTGCCGGCCGACTACCAGACGGCCTGGGGGGCGATCACTGTGAATCTCTTCCCGTTCGGCGGCTTCACCGGCCGAGACCTGATGCCCATCCTCGACGATGCCCTGGGGCTCCTGGAAGTGGCTGCCGCTGATGGGCAGGCCCTTCCCGACGTTCTCGGTGAGGACATCCCGGGCTTCTGCGCGGCGCTCGCCGGCGCAGAAGGTGCGCGGAGCTATCGCGAACGGTGGCGCGAGCAGTTGAACAGGGACGTCGCCAGGAAACTCGACCGGCTGGGAGTCTGACATGGGCATCCACGACCTCATCGAGGGCAAGAAGCAGTGGCGCGCGCACGTGGCGCGGGTCAAGGCGCTTCCCCCGGATTACCGGATCGCCTACAAGGAGATGCAGCAGTACTTCTTCAAGGTGGGACCGGTCGACCTGGGCGACGGCACCCTACTCACCGGGATCGTCGACTTCTTCGAGGAGGGCGCAGCCCGCGGGACCGGGGTGCGGGAGCTCCTCGGCTACGACGTTGCCGCATTCTGCGATGGCCTGATCCAAGACTCGCGTACCTACGCCGACATCTACCAGGAGTCCATGCTCCGCGAAGCGGGTACTGCCGAGGACTGATCCCCCTGGCGGAACTGTCATCGACGGACGGCCCGGGCACGGCGTGCCTCGCCGGGACCCACTGGCATTCGGAGCGACGTGTCGAACATCGACCCTGTGGGTGGCGGCATTCGAGGCCACGAGGCGAGGAATTCGCCACCGTCACTGGGAACCGAACTGGGGAGGCATCGCGGGGACTCGTCTTTGGATCACGGGAGCAGCCAGGAATCGGGAGGAAGTCTGCATGAGCAGACCGACGGATCCCGTCACCGTTCCGCGCGCGTGGAATAGTTGCGGCATGCCCCCACGCACTGTCATGTTCCTGCGCCACGCGGAGAAGCCTGGCGAGTCTGGCCCGCCGCTAGGCGTAGACCAGCACGGGCAGAGCGACCCGCACTCCCTTTCCGTGCAGGGGTGGACGCGTGCCGGTGCGCTCGCAGCGCTCTTCAATCATGTCCCATCCCCTGATCGCCCTGGCCTCGCCAAGCCGCAGCGTGTCATCGCGACGAAGGCGACTCACGAGTACCGGAGCAAGCGCGAGCGAGACACCGCTACGCCGACAGCCGCCCGACTGGGCATCGACGTTGAGGATGGTTTCTCGCACAGCGACGTCGAGCAGGCCGCGGCCAGCATCCTCAGCGACGACCGCGACGCCCTTGTCGTGTGGCACCACGGCTCCATGCCGTTGCTGCTCGAGCGGTTCCCGCTGGTCGATCCGTCCGCCCTCCCGAAGGCCTGGCCGGAAGACCGCTTCGACCTGATCTGGTGCCTCACTCGGACACCCAACGGAGACTACGAGTTCAGCACCGCAGCCCAGGACCTGCTCGCTGACGACGCATCCTTGGCTTGAGCTCAGATCGTCGGAACGCGGCAGCTTCAGCATTCTCCAAGGTCGGCGTGGCAGCGTCACGCGCATGATCGGGACGCGCCCGATCACCTTGTCTCCGGGGGATAGTGATGTCGGACCTCGAGTTGTTCGTGGATGGCCTGAACTGCGGCGGTTGCGTGAAGTCCCTGACGACGCGCCTCCTAGCCGTCCCAGGCGTGACGGACGTGACCATCGACCTGGTGTCGGGCGGAACATCGACCGTCCATGTGACGGGCGAGGCCTGGGTCGCACAGGCTGACCTTGAGGCGGCGATCGTCGCTGCCGGAAAGCGAATGGCGACCGTCGTCGCTGCCTGATCACTTCCACCCACCGTTCGCAGTAGTTTCGGTGGGTGCGCCCTAGCGACCCCGGATACCTCGCGCTCCGTCGCGGCATCCGGGCCGCTATCGCGATGCCGGTGACCCTGGCGCTTTCCCTCTTTGTCTTCGACGACCCGTCCGGTTCGGTCTTCGCGGTCTTCGGCATCGTCGGCCTGCTCATCAACGCCGACTTCGCGGGCCGCATGCCGACCCGGATCGCGTCCTACCTCGTTACCGGAGCGGTCGGGACAGTCCTCATCATCATCGGCTGGGCAGGCTCCTTCAACACCCTCGCCGCTACGGCATTGACCATCGTCATCGCCTTCCTGCTGGGATTCCTCAACTTCCTGCGCGGCACCGTCGCGGTCGGCACGCCCGCCGTGCTCCTGATGTTCGTTGTCGCCGTGTCGATCAACGCCGGACCAGGTGACCTGCCGCGCTATCTGCTCGGATGGTGGATCGCGGTCGTGGTCAGCACGATCACGGCCGCGCTGATCCTTCCCCGGGACGCACGCGGCAACCAGCGCGCCCGACTGGCCGACGTTTTCGCAGCAGCAGCTCGCGGAGTGGAATCGACATGGCTGCTGAGTGCCGGTGGCGATGCACCCATCGGGTTCGCCGAGTTCGCTTCGGCCGTGCGGAGGCTCGACGATGACTACAGCGGCCAGCCGTACCGCACGTCAGGCGTGGCGCCGCGTGACGAGGCCCTGACGCTCCTCGTCGACCACGTCAACAGCACGCAGCTCCTGCTCGCCGATCCTGCTCGCCTTCCCGTGAGGGCCGAGGCGATCCCGGTGCCAGGACGCGACGATCTGGCCAGGGCACTCGCCGACGCGCTCAGCGACCTCGCGCGAGCCATGCACGACCCCGGGTTTCTGCCCTCCGGTCGAGTGCTTGACGACGCCAGGGTGCGACTCATCACCGGCATGCGCGAGTGGGTCCTTGACGGAGCAACAAACGGGATCGATCCTGCGGAGATCGCCGCTCGCATCGGCGGTGATCATCAGCTGCGCATGGCGGCGATCGTCAGTGAGCAGATGGTGGAGATGGCGCGAGTGGCCAATGGCGGCACGGTTGAGGACCTCGAACGCCTTCCCCCCGTGCCGCAGATCCATCGGTCTGCGTTCGTGAGATCGGAGTTCCACTTCCGGTCCCCGTGGTTCCGCAACGCCGCACGCAGCGCACTCGGGCTGGGCCTTGCGGTTCTGGTGGTCAACCTCACCGGTGTTGAGCACGGCTTCTGGGTGCTGATCGGCGTGATCTCGATCCTGCGCTTCGACGCAGTGGGCACTCGCGCGTACGCCGTGCAGGCCGTCGTCGGCACCGTTGCGGGGGTAGTGGTCGCCACAGGGCTGCTCGCCTTCGCCGGGACCGACTCGTGGCTCCTGTGGTTGTTGCTGCCCCTGACGGTCTTCCTCGCGGCGTGGTCGGCCGTTGCGATCGGCTATCCCGTGGGTCAGGCCGCCTTCTCCGCCCTCGTGCTGTTCGCGCTCGCGATCATCGCGTGGCCACCTAAGGTCGAGACCAGCGTCGTGCGCGTCGAGGACATCGCCCTCGGGGCTGGCGTTGCTTTCGTCGTCGCGATGCTGATGTGGCCTCGCGGGGCCATTGGCGCTTTGCGTCAGGAGGCGGCCACCGCCATTCGACTGGCCAGCGCCTACCTCTCCCTCGTCCTGCGCAGCTATGTGGAACGGACCGAGGCAGACACTCTCGAGCAGGCCCGTCAGCACGCGGTCCGAGCCGCCTACCGGGCTAGTGAGACCTATGACATGGCGCTCATGCAGCGAGGGCCCGCCGTCGACATGCACCAATGGACGTCGGTCACGTCGATGCTGTACCTGCTCATCTCCGCATCGCGCGTGCTGGCGCACTTCACGGGCGACGAACCCGTCCTTGCCGAGCACGCCGGCCTGGCAGAGGGAGTGGCGCGGGCGAGGGTGGCCAGTGATCGGCACTGGGGTGCTGTCGCAGACGCGATCGGCGCACGGTCGGACGACAGCCCCGCTATCGATCCAGCACCGGAGGGTGCGTGCGCGTATCCGTCATCCGCAGACATTCTCGAGATCTCGGATGCCAGCGCGATGGTGGTCGCGGTCTGGAGCATCGATTGGGTGAACCACCTCAACCGCCTCAGCACAGCACGCGGGCCTCACTCCGGTTGAGGAGTGAGGCCCGCGTCATGGGGGAGGGCCCGCTTGAGGGGTGTGGCCCTTGTCAGAAAGTCATTCAGTTGTGGTGGTGGGCGATGGCCGGGCCGAGTTGACCCATGGCCGCATAGTCGTCCAGACCGGGCACGCCGCTGACGGCCAGGCCCAGCACGGTGATGGCGATGACGGCAACCACGGCAATCCAACGTGCGTGCTCAGACGACCGCCCGGGTCGGCGCACCCGCTTGCCGTTGATCAAGAGGGCGGCCGCGACGATCACGGTGATGAGTTCGAGCGCGGCTGCCGGGATGTCCGCCAGGTTGACAGTGGCCGCCTGCCGCGGTCCTGGGGAGATCAGGCTGCTGGCCAGCCACAGCGCCAGCGGCACCACGGAGACCACCACTGCAGCGACCACCTGCCAGCGCCGCGGTCGCACCACGAGCAGGGCGGCTAGCGCCAGACCGGACACCGCCAGCACGGAGTAGAGCAGCCCATCAGCAAGCCGAACGTTCCACACCGCCGGAATCAGGGAGGCGTGGATGATCGCAGTGCCCGCCAGCCCTGCGGCCAGCACGCGCTGCATGTCCTGTGCACGACTGCCGGAGACGGCGGTCACTCCCTCCGGAAGGACGCGAACCTTCGCGAGGGCAAGCCGGCCACCGCTCATGGCGATGATCCAGCCGATGACGACCAGGTTGGTGAGGACGATGAGCCCCGTGCCGTACGCCATTGAACGGAACTGAAGCATGAGCGAGGCCTGCTGCTGGATGGACAGACAGCCCTCGGTGATGCACATCGGATGAATGGTGTCCATGCGCGTCAGCTCGCTGACCTGCAGCACGTAGTCGTACGCCGAGTTGGCCAGCAGGAGAACGACGGCCACAAGCGATGTGGTCGCGGTCATCAGCAGCCCCGTGCTGATGACCGCCTTCGGCGTCGTGGCCTTGGCACCGAACCAACGATGACCCAAGGTCACGGCGACGAGGACCGCGAGTACCAACAGTGGCAGCGACAGCAGCGATTCCCGCACCCAGCTCACGAACGGGCCCTGGGTATGCGCAATGGATCCGACGGCGCCTCTCAACGAGAGAATCCAGAATCCATTGGCGAATGCCAGGGCTATCCCGAAGGTCAGCACCGTCATCCAAGGGACCGATCGGCGGACCGCCACAGCGGTCGGCCGCTCGATAGCAAGATCAGTCATGATGTTCTCCCCCTTCGCGGTTGGCTAGGTAGCGTGTTCTGCCAACACCCGCTAAGGGGTGATCTCCCAGCCGAACATCATGGCGTGATCCTCGTGGGCCAGGTTGTGGCAGTGCGCCACGTACGGGCCAACGAAGTCGCGGAAGCCGCGGTATACCACCACGGACTCGGACGGATCCAGCGCGATCAGGTCCTCGCGAGAGTTGTCCTCGGGATGGGCCGCATCGGGCTTGGTCACGTCCTTGCCGTTGCGCATCACCGTGCGGTGCTCCTCCATGTGGAGGTGGAACGGGTGCACCCAACCACCACCGCCGTTGCGGATCTCCCACAGGTTGAAGCTGCCCTTCTTCTGCTGGGCCAGCGGAGTCTTGCCGGCCGGGTTCTTCAGGCTGGTAGACACCGTCATCGGCTCGAAGGCCTTGCCGTTGATGAGCCACTCGATCTCGCCGCCAGCCGAGCCACGGTGCACCTCGAAGATCAGCCGGTTGTCCATCAGGGTCTTCCAGTTGGACGGGAGCGGCGGAATCGGGCGCATGGCGGTCGGGATCAGGCTGTTGTCGGGAGCGACGTCGCCGACGACGAACTTCAGCACCGGGATCTTGTAGTTCGGATCCGGCGAGAACCGAGATGAGGCCGACCACATGCGACCGTCGGGCATCTTCATGACATTCGTCAGGTAGATGACGTCGCCCTTGGTGGTGGGGTGGCCGTCCATGTACTTCGTGAAGTCGATGATGACCTCGCGACGCTTGGCCGGCCACAGCTCGAAGGAGTCACGGACGATCGGGAACGGCAGCAGGCCACCGTCGGAGGCGATCTGCGTGAACTTCATGCACTGCTGACCGTCCGGGATCCGCCACTGGCCCTGGAGCTCGTTGCCGCTGAGACCCAGCGATGCTGCGGACTTCGGTCCCTGCGTCGAGCTCATGAGCTTGAACTCGTAGATACGCGCGACCGAGCAGTCAAGGAAGCGGAAGCGGTACTTGCGGCGCTTGACCTCGAGGGTCGGGTAGGCGGTGCCATTGACGGTGAAGATGTCCCCGACGAAACCGTGGTTCGGGAAGTGCTTGAAGAAGGTCTTGCCCCACCACTCCGGGTGCGTGTTCGGGTTCTTCGCCAGCGGGAACTCGCCCATGCTGTCGTGAACGTCCTGGTGGGTGGTGACGCCGTCGTCAAGCCGGCAGTCGTAGAAGGCGAGCGGGATGTCGTACTCGACATCGAACGCGCCGTCGGGACGGTCGGTGCGCACGCCCGGAAGGCGCAGGCCCTGACGCTCGTCGCCCATGTCGTAGCCACCCTTGATGCCCGGGTAGACCTTGGGGTCGTAGATCGGGTAGAGGCCGACCATTCCCTTGTAGACGTTGGCGCCAGTGTGATCCATGCGGTGATCGTGGAACCAGAAGAAGCTCTGCTTCTCGCGGTCGTCGCCGCCCGCCGGCCAGTTCAGGTAGAGGTTGTCAACCGACTGCCCCGGCGCATAGCCGTGGCTGAAGGGACCGTTCTTCATCGTGTAGTGCGGGTTGCCATCGCTCTCAGGCGCGGTGTGGCCGTTGTGCAGGTGAGTCAGGAACGACGCATCGGGTGCCCCGAAGTCACCACGGTCAAGGCCCATCGGGTTCTCATCGAGGCGGTTGGTGATCCGGACGAGCGCGGACTTGCCATACTCGGCGTTGATCATCGGGCCGGGGAACGTGCCGTTGAAGCCGTAGATCGTGCTGTTCGGCAGCTGGCGCTGGGTGCCGGCAGGGTAGACATTGCCGGTTGCGTCGAATGACACTGTTGGCGTACCTGCGATGGAGATGGGCATCACGGCCGAGGTCGTGAAGGCGTGCTCGCGCACCAGCAGGTCCATCTTGTAGACCAGCGGATCGCCCTGACCAATCTGGGTCGGCCAGATCTGGTGGCGCTCATTGCCCATCGAGTTCTGCTGGCCAGCACCGGGTCCGGGAGTCTTGGCCCAACGGGTGAAGTCCCAGGTCGGCGTCGGCGCAAGGGCCTTCGGCACGGGCAGCGCGTCCTTGAACGGCGTCAGGATCAGCGGGCTCGTCGGGTACACCTCGGTGTAGAAGAGGGTGTCCGCAAGCGCCGAGGACGCGCCCGTGAAGGCGCCGTCCGGCGACATCAGGCCACGCACCGACAGGTACGGAACGCCCATCTGCTGCGCGGTAACCACAGCCACGCCGGCACCCGCTGCTGCGCCGATGCGCAGGAACGTCCGCCGGGAGAAGCCGCTGGAATCCGATGCGTCGTCGATGCCGCCTTCGGTCATCACGTCGGTCGTCTGGTCAGTCATGAAACCCACCTCTTTCGAAACGGCCCGTACCCCACGCCGGTGCCGTGGCCATACCTTCGACGTACGACCTTGGGGAAACCTTTAGCAGTATTTAACCGGCTATGTCCGATTTACGATGGTTCCCCCGGTGGCGGGGATGTACGACCTCAGGCTCAGGCGTCCAGGCCCCGCAGATCATCGGGGGCGTCGGCACCGCAGGCCTCGAGCGCCTCCTTGGGGACGATCTCGAGCGCCGCCTCATTGGTGGCCAGCAGGATGACCGGCGCCTCGACGCCGGCCTCGTAGGACTGCAGCCAACGGGCCGCGCAAACGCCCCATCGATCACCGGGCCTGAGCCCGGGGAAGCCGTACTGCGGCATGGGGGTGATCAGGTCGTTGCCCACCAAGCGCTGGTGTTCGAGGAACTCCGCAGTCACCACGGTGCAGACGGTGTGCGAGCCGACGTCCTCGGGACCGGTGTTGCAGTAGCCGTCGCGGTAGAAGCCGGTGATCGGGTCCAGACTGCAGATTTCGAGCTCTCCGCCGTGCACGTTTCGCTGGGCTTGCATGGCACCTCCCGAGAGGGTCGTGCGAGTGACGCGCGAAGGCTACGGCGTACCGACTGACGTTGCAGCATCGGCAACCGCGGTCAGGCAGGCAGCGCGTCCGATGACCAGATCCGAGGTGATGCTGAGGTCACTGCAGGTGATCTCAACCAACGCCGCGTTCGCGACGAACTGCACGTAGATGAGCCGCTCCACCCCAGCGTCGTCGATGTGAACGGCCTGGGCGCCCGCCGGCAGTCCGTCGATCTGCACCGGGCCGGAGACTGCCGGATCAGCCACGAGCCTGTCCACGAGTGCCTGAGCAAGCGTGCTGTCACTCACGGGAGTGATGGTCACGTTGAGCGCCAGGGTCTCCGGCGACCGAGCAATGGCGTACTGAAGGCTCAACTGCCGCGGTCCCATTGCCGCGAACAGGGCCGGATCGGGGCGTCCGTAGGGCAACCAGGCAGCCTTGTCCTGCACGGCGTAGAAGACCGGAACGAGGCTTGCCGGGACCTGCGGAACGTAGATCTCCAGCTCGGGCGAGACCTCGAACTGGCTTCCAGCGGACATCATGTGGGGCAGGAGCGGGGCGAAACCCTGGAACGCCTTGCGCCACTGCGAAGTCGCCCAGGCCCGGCCGGGGGGGTACGCCCAGAACCGGATGTACTTGGTTCCGCTGATGGCCACGAGGAGGCCCTGATCGCCCGCCGAGGACGCGCCCGTCCAGATGTCGTACCGATCCCAGCCTGCAGGGCCCCTCGCCCCACGAACGGCCCGCTTCAACGCGATCCCCGAACTTCGCGCGATGGCCCGCATCGCGCGAAGGGCCTGCGAGGACTCGGAATAGGCCGACACCGACACCAGGAGCGTGCCCTTGCCATCCACTCCCGCGTACTCGGCGCCAACACCGCTGACGAAGCCTGGCCGGGTGGTGAACCCGCCGGTGGTCCGGTCTCCGTAATAGGCGTAGTACTGCGTGACATTGGCGATGCCACAGTCGGCGGATCGGTTCAGGCAGGTCGCACCGCGAAGGGCCGCGGTCGCCTCCTGCGCTGTCGGATAGCTGGCTACGAGGCTGGTGGCGAGTTGGTCGCCCACCCGGGCTTGCGCGAAGGCCTCCAGCGAGGCGGGCGCCGCTGAAGCGCTGAGAATCGGCACGAGGGCGAAAACCCCGATGATCGCCAGGACGACGGTGCTTAGTCTGCGCATCCTTCGAGGCTAGGCCTGACTTGAGCCATCGGCCATTCACCCATATGGGGGGTAGGCCGAGAAGCCGGAGGGCCGGCGGAAACTTTCTCCGACGGCCCTCCGGTGCTTCGTGCGCGACTACTTCACCTACCTGGTGGTGACCACCAGCCCGTTGGGGGCTGGCGCCCAGGTAGAGCCCGTGCCGTTGAGCACAGTCTCGACCTGGAAGTAGTACGAGGTCGCCCTCGCGAGGGTGACGCCACCCGTTCCATTGGTCAGGGTCAGCGTGTAGGTGCGGGTGGTGCCAGCACCTGTGGCGCTGCCGGGCACGTTCGCTGTGTAGACCGTGCCGGCGCCGTTAGGCCCGGTCGACCAGCGCACGACGAACGAGACCCCAGTGTTGGGCGTCGCGCTGCGCAGACCGGTGAAGCTCAGGCTCACGCGAGCGTTCGCGCCGGACGTCGTGTTCGCGGTCGTTGCCAGACCCGACGGGGCCGCCGGAGCAGGTGCCGGGGCTGCGAACGTCGGCGCCTTGACCCGAACACCACTGGACCACTGCGAGAGGCCGTTCGCACTCTCCGCACGGACGCGGTAGTAGAACGTCGTGCCACTCTGGGTGGCTGCGTCGGTCAGGTTGTCGACGAACTGCGTGGCCGTACCGAGTGCCGCACCGAGG
>Ga0194063_10002837_pt1 | contig 10609 bp, 12 predicted proteins | sample SepL3720m_MetaG_FD_155459 | JGI IMG/M metagenome (GOLD analysis project Ga0194063, IMG submission 155459) | Anoxic zone freshwater microbial communities from boreal shield lake in IISD Experimental Lakes Area, Ontario, Canada - Sep2016-L373-20m | ecosystem: Environmental > Aquatic > Freshwater...
AAGGCACAATTACTGCAAAAATAATAGCTGATAACGTAGATGTGACAAGGGCTAGAAGCGATAAAGGCATTAACAACTTGAGCTGCCTAACGTCAAAAGTAAGGGGCGACGCGCACCAGCGCGGCGTCCCGCTTGACTGCGGTGTTAGGCGGCGGATCTGAAAAGGCGCACACGCTACGCAACCCATGAATGGTACCCTGCCCAAAACTCGCGAGCCAGCAGCCAGCATACAAAAGCCAAAACACCCTCGTGATAGCAAGCGCACACAAAGCGCAGCCACTACAAAATATGGAGCTGCAGCCGCAGATGTGACAAGGGCTTGAGGCAAAAAAGGCATAACAATTGGAGCTGCCTAACGTCCAGTATACACCTCAAGCGGTGCATACTCAAAATGACAAGACGGTGTATAGCTCATTAAATTCTCCTTAAAATACGGGAATATGCACTCATTCCACTCCCTAGCATGACAGTCGAAACGCCCTCACCGCCGAAACAGCTAGAGACCATGAAAACGGTACAGGCTTTGCCTCGATTGTACATTTAATGAGGAATTTTAGAGTATCTCAATTTGCATATTTTCATCTCTTCTTGCTTTCAAATTTTCTAGTGTTGTGAGCAAGACGGCGCTTTTCTTTCTCGTCAAGTGGACACCACTCAGGTGTTGTTGAACGAGACCTTTTCTCACCTGAATCACACAATCCAGCGACAACGCGATATTCACTTTTTGACGATTGGCTTCTTGAAAATGTGAGTTTTCGGATTCATCATCTTGTGTCATAAAACAGCCTCGAAATGACTGCAAAATGAATCATGCGGATCGGGATCGTCTATCACGTCGTGAAATCTACAGTCCATGTAGTTCATGGAAAACTCCGTTTAGTATTAACAATTCCATTGGGCAGTTCAAGCTCTCGCTACCGCCAGCCCATTCCAATCAGTCGTGTACCCAGGTGTGCGACGTTCCTGCTTCATAGTCCATGCTCTTCGATTGCCGGATAGACCAGCGCTACCAAATAGCACTGTACCTCTGCCGTAGCGCAGATTGAGATTATCCAGCGTTGTCATCAGATTGCATCGCTCAGTTGATTCGTGTTCATCAACATCCCACAATTGACCTTGATTGTCTATTGTGCCTTGTTGTATTTCAAGCAAGATCACCCCTGCTTTTGCCAATAGGAAACCGTCCCTGTAGATGGTACGCAGCCCAGACAGAGCTGCCGCTACGATGACCGCAGTATCAGCGCTAGGTCGGCGCAATGGCACCGTGATAGATCGACTGTACTGTTCATCCTGCCGAAATGGACTGGTGCGGATAAAGCATAAAACCTGCCCTGCCAGACTGCCCTGTTTGCGAAGTTTCTCCGATGCTCGGCTTGCAAACTCTGTGACAGCTTCCGCGAGGTCGTTGAGTGCGGTCACTGGATGACCAAACGAACGAGTGCAGGCAATTTCATGTTTGGGATGAGGTGCGCTTTCCAGTTGAATACAAGGAGTGCCTTGTAGTTCACGAACAGTACGCTCAAGGACTACTGACCAACGGCGCTTTACCATAGCCGGATCAAGACGGGTCAAGTCTAGTACGCTTTGGATACCCACAGCCGTCAGTTGCTTGGTGAGTTGTCTGCCTACACCCCAGACTTCATTGATTTGTGTGGACGCAAATATGGATTCAAGTTGAGACGATGCCAATGTAGAAAAGTCACACACTTGAGCCAGTTGTACCGGATAGATGCCTGGCTTACGTTCAGACGTTTTTGCAACATGGTTGGCTAACTTGGCCAGTGTTTTTGTTTGACCAATGCCGATACAGCATGGAATGCCTACCCACTGCAAGATGCGGGAACGGATTTTGTGACTTCGAATGACCAGATTTCCTCGTACACCGGTCAGGTCAATAAAGCTCTCATCTATCGAATAAATTTCCTGATGTGGGCCGAGACCAGCGGCCAAGCTCATCATGCGGTCGCTTAAATCTCCGTACAGGGCAAAGTTGGCTGACAGTGCGACCAAACCATCTGATTCTGCAAAATGCTGAATCTTGAACCAAGGCGCACCCATTGCTATTCCAAGCGCTTTAGCTTCGTTGCTACGGGCAACGGCACAGCCATCATTATTGCTCAGGACAACGACAGGGCGACCGTTTAAGCTGGGGCGAAAGACACGTTCACAGCTTACATAAAAATTGTTTCCATCCACAAGTGCATACATTGGGCACTCACACGACAAACTGCTTGATGCTGCTGGTCACTACACCCCAAATTTCTAAGGTCTGTCCGTCCTTTGGCGTGATGTCTGGATAGGTAGGATTGGCCGCTTTGAGCTTGATACGGCCTGCTCGCTGGTAAAGTTGTTTGACTGTAAACTCACCGTCAACGATGGCTATGACAATGTGGTTATGATGCGGCTTTATAGCTCTGTCAACGACCAGAATGTCATTGTCAAAAATGCCAGCTTCCACCATAGACTGACCGCTGGCTCGTAGAAAATAGGTGGCCTGCGCGTGTGTAATGAGAATTTTTGTCAGGTCAAGACGTTGAGCACCCAGGTCTTCAGCGGGGGACGGGAATCCAGCACATACTCTGTTGTTGAGCAAGGATGCACAGAGCGGTGCATCTGAGACTAGGATAGGGGATTGGGATGTGATGATACTGTGCATTCGTACAGTATAACGTCTGCTAAACTTGTTGCAAGCAGGTTTATGTAGGTGTCGCTAGGACATGTTCGGGCGACAATCGCTATGTTTGGGAGACACGGGCCTGTCTGTCCATATTGAGTTAGGCATCACAAAACCTATGCATCGAGCGTCAAAAATACTTCGTGTTTTCGGTAAATCATGAAATTTCTTAACTACATCAAGCTGCATTGGAAAGGCGAACTTCCATTGCCATTGGCCTATTTAGCCAATTTTGTTGGTGTCGCAACGCTACTAGGGCTTGGTCTATGGGTTATGGTCGAAAACCTTGATTGGAACGCAGGACTTTTCCAGCGAGGGGTAATTGTTTACACGTTGTGCTTTTCATTGGTCATTTATGTCTGGTGTGCAGTTGGCGCACTCATGACACTCCTGAAAATCAAAGGAAAGCCGATTCTTTATATTGCGTATCCTGTCTACGTTATTGGTGTTATTCGATTCGTTAGGTATTTCTGGAAGATCGTTCAGTTCTACTTTGGCTGAAGTATCTTGCACCGTCATGGTCGCCGCCATTGAATGCTAGGTTTAGTTAGTTTTGTGTTAGAAAACCTTTTGGTGTAAGCAAAGTTTGCTGGTCATGCTAGGGCGACAATTGCCATTGAAAAGACGTAGTCGAGTTCTCTGGTATCGGGTTGACATCGAAAAAAATAATGGAGCGTTAGCATGGAACAGGCATTTCGCGATTGGTTAGTTCAACAAGGCAAGGCTGGTGCAGCCAATAGCTATCCCCAAGCGATTAACGTTCTATCGAACGACTTCTCTAAAGAGACTGGGAAAGAGACGGATATTTACGCAATCAAGGATCGATTTCTGCTAAACCAGATCGCCCACGACTATAGTCAAAAGGGAAAGTTTTCAAAGTATGGGTATGAGCAACATGGCCGCTTCCGAGCAGCGATTAAGAGCTACGCAAAGTTCTTTGTTCAGAACGATCAGCCAGAGAAATCCCATCCGACACAAGAGGAAGTTGACCCCTCGCACCCTAATTTCCACGTTATGCCTAATGAAACCAGGGAGTCCGCGATGACTCAGCATAGTGAAAACTCCTCATACCGAGAGAAGCTGATTGAGCATCTCTTTGTTGCAGATTTGTTGAAGTTATCTTGGCTTCATCATACTTGCTCACTGGAAATCGCAAAACCAGAGGTGGACAATTCTGGTTATGACTTAATCTTGGAAGCGATGGGCGTTATCAGGCACATCCAACTCAAAACATCTATTGTGGGAGGAACAACGGCTTCTCAGAAAATTCATACAAAGCTCGGTGAAAAGCCGAGCGGTTGTGTGATTTGGATATACATCGACGAAAAAACTTTGAAGCTTGGCCCTTTCCTATATTTTGGAGCGGAAGCGGGAAAACCATTGCCAAGTCTGGTTGATCGAAAAATTGCGAAGCACACGAAAGGCAACAAAGATGGAACCAAAGCAGAGCGCCCTTATATTCGAGTCGTGCCAAAGGGTAGCTTTACGACCATTGAATCAATTGAAAATCTGTATCACCAGCTATTCTACAGGGTAGAGCCTGTCGCTAAACATCAGATCATTCAGTCGCTAGACACTGCGCGATAATGCACAGCGCTAGTTAGCGTAAGTGTTAACGACTGCGTCGGATCGCCGCGAAAGTTAGCAAGCAGCCTTTTACTGACCGCTCCAAGTCAAATTCGACTGAGAAATATTAGTCCAGACCTCCCCGGAATTACAATGAAATGCGTTTAAATTTTGGACAGAATTTACTTGGAAAATTGTAGTGCCACTAAAAAATCAATTGACTTTATTGGAAACTGCCATGTGTTCTCTACAGATCAACATCTTGAGCGAGGTTTTTAATAATGTCTAATATAAATCAACATCTAAATCAAAATACTAACGCTTACGGAATGGTATATTGTCTAAAAATCAAGATTGCAAAACAAAATCAATGGCGTGGATGTTTTCAAACCCCAAACCGGTGAAGTCATCAGCCACCATGTTGATGGCATTGCCTGCTGGTTTATTGACACCGATTACAACGAAGAAAGTTTCTTTGTCCGCCATGCTTATTTTCTGGGAGCGAACGACCCCTACAGCGCGCTCAAAACCACACTGAAAGCTGAAATCAACGCAGATGCCTGGGGCACATTGAACAGTGACACCTCACGCCTGTTTGACAAACCCAAGTCAGGGCGTATTGCGGTCAAGGTCATCAATCACCTTGGCGACGAGGTGATGAAGGTTTTCAGGATTTAACACAACAACAATGACCAAGGTCAAACACTATGAAAACGCAATTCATTCAGCCCCGCTTTGACGGTGAGCGGTTTGCAGAACATACGCTGCCCATCGAGATAGCACGCGACCTTGCCGCCTACGAAACCCTGGTCGTAGAGCTGGCCAAGCATCTCTATTTGCAGGAACATCAAGACAAGCAGCGCGTACCCAAAGGCTTTGCTGCTGATTTCCACCTCCACTTGGAAAACATTGAACCTGGAAGCACCAAGCCTATGTTGGCGCTGGTGGTGACCGGTTTACTCGCGTTAGTAAGTAGCACGAGTACGTATTTTGAACGTGCCCGTGACCTAGTATCCGAATGTATAGCGGCTGAAGGTAGTTCTCTTCCCTCAGCTTTTCCAAAGGAATTACTCTTTCATTTTAATCAGATGGGGCGCTCGTTGCGGTTTGGCGAGTCCATGCACTTGCCTCGTGCCGAAATGTCAGATGCTGTTCTAACACCTGAGCGTCGAAAAAAATTGGTACTGGCTTGCGACCTTGTTTATGAACGGGAAGTAGAACTCATGGGAGCCATTGAAGAGGCAGATTGGGGTAAATCATCTTTCCGTCTTCGCCTCATGGATGGTAATCAAACGACTGTCCCCATGCCTGATTCATTCCACCATCAAGCACGGCAGTATGGTGGTCGCAACCGACACCTTGTGGTAGTGCGTGGTGTCGCCACGTTTGATTCCTGGGATCGATTGCAAAAAGTGATTGGCGTTGAATCTCTGGAAATTCAACACAATGCTGAATTGGCCATCCGGTTTGATAAATTGGCAGAGCTGAAAGATGGTTGGTACGAAGGTGCTGGCTTAGCACCTCCCAGTGAGGCATTAACGATCATCGCAGAAAAGTTTATTGCACACTATCCTGAATCTGCACCATTGCCAAGTATCGTTCCAACACAAGAAGGCAATCTATTGGCAGAGTGGAATGCACTGGGTGATCCAAGCGTTGATATTCATCTCAGTGACCTGAATGCCTGCTTTCATGCATTTGGCGAAGATGCGCCGGATGTGGAACAAGATTTTATGCTGTCGTCAGAAACACAGTGGAATGACTTTTTCGCATTTCTCAATCAAAATATCAAGCCACGCCTTGTATGACACCACATTCCATTTTGTTGCGGCAAGTTCATCCAAACTTTGTGTTCAATGGACAACTCACCAGTCAGGCTTTCTTTCCCTTTCCCAAAGACAATGGCAAACTGTCGGTCTATGACGGTGATCAAATTTCTGCCAAAGACGCTTATCTGCACTATGTCAAAGTGCTGTGCCATCAGTCTTGTGGGGTATGGGGAGTTGAGCAACTCGAAGTCTCAGAAGTTGGTCTGATAAGCCATGCAGATGCTCTGATTGACTTTCCGTCTCATGCCGTGATTGATTTTGCAAACGCAACCGAAAAGGAGTGCAGAAAGTTGGCGAAAAAACTACGAACACTGGCAGCAGCGCGAGGTTGTTTGCACTGTGAGCCTTAGCGCGGCCACTGGCCACCATGGCGTGTAGAGGAATTGCAATGGCAGCCACCATTTTTGACCTTTAAGCTGGAACGGCACGGCTGGACAGTAAACGGATCATCACGGGCAAGTCTGCATACTTGGAAGGTCGATCTTGAGAACCGTTCAGCACAAATTACTAAAAATGGTCATCGAACGCTCGACAAACCTGACGATCGTTTGGACTGCACGAAATTAGCGATGCATATTGCTGGAAAAATTCAAGATGGAATTGATTGCGATGACTTTATTTGGAGTGATGGAAAAAAGACTGTAACCCTTAGATTGGAAACTATTATTCCAACTACCAACGAAAGAACGACATCTGGTAGAAGAAAACGTTTTAGACAGATTATGGTTGAGTTGATGAAAAAACTAGATTGGGAGTCTCGACCCAATTATAACAAGATGCGATTTTCACGTATAGATAGAACGCCGAATCAACAGTAAAAAGCGTAACGATTTACCGATCCTACTTCACGGCACACACTACAACCAGCAAGATGGCAAGAGTGACACCAAGCCCCCAAAATCCAGTGCATTTTTCCTGATGCCAACCAAAGGGTCGTCAAAATTGTGAGCAGAGATGCACCAGGTCAAAACCACGAAAGGCAGCCTCACCTGCATGAGGCTCCAGACCACATCTACACAGGAATGACCTGCAAAACCGAAAAAACAAGCAATTCTTGACATCTTGTACATATTCTTCACATCCTGTACATGATTTCAATCTGCTTCCAGTTCAGATCGCTCCCTGTGATCCAGTCCAATAGCCCCTTCATAGCGCCGCCCTGTAGCAAATCCTAACCATTGCACCGCACCAGAAGTGACCCATTCCCATCTTGCTGATCGTTACATCGTGGCACTAACCGGCAACGAACTGCAACCAATACATGTCAGTCCAAGATAATTTTTTCGTAGGGTGCTTACCATGTCACGAGTAACCGTTTAGACCCCCCTGCCTGATTCTTATGTTTTTGACCCCATGTACCGTCGCGGCTTTACCGTGCTCTATACAGTTTAACAACTTAGGAGCATCATCCCACATGGTCACGGGTAGATCGACCAAAACATGGAGGGGGGGTCTAAACCATATCGTTATACACAAGTCTCCATAACCAGAAACTCTCTCGTAAACTTAACTCCGGCTGCAAAATCAATGACACGCTGCATGCCAAGCCAAATCGTATTGACCCCAGGCTCACCGTCCCCCTTGCGAGCTAAAAAGCCACCCAGCCGAGCGACCAAGCGAATCACGTCGTTAAGTCGTGGTGGTGTTTGAGGCAGCTTGCGCTTATTCAATATGTAGGCAGCCTTCCATTCGTCGGTATCAAACATAAGTTCTGCGTCTAAATCAGGGCAATTGCGGCCTAATCGCATCATTCGATCTATACGCCAAGCTACTGTGGCCGCCGACTCGAAACTGTAGAGTTTTAGCCGGAATGAACGTGTATTTTCTTCTGCCCCCGTTTTCTTCAAAAATTAGTTTTTAACCCTTTTTCTTCTGCCCCCTTTTGGTTTTCTTCACACTACGCATGAGGGCGTGCAAGTGGCCATTGGGGCTGTTCTTCTCGACCCGATCGAGGAGTGGCTATGGCTAAGTGTGGACAACGCAGGTGTTTGAATTGCGGTGAGTTTTTTGATCCTGACTGTCGCAATGCAGAGCGACAACACTATTGCAGCAAGCCCGAATGCCGATGTGCCAGCAAAGCCGCATCACAGGCCGCCTGGCTGGCAAAACCGCAAAACATCGACTACTTTCGTGACCCCTCGCACGTCGCCCGGGTACAGGCCTGGCGCGCCGCGCACCCAGGCTATAGCCGAGGGCGGCGCAAACCTTCCAATGCGTTACAAGAGGACTTGCCAGTGCAAGCAATTGATTCCATTGAAGAAACGCCCAATCGTAGTGAGATACCTAAGATTCCTGCGTTACAAGATTCCTTACCCCCCTTAGAGCTAATACTGACAGGGCTTATTGCCCATTTGTTCGGCTTTACGTTACAAGATGGCATAGACATCACCATACGTCGTTTGGTACAAATCGGCCTTGACATAACCAACCGGAGCCATCATCATCATGAAAACTATCAAGCAAGTGCTGTGCCCTGAGCGCGTACGCACTGTTCCACAACAATTTAGCTGGGTTGACCAGGCGCTGTGGCCGCCGACTCGAAACTGTAGAGTTTTAGCCGGAATGAACGTGTATTTTCTTTTGCCCCCGTTTTCTTCAAAAATTAGTTTTTAACCCGTTTTCTTCTGCCCCCTTTCGTTTTCTTCACACTTGCGCATGATGGCGTGTAGGTGGTTATTGGGACTGTATTCTCGACTTGTTTGAGGAGCAGTTATGGCCCAGATAGGACAACGCAAGTGTTTGAATTGCAATGAATATTTCGATTGCGACCCACGCAATCTCAAACGCCAGCACCACTGCTCAAAACCCGAGTGCCGCCGCGCCAGTAAAGCTGCCAGTCAGGCCGCCTGGTTGGCAAAACCTCAAAACCAGGACTACTTTCGTAGCCCCGTTCATGTGGTTCGGGTACAGAACTGGCGTGAGGCTCATCCGGTCTACAGCCACCCCAAACACAAGGCATCATTACCGTTACAAGATTCCTTACCAATTCAAACAATTGATTTAATTGAGGAATCCTCTGTTTGTACTGAGTTACCTAAACCTAAAGTCAACTTAGCGTTACAAGATGTCTTACCCATTCAACCAATTGATCCTATTGATGAATCCTCTGTTTGTACTGAGTTACCTAAACCCAAAGACATCTTAGCGTTACAAGATGTCTTACCCATTCAACCAATTGATTCTATTGATGAATCCTCTGTTTGTACTGAGTTACCTAAACCTGAAGTCAACTTAGCGTTACAAGATGTCTTACCCATTCAATCATTTGATTCTATTGATGAATCCTCTGTTTGTACTGAGTTACCTAAACCCAAAGACATCTTAGCGTTACAAGATGTCTTACCCATTCAACTAACTGATTTTATTGATGAATCTTCTGTTTGTACCGAGACACCTAAACCCCATGTCTGTACAGCGTTACAAGATATCTTTGCTAAACCAACACCAGTACTGGTGGGGCTCATAGCCCACTTGTTCGAGCTAACGTTACAAGATGACATAGCCGAAACTATCCAGCGCTTGACACAAATGGGCTACGACATCATCAACAGTAGCCATCATGTAAATCTTCAATCAAGTGCTGTACCAACAGCGACTGTGTCTGGTACCTGAGCATTTCAGCTTGGTAGATCAATCAAGCCGTGGAGCAGCGACTCATCATTGGCCTCTACGATAGCGCTACACATGTTTCTGGTCACTGCTGCCGACTCGCAAGGTTGAGACACTACGGCGCTGGCGCATTGGCCGCCTGACTGGCGATGAACTTGGCTGAGCTTGATCAATACTGCCTCTGCTTGTATCAGCGTGGTTTTTTTACTGTTTGTTCATCACATGATTGCCCGCAAACTCCATGTTGGCAGTCTCAAAAACCACCAGCATTTTCAAACCGGCTAAATTCCTACATATTCGCGCTGGCGGCCACAGGCGCTCGTACAGCACCACCTGATTGACCGCTGCGACAGCCGCAGTGCCACGCTGTACCTGTTTCTCATCACCGTGGCCGACCACCAAGGTCTAAGCTATTACGGTGCGTCCACACTGGCTGCGCGGCTTCACCTCAGTGAGGCTGAGTTGGCCGCTGCTCGCACCCAGCTCATGGCACTGGACCTGATTGCCTGGCAGGCTCCGCTGTATCAAGTGCTGGCCCTGCCAGGCACGCGCACACCGGTATTGCGCCCAAGCATGCCAACAGTCACAACCGCAACCGCACCAGCAATGCAACCCAGATCAGCACCTTTGCACGCATCATCCTTACCGGCCACCCCAGGCGTTCGCATCCATACTGGCCCTATAAGCCTGGCCCAACTCCTTACCTTGGAGCGCAGCCATGCTCAAATATGAAATCTATTGCAATATTCGCGACCACATGGGTCGCCAAAGCCTCACAGTGGCCCAAACTGCCCAGGCGCTTGGCCTAGATGTGCGCACTGTGGCTAAATGGGCCGAGGTGGAGAAGTTTCACCCACGCGCTCAATCAACTCCTCGTGTGAGCAAGCTCGATGCCTTTAAGGGACAGATCGTGCGCTGGCTCGATACCCAC
>Ga0194063_10002839_pt1 | contig 10607 bp, 5 predicted proteins | sample SepL3720m_MetaG_FD_155459 | JGI IMG/M metagenome (GOLD analysis project Ga0194063, IMG submission 155459) | Anoxic zone freshwater microbial communities from boreal shield lake in IISD Experimental Lakes Area, Ontario, Canada - Sep2016-L373-20m | ecosystem: Environmental > Aquatic > Freshwater >...
CCTTGATGGTGCGCCCTAGCCTCGGCCAAGGGGTGGTGGTGGAGGTCCCCGCCACCACGGCCAACCTCGGCCCAGGTTTTGACTGCCTGGGAGCAGCTCTGGAGCTGGGCAACCGCTTCGAACTGCGGGTGATTGAGGGGGGCGGCGATCGCTTCGACCTGATCATCGAAGGCAGCGAAGGGGCCCATCTGCGCGGCGGCCCCGACAATCTCATCTATCGCTCCGCCCAGAGGGTGTGGAAGGAGGCCGGCAAGGAGCCGGTGGCCCTGGAGGCCAGGGTGCAGCTGGCCGTGCCGCCCGCCCGGGGCCTGGGCAGCAGCGCCACGGCGATCGTCGCCGGCCTGATCGGCGCCAATGCCCTGGTCGGCGAACCGCTGAGCAAGGAGAAGTTGCTGGAGCTGGCGATCGATATCGAGGGCCATCCCGACAACGTCGTGCCTTCCCTGGTCGGCGGGCTGTGCCTGACCGCCCGCGCCGCCTCCCATCGCTGGCGGGTGGTGCGCTGCGAGTGGGCCACCAACGTGCAGGCGGTGGTGGCCATCCCCTCGATCCGGCTCAGCACCGCCGAAGCGCGCCGCGCCATGCCCCGCAGTATTCCGATCAGCGATGCGGTGATCAATCTCGGCGCCCTGACCCTCCTGCTCCAGGGCCTGCGCACGGGCAACGGCGATCTGATCGCCGACGGCATGCATGACCGCATCCATGAGCCCTACCGCTGGGGATTGATCCAGGGGGGGAAGATCGTCCGACAGGCGGCCCTGGACGCTGGGGCCTGGGGCTGCGTGATCAGCGGCGCCGGACCGACGCTGCTGGCCCTGGGACCCGCCTCCGTCGCTGAGGCGGTGAGCGAGGCGATGGTGGAGGCCTGGCGCCGCGAAGGGGTGAGCAGCCGCGGCGAGGTGCTCCAACCCCAGCACGAAGGCAGTCGCTGGAGCCATCTGCCGCCGTTGGTCACTTGATCCCTCCACCAGGTGAGCCGCGCCCCCAGCAGCGGATTCAGCGTCAGAAGCGGCTCCACGCTGAACTGCCGCCCCAGCCGACAGCCCAATCGCCCGTAGCACAGGTCATGAGTACTTCTACTCAGCTGATAGATTCCTGCATCGAAGAATTCGCCCAGGCCCCAGGGCCTGGGGCCGATGCTTCCCAAGTCACCAGCTGGATGTAGTGATGGACGCCACCCTGCCCATTTCGGCCGCGTCCTCGCTCCCGGCGGCCTTTCCCTGGCTCAGCCTGATCGTGCTGCTGCCGGCAGCTGCGGCCCTGCTGATGCCCCTGCTGCCCGGCGATGCGGACGATCCCCGATGGCCCCGGCTCCTGGCCCTGAGCGTCCTAGGGGTCGATCTGGCGCTGATGCTGTGGGTGTTCAGCCGCCATTTCGATGGCAGCATCGCCGATCTGCAGCTGGTGGAGCGGCTGCCGTGGGTACCGGCCCTGGGCCTGGAATGGTCCCTGGCCGCCGACGGGCTCTCGGCGCCCGTGGTGGTGCTCAGCGGCCTGGTCACCCTGCTGGCGGTGGCTGCCAGCTGGAATGTCAACCGCAAGACCCGCCTCTATTTCGGCCTGCTGCTGCTCCAGGCTTCGGCCCAGGGACTGGTGTTCCTCTCCCAGGATTTCCTGCTGTTCTTCCTGGCCTGGGAGCTGGAACTGGTGCCGGTCTACCTGCTGATCGCCATCTGGGGCGGCAAGCAACGCCAATATGCCGCGACCAAGTTCATTCTCTATACCGCCACCGCCTCCCTGCTGATTCTGCTCAGTGGCCTGGCCCTGGCCCTTTCCGGTGACAGCTTCACCCTCAACCTCTCGGAACTGGCGGCCCGCTCGCCAGGGGGCACCTTCGGCCTGCTCTGCTATCTCGGCTTCCTGATCGGTTTTGGCGTCAAGCTGCCGATCTTCCCCCTCCATACCTGGCTAGCCGATGCCCACGGTGAGGCGAATGCACCGGTGTCGATGTTGCTGGCCGGGGTGCTGCTGAAGATGGGGGGCTACGCGCTGCTGCGATTCAACGTGCAGATGCTGCCGGAGATTCATCTGTTGCTGGCCCCGGCCCTGGTGGTGCTCGGCATTGTCAACATCATCTACGGGGCTCTCAACGCCTTTGCCCAGGACAACGTCAAACGGCGCATCGCCTGCAGCTCGGTCAGCCACATGGGATTCGTGCTTCTCGGCATCGGCGCCATCGATTCCCTCGGCATGAGTGGCGCCATGCTGCAGATGATCAGCCATGGCCTGATCGCCGCCTCGATGTTCTTCGTCACCGGCGTCTTCTACGAGCGCACCAAGACCCTCTCGATCCCCAACATGGGCGGCCTGGCCAAAGCCCTGCCGATCACCTTCGCCTTCTTCCTGGCCAGCTCCCTGGCCTCGTTGGCCCTGCCCGGCATGAGCGGCTTCATCAGCGAAATCACCGTGTTCCTGGGGGTGACCGCCAATGACGGCTTCACCGTGCCATTCCGGGTGCTGACAATCGTGCTGGCCGCCATCGGCCTGGTGCTGACACCGGTGTATCTGCTGTCCCTGTGCCGCCGGGTGTTCTTCGGGCCCAGGATCCCAGCCCTGGCCGTGGTCGGCGACATGACACCACGGGAGCTGGTGATCGGCCTCAGCCTGCTGGTGCCCACCCTGGTGATCGGGTTCTGGCCGCGGGTGGCGATCGATTTCTACCAGGCCAGCACCAATGCTCTGGCGATCGAGCTCAGCAACACCAGCCAGCTGGCCGTCAGCCACTTCCCCCTGTTCGGCTGAACCCTGCCCGCCGCCCCGGCGGCGCCGTGGTGCGGGGATCCCAGCCCCGGCCGTACCACGCCAGGGACGCTGCTCAGCTGGAATGGAGCCCAGCACGCCATCGAGAGCCGCACCCATGAGCATTGATCTCCAGAGCCGGCCTGCACTGCTGGCGGGCGAGGGGCTGCCCCAGTTCGAGCTGATCACGCCCGAGCAGGTGAGTCAGCACATCCCCGAACTGATGGCAGAGCTGGAGGCGGAACTCTCAGCGCTTGAAGCCAGGCTCAATCAGGCCAGCCAACAGGGCCGTCCCCCCAGCTGGGAGGTGGTGATGGAGCCCCTGCACCGGCTCAACGAACGGCTGCGCTGGAGCTGGGGGGTTGTCGGCCATCTCAACGGCGTCTGCAACACCCCGGAATTGCGCCAGGCCCATGCCGCAGAGCAGGCGGCGGTGGTGGCCTTCGGCAATCGCGCCGGCCAGAGCGAGATCCTCTACCGGGCGCTCAGAGCGCTGCAGGCCCGCCCGGATCTCGATGACACCCAGCAGCGCATCCTGACCGCCGAGTTGCGTGACATGGACCTGCGCGGCGTCGGCCTGGAGGGGGCCGAGCGGCAGGTCTTCAACGCCACCAGCCAGGAATTGGCGGAACTCTCCACCAGCTTCGGCAACCGCCTGCTCGATGCCACCAACAGCTGGACGCTGCGGCTCACGGAACCGGCGGACATTGAAGGCCTGCCCCTGAGCCTGCGCGAGCAGCTGGCCCAGGCCGCCCGTCAGGCCGACCCTGCCGATGCGGAGGCCACGGCGGAATCCGGTCCCTGGCTGCTGGGCCTCGACTACCCCCGCTTCGGGCCGTTCATGCAGTACAGCCGCCGCCGTGATCTGCGCGAGCGGCTGTACAGGGCCCAGGTGAGCCGCGCCTCCGGGGAGGCCACCGTTCTGCAGGACCAGCCCGGCCAGGAGCAGCCCAGTCATGAGCAGATCAAGAATGGCGACAGCAACTGGCCGGTGATCGAGCGGATCCTCAGCCTGCGGCTGCAGCAGGCCCGGCGGCTGGGCTATGCCAACTGGGCGGAGCTGAGCCTGGCGTCCAAGATGGCGGACTCGATCGACGCGGTGGAACGGCTGCTGGAGGATCTGCGCGCCGCCGCCTACCCGATGGCGGTGCAGGAGCTGGACGATCTGCGCACCTGTGCCGCGCGCCAGGGGGCACCGGAAGCGACGGATCTGCAGCCCTGGGATGTGAGTTTCTGGGCCGATCACCGGCGCCGCGAGCGCTTCGATCTCGACAGCGAGGCGCTGCGGCCCTGGTTCCCGCTGCCGCGGGTGCTCGATGGGCTGTTTGCCCTCTGCGATCGCCTCTTCGGTCTTGCGATCACCGCCGCCGATGGCGAGGCGCCGATCTGGCATCCGGATGTGCGTTTCTTCCGCGTCCATGATCGGGACGATGGCCGGCCGATCGCCGCGTTCTATCTCGATCCCTACAGCCGGCCGGGCAGCAAGCGGGGCGGGGCCTGGATGGATGAGTGCCTCAGCCTCTCCCATTCCGCCGATGGCCGCTCGGTTCTGCCCGTGGCCTATCTGATCTGCAATCAGAGCCCGCCGGTGGGCGACACCCCCAGCCTGATGACCTTCCAGGAAGTGGAAACCCTCTTCCATGAGTTCGGCCACGGCTTGCACCACATGCTCACCACCGTCGAGCGGCCCCAGGCCGCCGGCATCAACAATGTGGAGTGGGATGCGGTGGAACTGCCCAGCCAGTTCATGGAGAACTGGTGCTACGACCAGGCCACCCTGCTGGCCATGGCCCGCCACTGGCAGAGCGGCGAACCGCTGCCCGAGGGCGAATACGAGAAGCTGCTCGCCGCCCGCACCTTCATGGGCGGTGCCGCCACCCTGCGGCAGGTGCACTTCTCACTGACGGATCTGCGCCTGCACAGCCGCTGGACCCCCGACTGCGGCCAGAGCCCCGAACAGCTGCGCCGCCAGATCGCCACCACCACCACGGTGCTCGAGCCGCTTGAAAACGATGCCCTGCTCTGCTCCTTCGGCCACATCTTCGCCGGTGGCTATGCCGCTGGGTATTACTCCTACAAGTGGGCTGAGGTGCTCAGCGCCGATGCCTTCAGTGCTTTTGAAGATGGAGGCCTCGACAATGAGGAGGCGATCCGCGCCACCGGCCGCCGCTTCCGCGCGACCGTCCTGAGCCAGGGCGGCAGTCGCCATCCAGGCGAGCTGTTCGAGCACTTCCGCGGCCGGCCCCCATCCCCGCAGGCCCTGATCCGTCACACCGGCTTGGTGGCGAGCTGAGGCCTCTGCAGCGGTTCGGTGCCCCCTGCCCTGCAGCCGGGGGTGCCGGTCAAGGCCGCAGCAGCTCGGCCAGCAGGGGCTTGAGAGCCTGGGGCGCCGTCAGCAGGCGATCGTGGCGCAACACCGGCAGCAGCTGGCGGCGTCCCACCGGCAACACCCCCTGCCAGCCGGGGAAAACCGTCAGATCGGTGGGGCTGTAGAAGCTGCAGCAATCGATGCGCCCTAAGGGATCGAGATCGGCATCGAGACGCTGCAGCAGCGGACTGCCGGGCTTCATATCGGCGATGCCGGCCAACCACAGCCGCGGCCAGGGCAAGGCGGTGAGGGTGCCCTGATGGGGGCTGGCCACGCTGATGTAGCGACGGGTACGGGGCGCACCGCCCAGCAACTGAATCCAGCTGCGGGCGATCAAGCCCCCCATCGAGAACCCCAGCAGATCGATCGGCTGATCGGCCCCGTACGCCGTCCGGATCGCCTCATCAAGCCGCTGGGCCAGATCGAGCAGGGGGGTGGAGCCCAGGCCATGCGGCAGATGGGGCAGCAGCAGCGGCTCACGGCGATGGTCCAGCTCCCGCAGCAACGGCCGGAACACCCTGGGCGTGTCCCAGAGGCCGTGGATCAGCACCAGCGGAATCGCTTCAGCCATGGCGGCGTGGAACGACGGCAGGGGCAGCGAGGCTCACAACGGCAGGGAGCGATGGCTGAAGCGGCGCTCACCCCTGGCGTAGTCGGCGGCGATGTGGCCCTCGCCGCGCAGGCGGTAGCGGTACGTGATCAGCCCCTCCAGCCCCACCGGCCCCCGCGGCGGCAGGGTCTGGGTGCTGATGCCCACTTCAGCGCCGAAGCCGTAGCGGAAGCCATCGGCGAAGCGGGTGGAGCAGTTGAGATACACCCCGGCACTGTCCACCACCGCCAGGAAGCGATCGGCGGCCACCGGGTCGGTGGTGACGATGGCGTCGGTGTGGCGGGAGCCGTAGGCGGCGATGTGCTCCAGCGCCTGCTCCAAATCCTCGACGACCCGCACACTCAGGATCAGGTCGGAGTACTCCGTGCGCCAATCCTGCTCCTGGGCGGCCAGGGGCACCCCGAGGGCGCAAGCGGCCGCATCGCCGCGCAGCTCGACGCCGGCGGCAAGGAAAGCCTCGATCGCTACGGGCAGAAAACGGGGCGCGATCGCGCCATGCACCAGCAGCGTCTCGATGGCGTTGCAGGCGGCCGGATACTGGATTTTGCTGTCGAGGGCCAGGCGCAGGGCCTGGTCGGGATCAGCGGCCTGATCGACATAGAGATGGCAGATGCCATCGGCGTGACCCAGCACCGGAATGCGGGTGTTGTCCTGGATGAAGCGCACCAGATCGTTGGAGCCGCGCGGAATGATCAGATCCACCAGGCCATCGAGCTTCAGCAGCCCCAGGCTCTCCTGACGGCTGGTGAGCAGGGCCAGGGCCCGGGGATCGACGCTGGTGGTCGCCAGCCCCCGATGCAGGGCCGCCAGGATCGCTTCGCAGCTGTGGATCGCCTCCCGTCCCCCCTTGAGCAGGGCGCCATTGCCGGAGCGGATCGCCAGCGAGGCGATCTGCATCACCGCATCGGGCCGGGCTTCGAAGATCACCCCCAGCACCCCGAGCGGCACGGTGATCCGCTCCAGCACCAGCCCCTGATCGAGCTCGGAGTGGAGTTGGCGCCGGCCGAGGGGATCGGCCAGGGCCGCCACCTGCCGCACCCCGGCGATCGCCGCGGCCAGCTTGGTGGAATCGAGCCGCAGGCGAGCCACCAGCGCAGGTGCCAGGCCATCGGCCCCAGCCGCCTCGAGATCGCGCTGATTGGCGGCCAGGATCGCAGCGCCATCGGCCTCCAGGGCCGCCGCCATCGCCAGCACGGCCTCGCAGCGCAGCCCATCGTTGAGCTGGCCCAGGGCCAGGGCGGAGCGGCGCACGGCCTGGGCCCGCTGCAGCAGCTCGGGCGAGGGATCGGGGATCTGGGTCATGGAGCCATCATCCCAAGCGGTCCAGCGCCAGGCGGGCGGCGCCGAGCCGGCCGGCCCCATTGCCGAGGGCACAGCGCCGGATTTCGAGCCCCTCGCGCGACACCGCCAGCACCCGCTGCTCCAGTTCGGCCCACACCGCCGGCAGGAAATGGTGGCTGGCACCGCTGAGGCCGCCACCGATCAGCACCAGCTGCGGCGTCAGCACATAGAGCAGGGAGCTCAGGCCGATACCGAGCAGCTGGCCATAGCGCTGCCACACCGCCAGGGCCTCGGCATCGCCAGCATCGGCGAGGCGACAGAGCTCGGCCGGCTCGATCGGGCTGAGCCGGGCCAGGCCGGCGATGCTGCAGTGCTGCTCCAGGGAGCCGCGGTTGCCGCTGCGGCAGGGGGGACCATCGGGATCGAGGCCGATCAGGCCCAGTTCGCCGGCGGCGCCGCCATGGCCGGTGAACAGGCTCCCCCCCAGCATCACGCCGCCGCCGACGCCGGTGCCGAGGGTCAGCAGAATCGTGTCGCCACAGGCGCAGGCCGCCCCTAGCCAGGCTTCGCCGAGCAGGGCGCAGTTGGCGTCATTGGCCAACGTGACCCGCCGCTGCAACCGTGCTTCCAGCCAGTCAGCCAGGGGCACATCCACCCAGCCCGGCAGATTGATCGAAATCCGGGCCAGGCGCGCCGCCCGATCCGTGGGCCCCGGCAAGCCCACCCCGACCCGATCGGCCAGATGTTCGGGATCAAGTTGATCCACGGCCTCGACGATCGCCATGGTCACGGCCCCCGGCAGCGACGGCTGGGGGGTGGGCACCTCCAGCTCGGCCAGCAGCTGCCCCTGCTCGTTGAAGCGAGCCAGCTTGATGGCGGTGCCGCCGAGATCGATGCCGATCAGCTCAGCAGCGCCGCCGGCAGTGCCATCGTCCCTGGCGCGATCGGGGTCGGGACTGGCGATGGCGCCGGCCAGGCCAGCTGAGCGGGGAGCGGATTCCGCCCCAGGCCCCTGGGGATCGCGGCAATCACGGGAATCACTCATGACAGGGCAACGGTAGACATGCTCTCGGGAGCCGGGACCCGAGCCTGACGCAGCAGGATCCTGCCGTGGGCGAAGCGCCCCGGGGCGCCGGGATGCCCATGGCTCGCGTCAGAAGCGGAAGAACACCTGCAGCAGGCTCTGCCAGGCCCCCTGGCTGTCGACGGACGTCTGGATGTTGAACGCCTCGGAGGCCTTGTAGGTCAGGGTCACCTGGGGTGCCACATCGGAGCGGTTGGGGGCCACCAGCAGCGAGGCATTGAAGCGATCGGTGATGTCGTAGCCCAGCTCGGAGGCCAGCACCAGCTGGGGGGGCACCTGGCCGGAGCGCAGCTGGCGGCGCAGGGCGATCGAGGGATTCACATAGGTGGGGTAAAGGGCCAGGCTGATGCGCTGCCCCAGGGCATCGCTGAATGAAGCCAGCAGGGGGGAGAGCAGGGATTGCCCCAGCACGGTGGCCAGGGCGGTGCCGGCCTGGGCACCGTTGAGCCCCGCCAGCGAGTTGCCACCGATCAGGGCCACCAGTCGCTCCTGAGGCAAGGGCGGGCTGCTGCGCAGGCGGATGTTGTCGGCGATCCGATCCGCCGGGCCGCTGACGCTCACGGTGACCAGGATCAGATTCAGCTGATTCAGGGACGAGAACCCCCCCTGGGTCTCCGCCTCCACCAGGGAGGAATAGCCCGAATTGCCGCCGCTCCCCTGGCTCACACCACTGGGGGCGATCACATTGAGACTGTCGGCGATGCGAGTGCGTAGGGCGATGTCCAGATAGGGCACCAGACCCAGCGAGGGAGTGAACACGGCCACGTTGGGCGCATCGGGATCGAGGCTGAAGGTGGTGGTGAACAGGTTGAGGCGTCCCCTGAGCAGCCGCACCACCCCGGAAGCCCGCAGCGAGGGATCGAGATGGCCGCTGATCCGCAGCGATCCACCGGTGCTGAAGTTGGCGATGTTCGGCAGCACCACCTGCAAGCCTGGCCCGAAGCGCAGCAGCAGGTTGTCGAAGCTGAGCCAGGGGAGATGGGGAACCGATTGCTGCAGGGCCTCGTTGGTGCTGGATTCGACCTCGGGGCCAAGCAGCACCAGGGGCTGACTGAAGTCCCACTTGCGCTGCAGCAGCTCATTCATGTTGGTGGGCTGCACCCGCAGCCCGGCACTTACAGGACCAGCGCTGGGCTGGCTGGTGCTGGAGGGCCCGGCGGCTGACGGGCTGCCTGCCGCAACAGCCACGTCCTCGGGGCGGCCCAGCTGGCCGGGTTGGGCATTGATCGTGCCGTGGCTGATCTGCAGATCGCCGCCGAGCCTGGGGGCCGCGAGGCTGCCGGCCAGGGTCAGCTGGCCCGCCGCCATCGCCGCAATCCGCGACTGGGCGAAGGGCACATCCTTGAGGCTGAGGGCCAGGGTCGGCTCGTTGCTCAGGGCATGGAGCAGGCCGAGGCGCCCTTCCCCGCGGATCTGACCGCGCGGACCGACCCGGGCCCGCAGGTCCTGCACCAGCAGCTGTTGGAAATCGAACAACACCGTGGCCTCCACCCCCTTGAGGGATTGGCCGACGAGCTCAAAGTCGCCATCGCGGAAGCGCAGGAAGCCGTTGGCGATCGGATCGGCCAGGCTGCCCCGCACCAGCAGCTGCAGGTCGACACTGCCCTTGCGCCAGGTCACCGACCGACCGGTCAGATCCGTCAGGAAGCGCAGGCCATCACCGCGGCTGGCCAGGCGCAGTTCGAGATTGTCGCTGTGGCGCTCCAGGGGGATGGTGCCCGCCAGATCGACGCTGCTGGAGGCCCCGGCCGCCCGCACGGCCAGGTCCACGGCCAGACCCTTCGCCTTCAGTTCCACATGGCCACGATCGAGCTGCAGAGCCTGGGGGCCGAGGCCAGCGCCGTCGAGGGACACATCCATGGCCAGCTCGGGATGGCCGGAACCGAGGCGATAGCGCCCCCGCAGGCCGAGATAGCCCCGCAGACTCTCGGGCACCGGTGTCAGCAGGGCCAGCAGCGAGAGCGAGACACCGGAGACATCGAAGCTGCCATCGCCGGCAAACAGGGATCCTTCCAGCCGCACCTGGAAAGGGTCGGTGGACAGGGGCAGATCCCGATCCCGCAACTCCAGCCACAGATGGCCACTGGCCTTGAGTTCAGCCCGGGCCCGGCGCAGCTCGGGGCCGCGGATGGCCAGATCGGCATCCAGCCGCATCTGCAGCCGGGAGAGACGCTCCGCCCGGGTGGCCCGGCGGCGCTGCTGATCCCAGGAATCCAGTTGCTCCCGCACGTCCTGCAGCACCAGCAACTGCTCCTGGATCGGGGCACCGAGGGTTTCGATCGCCGCCACCCCCAGATCCACCGCTCCCCGATGGCGGGGCAGAGGAGCACCGCGCCAGACGGCCCAGGCCTGCAGCATCTGGTTGAACAACAGCGAGGAGAGATCCGTCGCCTGGAAGCGGGCCTCGAAGGGGCCTGCCCAGCGCCCCTTCAGGGCGACGTCGACGCTGCCGGACGCCAGCGGTTGCACCGTGCCCTTGAGGCTGTACTGGCGGTCGGCATAGGCCACCCGCGCCCGCACGCTGC
>Ga0194063_10002840_pt1 | contig 10603 bp, 7 predicted proteins | sample SepL3720m_MetaG_FD_155459 | JGI IMG/M metagenome (GOLD analysis project Ga0194063, IMG submission 155459) | Anoxic zone freshwater microbial communities from boreal shield lake in IISD Experimental Lakes Area, Ontario, Canada - Sep2016-L373-20m | ecosystem: Environmental > Aquatic > Freshwater >...
TTGCCTGGTTCAATGGCGGCCGGCGATTCGGTGACGCTGTTTGCGGTGTGGCGACCCACGAAGGTGCAAGTCACGTATGACGCCAACGTGAAGCTCCCCGACGAATGCCTCGTCGACGGCACGAACGTGGCCTCGGAGTCGGATCGACTGTCGTCACCGAACATGGTGTCTCCGCTGTCTGCGGCCGCGAAGGAGGCTCCGTGCGCACCGCCGGACCTGGCGCTGTGGGGCTGGTCCACCACGGCCAAGGGGAAGAGCACGGTGGCTCCGGGCGCCGCTCTTCCGAGCAAGCTCTCTGCCGGCAAGACCGTCATGCTGTTCGCCGTATGGGGTCCGCCGTGCAGCACCGGCTATGCATTCAACGGAGGCGACGGCTCCGTCGAGTCACCGTTTGAGGTCGCCAACGCCTTCGACCTCAACTGCCTGCGTGAGCAGGAGTCCGTGTGGCGATCAGGGGTCACCTTCGTCCAGTCAGCCGATATTGACATGGGCGGGCTCGTGTGGTCTTCAGGGATCGGCAACGACCATCGCAGATTCAACGGGAGTTACGACGGCACGTCGCACTCGATCAGGCAACTGACGGTCAATGGCGAGAGTCGTGGCAACATCGGGCTGTTCGGCGTTGTCGGCCCAGTGGGCACCATCGATGCCGTGAGGTTCACAGGAACCGTCAAGGGCGGAGAGAACGTCGGGGGCCTGGTGGGAGTCAATGCGGGCCGGATCAGTGATTCGACCTCGGCGGGCACAGTTCAGGGCGGCGCGAGCGTCGGCGGTCTCGTGGGACGGAGCGTCGGTGCGGTGTCCGACTCTGCGTCGACCGCTGACGTCACGGGGCAGGACTTCGTCGGTGGCCTGATCGGCTGGGACGTCGAATCGGGCGGTGCCACGAACACCCCAGGGATAACCGGATCTCATGCGTCGGGGGTCGTGAGTGGGCGCAGTTGGGTCGGCGGACTCATCGGGCTGGAAAGTCGGTCTGTTGAGGACTGCTACGCGACCGGCAACGTCACAGCAGCGAAGGAAAGCGCGGGGGGACTCATTGGCACGCATGGACCTTACGGACCTTCGGGCAGCCTGAACATCCTGGTCTCGAACTCCTACGCCAGTGGCAACGTCTCTGCGCCAGTGCAATCGGGCGGCCTAGTGGGGAGCTCGGCCGTCGCAGTGTCAGGGTCACATGCGACCGGCGACGTCACAGGCGGGGTACAGGTCGGGGGGCTCGTCGGCTTCCACGTGCCCTGGAATGTGGCCGCCCCGAATTTGAGCATTTCGACGTCGTTTGCTACCGGAAACGTGACTGGTAGCTCATCAGTGGGGGGCCTGGTCGGCGATGCGTGGCAGTCCATTGCCAACAGTTACGCGACGGGTGACGTCCGAGGCGGAAGCAAAGTCGGTGGCCTCGTCGGCTGGTTCCGTGCGCCCACTGGGCGCAACCCCGCCCCCGTGCTGACGACCTCGTTCGCTGTCGGCGCCGTGTCACGAGGCGCGGACAGCGGTGGACTCGTGGGAAGCTCGGACGCGTTAACCCGTGACTCCTTCTGGAACGTGGAGACATCAGGATGGGCGACGAGCAGTGGCGGCACAGGCGAGGAGGCGGCCGCCATGAAGGACATCGCTACGTATCAGGGGGCGAACTGGTCCATTGGCAATGGCGGTACTTCAAGGTCGATCTGGGGGATCTGCAGCACCGCCAACGACGGCTACCCGTTCCTGATCGGCATCGCCGACGCCACGTGCTGAGGCCAGGTCGACGGGATCGCATGAGCGACATTCAAAGGAGCATTTCCATGATGGAGGCGAGTGATCGATGAGAATCGCAGCGGCAACGGCCGTTATCGCTGCCGCGTCGGTACTTGTCGCTGTCTCCACCACAGCGGCTACGAGCGCTCCCGTTGCCCGGCCGGCGGCTGCTGCTCGCACGACAGTCACGCTCGTCGTCACCGGTTGCGATGGATGCACGATCGGCGTGCAGCGCGCCATCGACGCCAACTCGACGGTCACTCCCCATCGACCGACCTACTGGAACGGCCGCAAGACCAAAGTCAGCGCAGGTCGAGCCACCTTCTCGGTTCCGACCGCCTACACGGCCGGAATGTCCTTCACCATCTCTGCGCCCTGGCAAGGTGGCGCCGGGTTCGTAGCCAACATCGTCCTCGGCGATTCATCGGCCGGAGGCAAGCAAGTCACACCGGGGCAAGCCCAGCATCGCAAGCTGGCCACCGCCTGCTGGGCCGGCACGGCGTCGGCGACAGCGACGATCCATGTCCTGGTGACTCGAGTGATGGTCGAGGGATATACCAAGCCCGAACCAACTCCGCTGGCCTGGGCGAGCCCCACAGTGCCCACGGTGGGACCGCTGGGGGAGACGGTTTCCGGAACCCTCGGCAACCAAGAGGCTTACTACTGCTGACCGGTGCCGGTCAGCAGGAATGGGCCACTGTGCGGAAGAGCGTGAGTGCCGTCCACGAACGCTCACGCGATGCGCATGCGTGACAGTCCACGAGGAGCCTGAAGAAGCCCGCTGAGATCCGGTCGGGAGTTGCCGTTGACCAGACGTTTTCGGGGGTGATCGTGTGGACGAAACACGACCTGACGTGAACGCGAAGGAGCGTCGCTCCTACGAGAACTGGTCGAGGAGGAACGCGACCAGGAGGCAGCAGCCCAGTTGATCGAGATCGCCGTCGTGGAGGCGTCCGGTGACGAAGTACTTCGCCAGTACCTGATTGATTGCGGATACGAACCTCGCGAGGCTCGCAACTCGTGAGCATCGCCTTTCACGCCTGACTGCTCTCGCCCTCAGGAGTAGGGGCGCTGTCAGCTCAGCTGATCGTCGAGCCAGTCGAACACGGCTTCCTCGGCGACCTGCGGGCCGACCGGCTGGTCGTGCAGGGACGCCCCCTTCTGCGCGGTGAGGTGCACCAGTGACTTGCGCGACCGCGGCACGGAGTCGAGAAGCTCATAGGCCTGTTCGGGCTGGGAGCCGAAGAACGGGTCGCCCTCGTTGGCGAGCACCAGGGTCGGGATGGTGATCTCGCGGAAGTCCCGACTGAACCGGAACGGGAGCATCGACTCCAGCAGGCCGTAGTAGTCGGACAGGGGCTTGCCCGCTCGGGCCTCACGTTGTACCTGCCGGTTGAAGATCGACCCGCGCTTGTAGATGGTGAACTGCTCCACTCGCGGCATCGACGGCCAGGTCGCCAGGAAGCCGGCATTGAGTCCTCGACTCGCGCCATCCTTCTCTTCGGCAGGGGCGCGATAGGTCTCCTTCACGAGCGCCATGGACTTCTGGTCGCCCCACATCGTGGTGAAGTCGTATGCGGCGGGCTCGAGAACGACGGCATCCAGTCCCTTCACGCGCGCGGCCGCACGCGAGCAGAGCATGCCGCCGAAGGAGATGCCGATCAGGGCGACCTGTCCGACATCGGATCGGCCGCGCGCCCACGCCAGCACAGGTGCTACCACTCGATTCCAATCGGCCGTGAATATCACGCTGCGCGTGAACAGCGGCGTCATCTGACCGGGGCCCTCGAAGAGCACGACGTTGTAGCCACGGGCCAGCGCCGCTGTGACGCCGAACTGCATCGTCTCGACATTCTGTCCGTCGCTGCCCTCGCTGATGATCACGGTGGGGCGTCGGCCCGAGCCCGACGGGCTGGGGAAGAAGTGCACGGGAATGGGACCGAACGGCGACGCGACTTCGGCGTGCTCGACCGACGGGTCGAACAATGCGACCGATTGCAGCCAGCGCGACTGGGCCTTCTCGAACACCTGCTCCTCGCGCGAGCCGTGAGCGGACCCGAGTACGAAGAACAGTTCCTGCGCCGCGTACGTGGAGGATCGCATCAGGCGATTGCGCGTCGTGACAGAGTGGGCGGCACCGGAGGACGCCGCAAGGTGGGCGATCTCGGCGCCGTACTTGCTGAAGGCGTCGCAGTAGGCGTCGAAGGCGTCGACTCCCGGATCCGCAGGGTCGCCCGTGCGAGCGTTGATCAACTGGGCGATCCGCAGTACCTCGCCCACTTCGGCCGACTGCGAACTCGCTGCACCGAGAGCAAACAGCGCCTGGTCGTTGAAGGTGTCAGAGGTGAACAGGTCGAGCGGTACGACCGTGGGTCCGGTCGGCGGGCTTGAGGCGAGGCTCTCGACGGCGACTTCGCTCGCCTCGGCCGAACCCATGAGTGGCTTGGCCGCAGCAAGTGCCGCAACGGCGGCTGCGCTTCTCAGTAACCAACGACGATCGACCAGCATGCTTCGACCGTACTCCGACGAAGGAGATGTTGCTCGGGTGGAGAGACGCCCTCAGCGCATCGTGCACGACTCGATCGGCCACCGCGCGACAGGTGGGTCAGAGGCTGGCCAGCACGTGAGCCAGCGCCGCGGAGCTTATCGGGATCGGGCCGCTGAAGGGCTGGGAGAACGCCCACGTCGTGAACAGGGCGACTCCGATGAGGCTGGCCATGCCGAACAGCAGCCCCAGTCTCAAGACTCGGGAGTCGAAGTGCAGCAGGCTCATCATCGCAATGACCAGAAGCCCGCCGCCGATGAGAAGTGCCCACATGAACGGCGAGAAGCGGGCATGGAAGAGCAGGATGCGGTCAGCCCTGCTCGCATCGACCGCGGAAAGGTTGGCGAGGATCGCCGCCTGCGCGGCGGTGGCAGTCGGGTCCGTGCTCAAGGCCTGGGTGTCTTGATACGCCACTCGGATAGCCGACGTACTCGCGGTCTTGATGTCGGAACTCCCTAGGTCCCCCCATGTGGCGATCTCCGTCTCCAAGTACTTGCGCATGTCCGCGACGACGGGTTCACCTTGAGCCGGCGGCAGCGCCAGTGCGATGTTGACGGTTGATATGACCGCACCCATCTCACTTCGCACCGCTGACTCGGAGTCGGCGTACGACTGCTGGGCGACCACGACGGCGAAGCCGAGGACGACGCCATACACCGCGAATGCAGCCCCGATCTTGACCCCGACGCGGTCGTCGTCCGGCGTATGCGTGCCGCGTGCGCGAACCCGCTCGATGGTCCACGCAATCGCGAAGGCAATCCCGCATGATGCGAGGACGACGACCAGGAACTCCAGCACACTCATCACGAGCTCTCCCTGCGAAGTCGTTCTTGCCTAGGACCAACCGTAGGGCACCTCCTCTGCTTGACGCCCCGGTTGTCGACCGCGTTGGTCAGGTGAGCATGCTCGCCCGGGTGCCGAGGTCAAGGGTGATCGCGGCCTGGTGAGGGAGTCGATCCGGCAGGCGGATGGCGAGATCCCGGCCCTGCGGGGCAGCCCATACGTCACCCTCGTAGCCGAGTAGTCGCACGTCGGTGACAGAACTGGCGTCCACGCCCGTGATCGTGACGGCGGCGGACGGGTTCGGGTCCAGGATGAATGCGTGAACGCGGTCGGCGCTGCTGACGAACCGCACCTCGCACCCGTCACTCGTAACGGTCTGCGAAGTCGTCCACGGCCGGGATCCCGTGATGGCCGCGCCGTTGATCTGCATCCACTCACCGAGACCGCGCAGGGGCACCTGCTGCTGCGCGGGGATGCCTCCCTGGTCATCCGGGCCGACGCCGATGAGGAGGTTGCCATTCTTGGAGACGACGTCGACGAGCAGGTGGATCAGCTCCGTCGGCGTGACGATGTCCTGGGGTCGTTCGTTGCGGTTCGCGCCGAAGGAGTGTCCGACCCCTCGCGTCGCCTCCCACTTCTTCTCCTGGATCCCATCGAACACCTGATACTCCGGGGTGCGGAAGTCGTACCAATGACTGGTGGGGAACGTGAGCGACTTCTCCTGCTCGGGAATGTGGTGCCACAGGAGCTGGATGATGCGACCAGCCGACCTCGCAATTGCATCGCTGACCGGGCCACGGCGACCCTCGGGTTGCAGCCATCGGTCGTTGATGACGCCGTCCGGCATCACGTTGTAGTAGTGGGCGAACAGCCCTGCGAGATCACCACCGGGTGGCCACGCAATGTCGTTCCACAGCACCGACGGCTGGTACCGGTCGATGAGCTCGCGCACGTGCGCAGTGGCGTAGGCCTGGTAGTCGGCGCCGGCGGGCACGGCGAGCGTCGTGTCCGCCGCCTGCCGGATCACGGCGTTGTTGAATGACCAGTCGTACCCGCCCGAGTAGTACAGGCCCATGCGCATGCCCTGACGTCGAACGGCATCCGTCATGTCGTGGACGAGGTCACGCTTGGCCTGGTACCCCGCCTTCGTGGGATGGTGGACCGCCGTCGGCCACAGGGGGAAGCCCTCGTGATGCTTGGTGGTCAGGACGACGTAGCCGGCACCGGCTGCCCGACACAGCGAGGCGATCGCGTCGAGGTCAGCGGCGCCCGCTGACTCGTCGAACATCGGGATGAAGCCGTCGTAGGGGAAGTCGACACCAAACGTCTCGGCGTGATGACGCTGGGTGGGACTCCCGTGGATCTGCATCGAGTTGCGATACCACTCGGCATAGGGATTGTTCTTGAGCATGCCCTCGGGGCCCTGGCTCTTGAGCAGTTCCTGGATGTCATCGACCTGCGGGCCCCAGCCCGGGATCGAGTAGAGGCCCCAGTGCAGGAAGATGCCGAGCTTGGCGTCGTCGTACCAGGCAGGAAGTGGATGCGTGGCAACGGATTCCCACGTCGCCGCATATTGATCAGGCAAGACGGACTCCTAGGGGCCGGCAGTCGTCAGCGGAACATCATCTTTTCGTACAGCGTGCGCCCGGTGACCGATGCCTTCACGCCGGCGACGTCGATCTCGAGAGAGATGTCCGCATTGAAGTCGTAGTACATCGCGTGCTTCGTCAGGTGCGTGAGGGCGCGACGCCAGGCGGGCTCGTCCTCAGTCTCGTCGAGCGCTTCGATCATCTCCGGGTTGGTGATGTGGAACTGCACGGAGTCGCTGCCATGCTTCCACGTCCAGAGGAGATCGGTCGGGTAGGTCTGGTGCCCTGGTCCTGGCACGTCGTTCGACGTAGTCAGGTGCAGGGGCACGAGGTCGTCCGTGAGCAGGGTCTCGCCCTTGGCGAGATACAGCGTCGGGATGTTGATGGAACCGACGCCGAACACGCCCTTGGTGGTGAGCATGACGAAGATCAACGAGAAGTCATCGACATGGGCCCGGCCCCAGTACCAGTGGTCGAGTCCGGAGCGCATGAGCTGGTTGCCCCAGTTGTGGTCGTGGTAACCCGTGCCCGTCAACGTGCGAGTCCCGTCCGCATCGGTGATCGTGCCGGTCACCGTGCCGTAGGGAACCGGCGCGACCCAGGCCAGGAACTCCGTCTGCGCCTTGTCGAAGAAGGACACGCCCCCTCCGGGACGCCACGACGGTGCTCCGCGCGTCAACTGCAGGTCGATCACGCACCCGTCACCTTCGACGTGAAGGGTGTAGTTGGCAAGGTCGCCCCGGACCCAGTTCGGCCCGACATGCACGTCGCACGTGTCGGTCGCCGCCGAGAACGTGCTGGGGTCGGACTCCAGCAGGGCTCGCTGGCTGTGACCCTTCGCATCACGGCGAATGAGCAGGACGCTCGGCTTCAGCGGCCCATTGGGTGCCGTGTTGGGCTTGGTATTGAAGGTGGTGACGATGGTCGAGCCGTCGTCGAACTGCATGTCGAAGTACCACCACTCGAAGGAGTGCCCCTCGTCCTTCGCCGAGCGATAGCCGTCCTCCCAGACGGCCACCGTCTTCGGATCGAGGCCGAAGTGCTTAAGGGCAACGGCGCCGGCAGCATCCAATTGCGCACGGACTTCGGGAGTGTCAGGAAGATCGATCGGCTGGTTCATGCGGACTCTCCCTGCTTGTCGGAGAACTCAAGACACCGGTCATTCTCGCAGCAAGACGCGGCCTATCGAGGGTTGGAAGCCTGCGCCCTACAGGACCTTGTTGGCGATGTCCCGTCCCATCTGGCGGATGTCGACGCTGCCGCTGAACTCGAGCTTCACCTTTCCCAGACCGCTGAACCAGAGTTCGAGTTCGGCATCTCGGTCGAAGGATCCGGCCGTCTCGACCGAGAACGCCTGGATCTTCGCGAACGGCAAGGATGAGTAGTCGATCTTCTTCCCGGTCAGGCCCTGGACGTTGACGGCGATGATCCGCTTGTCGGTGAAGACGATCATGTCCCGATTGCCCCTGAAGGCTGCGGTGATGTTCTCTCCGTCAACCAGGAGAAGCCCAACGGCAGCGATTCCCTCTTCGAGGGTTACTGGCTTGAGCTTGAAGACGGATCCGTTCTGGAAGTCGATCACTGTTCCCCCTTGTGTTGGCTGGCGTTGTCCGACGTGGCGGCAGCGCCTGAAGCCACGGTAGTGCGGATGGGGACTGAAGCCGATGCCAGAAGCCGGCAGCCCGGCCTGTTCTGCCTTGCCTTCGTACCGGGGACGGTCGGCGTCTTAGAGGATCCGGGGCTTCGGTTGGCTCGTGTGTGGCCTCGTACGGCCCACGTCCTCGGAAAACTCCGGTTCCGGCGCAGTCAAGCGCAGTGATTGGCGAGGTCCGGCCGTGCGTTCAACGCAAGGAGCGGGGAGTTCACAAGACGTGCCAGTTTGGTCGACGGTAGAGCGTTAGCGAGGTCATGATGCGCAGACTTCCGGTCGTGGCGATGGCGATGACCGTTGCCCTGGCCGGCGGTGTGCTTCCGGTCCACGCGACCGAGCCGGCAGCCAAGGGCTGGCCCGACACGGTGGATCTGAAGTTGACCGATCCACGCGCGATGGTCTACTCCCCGGATCACAAGCGGATGCTGGTCAGCGCTTCCGTGGGCGGGATTGACGGAGGGCGCATCATCGTTCTCGATGCAGCAACGGGCAAGGAGCTGTCGCGAGTCAAGGTTGGCGACTACGGCGAGTTGCATCTGAGTCCCCGAGGGGACCGACTGATCATGACTCACCCCAGGGGCACGACGCTGCTCGATCCCGTCACCGGAGCCATGCTGGGGCAGGGCCCATCGGGGGTCTTTGACCTCGCCTTCTCAGCCGATGGCTCGCGCTTCTTCACGACCGACTCCTACGCCGGCACCATCACCGCCTACGACTCAGCGACCTTGGCGGTCATGGCGCAGGCGAACCTCGGAAAGTCAGCCCTTGGCATCGCCGCGAATTCCGCAGGCGATCGCCTGTACGTCGCGGTGATAGCCACCACCGATACTGATCCGATCCTTGCCGTTGCGTTGGACGCGACAACCCTTCAACCCCTCGCACGCAGCTCGGTCGCTGTGGATCCCCGCTGCATCTCCGCCAGTCCCTCCGGTGATCGCGTCTATGTCCAGACGACCAACGAGTTCGGCATCGCCGGAGTGAGTGTTCTGGATCCCACATCGCTGGCGGTCTTTGCCACCGACACCGTCGCTAGGCGCATCGACTGCCCAGCGGTCTCCCCGGATGGGTCCCGCTTGTACGCCTACATCGCCGGTGGCGGCAAGGCGGAGTACGGACCGATCGCCGTGATCGATGCCGCCACGATGAAGACCGTTGGATCAATCGCCACTCCGTTGGAGGCGAGCATTCTCGGCTTCAGCCCCGATGGCAGGTCCATGTGGCTCGGTGTGGGCTACGCGCTCCTGCGCAAGGACCTCAGCAAGGTCTCCGGCGCACCCCCCGGTGTCGATTGGTTTGGTGACAACGCTGGTTACGCGGCACTCCCTGCCGTGCAGGTGGTCGAAGCGCGATTCACGAAACTGCTGGCCGGCCCGTTCATTGCGGCTCAGTGGGATACCGATGCTGACAGCGACACGTGGTACTGGGACTGGACCGTTGTCGGACGTGATGGAGTCATCCGTAGGCAAGACAGCAGGACCGTCACCTACACGTCGAGCACTGAGGTCTGCACGCGCAAGGTGTCCAAGAAGCTGCCGGCCTCTCCTCTACCTCCACGTGAGTGATGGGTCAAAGCAGGTCGTCAGTGCTGATGCGGCTGCGCTGTCACCGTCAGCGAAGAAGTTCACGGCCTGGCTGTATCCCGTCGAGTCCATCGGGAGTAGGCCGGACAAGGCGATCTCCTACGAGTTGCGCAAGGACGGCTCGGTCAGCACCTACTGGTCGGTCAGCAACGGCGCTGAGTGGTCCGAGTTGCTTCTCCAAATCTCCTCACGCAAGGTGCCGAAGCTACCGGCGATGTCATCCTTGAAGCGGTAGGCGCGTGGCGCTCTCGTGGTTCTGGAGTGACGACTGACTCCGGTTGGGCGTGCGTCGGCCGCATCTAGTTGGCCTCGGGGCGCGTGGAGGCCTTGATCGAGAGCCCATCAGAGGCGGGGTTACTCGGCTGCGCCCGCGTAAACGAAGCCACCGTCCCGCCCGGTCCAGGAGGGCCGGGTGTCGTCTTCGACGGGCAGGGCCTTGGAGTAGAGGAAGCCTTGTGCGGTGGGGCAGCCCATGGCGTGGAGGAGAGCGGCCTGGTCGGGGTGTTCGACGCCCTCGGCGGTGACGGTGATATCGAGGATGGTGGCGAGGGCGATGATGCCGGCGGTGATCTTGCGGTCGTGATCGTCGGTGGCCAGGTGGGTGATGAAGCTGCGGTCGATCTTGATGACGTCGATGGGGTAGAGGCGGAGGTAGGTCAAGGAGGCGTAGCCGGTGCCGAAGTCGTCGAGGGCCAGGGCGATGCCGCGCTCGTGG
>Ga0194063_10002841_pt1 | contig 10598 bp, 9 predicted proteins | sample SepL3720m_MetaG_FD_155459 | JGI IMG/M metagenome (GOLD analysis project Ga0194063, IMG submission 155459) | Anoxic zone freshwater microbial communities from boreal shield lake in IISD Experimental Lakes Area, Ontario, Canada - Sep2016-L373-20m | ecosystem: Environmental > Aquatic > Freshwater >...
CCCCCGCGCCCGCCGTTACCCCCGCTCGGCCCGCCCTTGGGACGGTACTTCTCGCGTTGAAATGCGACGCACCCTTTTCCCCCGTGCCCCGCTAACGCATAGATTTTGATTTCGTCGATGAACACGTGAATGAATAAAAAAGGCGAGGCCCGAGCCTCGCCTCGAAATTTGCCATGCCCGGCTAGACAGTCGCCGTTGTCTCCTCGGCAGTCGCCGTTGTCTCCTCGGCCCGAACGTTAATGCGGTGGCTGTCTTTGTCGAACGCCACTTTGCCATCCACGAGCGCGAACAACGTCCAATCGCGTCCCGTGCCGACGTTTTGCCCGGCGACGAACTTCGTGCCGCGCTGCCGGATCAGGATGCTGCCGGCGGTGACAAATTCGCCGCCGTATCGTTTCACGCCTAGCCGCTTGCTGACGCTATCACGCCCGTTGCGGACGCTGCCTTGACCTTTCTTGTGTGCCATAAACTCTTAACTGGTAATGGGTAATGGGTTATCGGTGACGGGCGTTTCCGAAGTGGCGCCAGGCGCCGCTTGGGTCTTTATCTCTTTGATCTTGACCACCGTCAGCTCCTGACGATGGCCGATCGTCTTATGGTAGCCTTTGCGGCGTTTCATCTTGAACGCGATCTTTTTCTCGCCGCGAATATGTTCGACGACGTCAGCCACCACGGTGGCGCTGGCGACCATGGGCGAGCCCACGGCGACTTGGCCATCGGTATTGACCAAAAGAACGCGGTCAAAAGTGACCGGCTGCCCGGCTTCAACGGCCAGGCGTTCGATTTCCAGTGTATCGCCCGTGCTAACGCGATACTGTTTGCTTCCTGTTTCTAAAATACAATAAGTCACAATAAAAAATCCCGTTCTTAGGGAATCTGAAAAATACGAGAGAACCGGAAAATTGCAACTATAATATTGTAAACGTTTATTCGGTCCTCGGCGTCCTGGGAAATCTCCTCGCTCTCGGCGGCGGGAGCTTCATCCAAATCGAGATAAAGCGCATCGGCTTCCCGATCAGTCGTCAGCTTCATAATTTGCCTTTCATTTTCCGGTCCAGATTCCGGGTTCCACCGTTTGTGAACCTTCAGGGGGAACATTGGCTTCCAGTCTTCCGGCCAGAAAGTCAATCCAGACGCTGGTATCAACCAAAACCATCAGAATCGGCTCTGCCGCATCAAATCCAGATCGCCCGCCCAGCGGATCTTTCCCCGCAATTCCAGAATCTGTTTCTGATCTTTGCGCCGCACAAATTCTTGGAGTGCCATATTGACGAAATCCTTCTTTGTCCGCAGTCCGGAAAGGCGAAGGCCCCGGGTTACCAAGCCCGCATCAAGATCGATATTCGTCCTCACGTACATCACAATAGCGAAAAAGTGTGTATTCCGCAAGCGCAACCGCGCCCCATCGGTCTGGCCCAGGGCGGATTCAAGAACCTGCAAAATCGTAGCCGCCGACGGCAGTCGGCGCACTTTTCCTCGATTATCGGAGTGTTAGCGCCGACTGCCGTCGGCGGCTACGTTTTCTTGAAACCACCCTGGTCTGGCCCGAGGGCAGTTCATCGTGCCCGATGACAAGTGTTGGGGGCAGTGCCTTTTCTGCTTCCCGTCTTCCCGTCTTCCCTGTTCAAAGGTTGTGACAGAGTGCAACTCTGTTGTCTCTGTTGTCTCCTGTGAGTTCATGTGAATCATGGGTTCTAGCTTTTTGAGATCAAAAAGTCCAACGCCTGGTACACCTCCAAACACGGGTTTAAGCCCCAGTTCCTGGGCCACGGCGTTGCGGCCCAGTCCCTGCCGGCGGGTCAAGGCCAAAGCACAGGAGATCAATTTGACTTCCGCAACCCTGAAGGTAATCTCCGGAGCATGAAGTCTTGCAATCGGATATTTGGCGCTCTGCTGTTACTCACCACAACGATCTCCTTGTCCAGCCTGGCGGGAGAAATCGAGAAAGGCTTCACCTCCATGTTCAACGGAAAGGATCTGACCGGATGGGAAGGCCTGCCGGGGGCGTGGAGTGTCGTGGACGGCGCGATCACGGCGGAGAGCACGCCAGAGAAACCCTGCAAACAGGCCCACTATATCATGTGGCGGGGCGGCAAGCCGGGGGACTTCGAGCTGCGGACGGATTTCCGCCTGCAGGGAGCCGGCGGCAACTCCGGCATTCAATTTCGCAGCCGGGAGCTGCCCAACTGGGACACCTCCGGTTACCAGGCAGACATGGAGAATGGCAGTCAATGGTTCGGCTGCCTCTTCGAGCACACTCGCGCCGGTATTGCCATGCGCGGCGAGAAGGTCTTCATCGACAAGGATGGGAAAAAGACTGTCGCGTCCGTCACCGTCCCCGAGAAGGTGCAGAAACTCACGGCCGGCAATGGTGCCGCGGGCGGAAATCTCTCCCTGAACGCCGCCCTGCTTCGGCAGGTGAAAATGGGCGAGTGGAACTCGTACACGATCATCGCGCGCGGCCCCGACATCACTCTGAAGATCAATGACATCGTCATGAGCCAGGTGACGGATCAACAGTCGGGCGTGGCCGCCAAAGACGGCGTCATTGCCCTCCAAATGCATCCCGGCCCTCCGATGAAGGTCCAGTTCAAGAACATCCGGATTAAGTTGCTTGATCCCAAGTGATCCCAGCCCATCTGCCTGGGCCATCCGCACTTATTAGACAACAACCCCACAGGGCGAGTTCGTGCAATTCGACGGCGGCGGCCAAAGCTGGGGTGTCACTGGCTGGGGCACGCACAGCCTCGACCAGGTCCAATGCGGCCTCGGCACGGATGACACCGGCCCGATCGAAATCTGCCCCGAGGACCGCGGGCCCCGCTGCAAAGTGACCATGCGCTACGCCAATGGCGTCCAACTCAATAAGGTGAATTACCGGTACGCACCGGGCGCATAGCTGGCGGCTTTGAATCGCAGGATATCCCGATCCACCGGCGAGGTGCCTGCGGCCATGATGCCTTTGGCTCTTGCGGTTGTCGGCTCCCGCCAGTGCCATGCCTCGGAGCGGCCATCGGCAAACGAAACCGCGCCGCCATTGCCGTGCCGGCTGGCGGGTGAATTTGGCCAGATCGTACCGGCGGCGGTAAACACGCCAAAATCACCGTCATCAAGACTGGTGTAGCTGCCGGTCAAGTCCATCGGATCGGATTGTTCGTCCACAAAAAAGAGGGCGTCTGAAGGACCCGGCAGCCTGATGCTGCTGAACTTCAGATTCTCTTTGATCCCAGGATGGCAGAGGTCACCCAGATCTCGCGTTTGAGCGCCCATCATGCAACTGAGCGAATAACTGCGGACGCGCGGCGTATTCTTGCCTGACATGGGGAAATTGTCGCCCGGGCAGCGGTAGATGGTCACGGACTGGTTGTAAGGGAACAGGAGGGCGGCGCGGACATCGGCCAGGTTGGTGGCACCGGGCAGCCTGCTCACATCCCCGCTCACCCAAGCGTTGGTGCTCATGGCGTAATTCGGCACAATCCAGTCCGCCTGATCCGCGCCGTAAAGCACTGCGGCCAGGGTCAGTTGCCTCAAATTATTGACGCAACTGATCGCGACGGCCTTTTGTTTCGCCCGGCTCAAGGCGGGCAGCAACAGCGCGGCCAGGATCGCGATGATGGCGATGACCACCAACAGCTCGATCAGTGTGAACCCTGCCCTCCAGCCCATTTCTGTCCTGCTTCTCGTGTTCATAGCTTTAACCGATCAGAAATTAGTTTTGGGGTACGACCGCTTGTTGTAATTTGTTGTGTTGATTCTGTTGTCTTTCATGCATGGTTGCAATATCAGCCATTGGTCTGCAAGACAGTAAACGGTAATCGGTAATCGGTAATCGGTAAACGGTAATCAGTAATCGGTACTCAGTAGTCGGTAATCGGTAATCGGTGATCGGTAATCGGTAATCAGGCCTGTTTTGGGCCAGGAGGCGACGGACGGATCGGGCATCTTTCACTGCGGCTGCGGCGCCGCTTGGTTCTTGGTAATTGGAGCTACCGTGCGCTACTATTTCGGCATGCCTAAGAAACTATTCCTGCTGGATGGAATGGCGCTGGTCTATCGGGCGCACTTCGCGTTTGTCAGCCGCCCGATTCTCACGTCCAAAGGCGTGAATACCTCGGCGCTTTATGGGTTTACCCAGACCCTGCTCGACATCCTCAACAGCCAGCAGCCCACGCATATCGCCGTGGCCTTCGACACCCAGGCGCCGACACAACGGCACGTGGAGTTTCCCGCTTACAAGGCGACGCGGCAGAAGATGCCCGAGGACATCAGCCAGGCCCTGCCGCACGTTCGCCGCATGGTCGAGGCCTTCCGAATGCCGGTCCTGATATGCGAAGGTTTCGAGGCAGACGACATCATCGGCACGCTGGTTCGCCGCGCGGAAAAGGAAGGGTTCACCTCCTACATGGTCACGCCCGACAAGGATTTCGGCCAGTTGATCGATGAGCACACGTTCCTCTACAAGCCCGCGCGCATGGGCAACGAGGTGGAAATCATGGGGTTGCCCGAGATACAGAGCCGCTGGGGCGTGCAACGGCCCGAACAAGTGGTCGATGTGCTGGCATTGATGGGTGACGCGTCCGACAACATTCCCGGCGTGCCGGGCATCGGCGAAAAAACCGCCATGAAGCTCATTGCCCAGTTTGGGAGCGTGGAAAATGTCCTCGCTCACGCGGGCGAACTGACCGGTCGCGTGAAGCAATCAATCGAGACCAATCACGAACTGGCGCTGCTGTCGAAACGGCTCGTAACGATCAATATCGCCACGCCGTGTTCCGTCGATCTGGACGCGCTCAAGGTGCAGCCCGCGGATGAGGAGAAGCTCAAGGGCCTGCTGGCCGAGTTCGAGTTCAACTCGATTGGTCGGCGTTTGTTTGGCGAAGACTTCAAGACCGGATGGGGCGTCCTCGCAGAAAGTAGGGCAGGCGTCCCGCCTGCCCAGGCATACCTTCCACCTCCCTCGTTGCCTCCAAGTCCGAGCCGCTCCAAGGGCAGGCGGGACGCCCACCCTACTACTGGTGAGCTTGCGCTATTTCCGGAAATGGAGGGAGCGGCGGCGGAAACGAAGCCCGAGCCGGCTGCTGCTGTGCCTGCGTCGAACCTCAAGACCATCGCCGATGTTCCGCACGAATACCATCTAGTGGACTCGCCCGCCGAGCGCGCGAAGCTCATTCAGGTATTGCAGAGCCTGGACTCCTTTTGCTTCGACACCGAAACCACCGGCCTCGATCCCAAAGCGGCGCGGCTGGTCGGGCTGGCTTTCTCGTTCAAGCCACACACCGGTTATTACATCCCCGTCCCGAACGACCCCGCCGCGGCCAGGCGCGTGCTCGATGACTTCCGGCCTGTGCTCGAATCCGACCGCATCGAAAAGGTCGGGCACAATCTGAAGTTCGATCTCAGTGTGCTTCGGTGGCAGGGCGTCTCGGTCCGTGGCAAACTGTTCGATACCATGATCGCTCACAGCCTCATCGAGCCGGAGATGCGGCACGGCATGGATTACTTGTCTGAGGTTTATCTGGGCTACACGCCGGTGCCCATCAGCCAACTGATCGGCGACGCCAAGACCGGGCAAATCAACATGGCCGACGTGCCGGTCGCCAAAGTGGCCGAATACTCCGCCGAGGATGCCGACGTGACCTGGCAACTGCGCGCCGCGCTCGAGCCGTTGCTCAAAGAGAAAGGCCAGGAACGGGTCTTCTACCAGATTGAATCGCCGCTGATCCCGGGGCTGGTCGGGATGGAATTCGAGGGCATCAAGGTCGATGCCGCCGCCCTCGCTGATTTCGCCGTGCAACTCTCAAAGGAGATGGGTGAGTCGGAGAAGACCATTTATCGGCTGGCGGGCACGACGTTCAATCTGAACTCGCCCAAGCAGCTTGGGCAAATCCTGTTCGATCTCCTGAAAATCGGCAACGCGCCCAAGAAGACCAAGACAGGCCAATACGCCACTGACGAACAAACGCTGGCCACCCTCGCAACCGATCATGAGATCGTCCAGCGGCTCCTCGAATACCGCACCGCCACCAAGCTCAAATCCACTTACGCCGATGCCTTGCCCCAGGCGATCTGGCCCCCGACCGGCCGCGTCCATACCACCTACAACCAGGTGATGACCACCACGGGCCGCCTCAGCTCGCAAAACCCGAACTTGCAGAACATTCCCATCCGCACCGAGCGCGGCCAGGAAATCCGCAAGGCATTTGTCGCGCGCGACGCCGGATTTGTTCTGCTCTCAGCGGACTATTCCCAGATCGAACTGCGCGTCATCGCCGCGCTGAGCCGGGAGCCGGCGCTGCTCGAAGCGTTCAAGAGCGGCGCGGACATCCACACCGCCACGGCCGCGCGGGTGTTCGGCGTGCTTCCTGAACTGGTCACCCCCGAGATGCGGCGCAAGGCCAAGATGGTCAATTTCGGAATCATCTACGGCATTTCGGCGTTTGGCTTGTCGCAGCGACTCGGTATCCCGCGCAAGGAGGCGGGCGACATCATCGACCAATACTTCCGGCAATTCCCGGGCATCCGGCGCTACCTGGACGACACCATCGCGTTCGCGCGCGAGCATGGCTACGTCGAGACTGTCGCTGGTCGGCGCCGCTACATCCGCGACATTCGGTCCGCGAACAACGCGGTGCGCGCCGCAGCCGAGCGCAACGCCACCAACGCCCCCGTCCAGGGATCAGCCGCCGACATGATCAAGCTCGCGATGATGACCATCCATGACGAACTGGCCCGCCGGCAGCTCAAGACCCGCATGTTGCTCCAGGTCCACGATGAACTCGTGTTCGACCTCTACACAACCGAAGAAAAGGAAGTGCGCGCGCTGGTCGAGGAGAAGATGAAAACAGCCATCCCGCTGGATGTGCCGATCGAAGTGGAAATTGGCGTGGGCGAGAACTGGCTTGCGGCGCATTAACGCTCACCATGAACTCTGGCGGAGTGCATAGGGCGGATTCAAGAAATCGTAGCCGCCGACGGGAGTCGGCGCTGATCTCAGTAATTGAGCAAAAGTGCGCCGACTCCCGTCGGCGGCTACGATTTTGCAGGTTCTTGAATCCGCCCTGGGGAGACGCCAAGGGCGTCATTCATACCAGCCCAGGGCAACGCCCTGGGTTCATCAGCCCCAAACCCCATCAGCGCTGAAAGCGCGATTCATCCTTCGTCCTACCAGCCGCCAGCCAGCCACTCGGCGTCAGTCCCAAACGTATCTTTCATCGAACTCTATGAAGCAGGCCGTTGGCCTGAGTCGCGGCCACCCGCCGGGTGAACACCCATGGCACCGCAATCCCTTCTTTATCCGTGCTATCCGTGAAATCCGTGGTTCTCCTCTCGTTCCCCTCAGAGCGGGAATATGACCACGGATGGTACGGATGGCACGGATGGCACGGATGGGGCAGTATTTGTTATCCGAAATCCGTGGTTCCAACTGCTGTTTTTAGGTTTGATTCCCATGAAATCGCAGGCTTCGACGAATTCTGTCTTGCGCCCCTGCCCTCGCTCCGAAAAATCTAAGATGCGCACCTCAGCAAATAACGCGAAAGAAAGCGTTGGACAACTGAAACGGCCCTGCATACTGTTCCCGACTAGACAAATAGAAAGGCCATATTCCATGAAGCGCGCAGCGTCAAAACATAGATTTCTATCCGTTCCAAAACGAAGCACCTGGGTGACCCGGGTGGCGAGCATCGGCATGGTCTTGGGAATATGGTTGGGATGCTCTTGGGATGGGTATGCCTATAAATTCGCCGCTTTTGGCGATGTCCGCGGTAAAGGAACCAATAGCCCGGCCTATCCGATCGTTTCGGTGCCTGTGATGCAGGCCTTTGCTCGGGCCGTGCAGGCCGATGGCGTGGATTTCGTGGTCGTCAATGGCGACCTGATAACCGGACAAGTCGCGTGGAGTGATACGAACATGACATTGACGGAAATGTTGGGGATTTGGACCAACACGATGACGGAGTTCACCAGTCGCGGCATAGCCGTGTATTCGATGAGGGGCAATCATGAGCTTTATTGGATGACCAATGGACCGGACCCCGCGCAAGCATGGACGGAAACCGTGGGGCAATATTTGCCCCAGAATGGCCCCCAGGGCGAGCAAGGTTTCACCTATGGTTTTACCCACAGCAATACGCTTTTCCTGTGCGTGGATGAATACGGCGGAACCACCAGCCATTGGTGGAAACCTTATCCCAAAGTCAACACGGTTTGGCTGGAGCAGCAACTTAAGACCAACACCCAAAAGCATGTGTTTGTTTTTGGACACGAGCCTTGTTTCCAGATGGTCATGTCCTGTTTGTCAGCGGAAACCAATTCCCGAACCGCCTTTTGGAACTGCATGAGCACCAATGGAGTTCGGCTTTATTTCTGCGGTCACGATCATTTCTACGGCCGCGCCCAAGCCAGCATCAGCAATTCGCCGCCGATGCAACAAATGGTCGTCGGAGGTTGCACCTTCGATCTCATGAGTTGGCCCGGCTATTATCCCGAGCAGGGGCGTAACGGCGTAAGCATTCAAACCGAAGCCTATTTTGGCCTCGAGGAGTCGCAGTGTTTTTATCGCTTGCTCTCCACCAGCACAAATGTCGTTGCCACTGGTCTTACCCCTCAAGGCTATCTGCTGTGGACCAATGTTGGCGCGGCGGAGGATCTCGTGGTGGTTAGAAAGATCGATTTTCAGTTTCCCGATTGGACTGTTTGTCTGCGCCGACCCGCTCCAACAAATGGGCTGCCGGTTAAAATCGCCAACCTGCAACCCACCTATGGCTATGTCTTAATGGAGGTCAACGGCGCGCAAGTTCATGGTTGTTACAAAACTTCGCATGATATGCAGAACTGGGAGGCAACCGACCAGTTCTCCTACGAGGTTCCATAACCAGGGCGGATTCAAGAAATCGTAGCCGCCGACGGCAGTCGGCGCTGACTCAGTAATTGAGGAAGAGCGCCCCGACTGCCGTCGGCGGCTACGATTTTGCACGTTCTTGAAACCACCCTGTTCCCTAACCCTCCCCCAAGCGGCGCTTGACGCCACCCAACTAACGAAGCGGTTCGCAGACCGACCCGCGTGGGCCGGCATCAGGCTCGACCCCTGCTTCCGCTTCAAACGCGGGGCGCGCCCCTTGTGCCAAACAAGGAGGCGCGCCCAATGCTTACCCCGAATATGACGGTTTACGGCGCGATGTCCGGCAGCAACACTCTTGCGCGGTAGAACAGGTTCGTGAACGATTCGATGATACGGTCGCCATCACTATGGTCAAACCAGATCGTGTTCGTTTCGGAGCCTGGCCAACCCGAGCCGTGCGGTAGGATGGGCGTCCACGGCACGAGACCAATACTCGGCGTGGACTGTATCTCGTACTGTGAATGGGGGGTGGTGCCCTTGATGACCAACCGCACCGTAAGGTTGGTGCCAACCAACTGCCGCTCCAGACTCGAAATCCACAGCGGTTCCACCAGGACAGCCTGCGTTGCGGTCACCGTACCCCACTGGTTGGAGGCGGTCACTTGGATGGATTTGGCGCCCGGCGTGTTCCAGGAAACCGTGGTCATGTCCGGGCTGACGCCGCCGACGTGCTGAACGGCCGGGCTCCCGGTCACCGTCCAGATGTACTTGATCGGTTCGCTGGCATCACCCGGCGCGACACTCGCCAGGGCATCGTACCGACCGCCGAGGGTGACGTACCCGGGCACGTCCAGGCTCACTGATGTCAAGACGCCGTAGCCCCAATCGATGCGGTCGTAGCGGTCGTTATCGTAGGCCTCGCCGGCGAAAACACCCGTGGCATCGCGCATGATGACACGTCCCTGGTTCAACGACTTGCGAACATTTGCGGCGCCACCGCCGGCATTGCTCGAAAAGATCGTGCGCATCGCGGTGAACGTCTGATTGTTCTCAACGCGCAGCAACGATCCCCCGGCGACGCCGTTGCGGAATGTGCAATCGTCGAAAGTGGCTCCCGGGTCCACGGTGGCGCCATCCATGACATAGACGCCGTCGGTATTGAGATACTCGAAGACCGCCTGCCGCGCGGCGATGGTCGCGTTGCTCTGGATCAATACGCTGAAGTTCCCACTTTGCCTCGAGATCGTTGCGGGGTTGCCCGCCGCGCCGATGACCTCGAGCCGGCCGCCGGCCTGCACTGTCAGGTTGCTGCTTGCTCCCAGCTCGAGTTCCGCGCCAGCGTCCACGATGAGCACCGCGTTGCTGCCGACCGTGACGCCGCCAGTCACGCGGTCCAGGTGGCCGGCCAGGTCGTAGGTGCCCTGTACCACCGCCAGTCCGACCCCGCCGAGTTGGAGGATGTCTGACAACAGACGGACGCGGGCGCCACCGGCCTTGTCGATTGCGATGTTCGAGAAGTAACCATTGGTGCCGGCGTAGTTGATCGTGGCGTCGCTGCCGCCGGTGAACCATACAGTGTTGGCGGGGGACGAATCGCCCCACGCCCCGCCAGTATGCACATACACGTTGCCCTGGAGATGGTGCTGGAGGCCACCGACAAAGGAACTCCAGTATCCGTTGCTAATCGTGAGCTGGCCGTTCACATACACCGAATCGAGCGGGCGCAAGCCTCCGCCCGGCCGGTCGATCACGAGATCCC
>Ga0194063_10002842_pt1 | contig 10590 bp, 5 predicted proteins | sample SepL3720m_MetaG_FD_155459 | JGI IMG/M metagenome (GOLD analysis project Ga0194063, IMG submission 155459) | Anoxic zone freshwater microbial communities from boreal shield lake in IISD Experimental Lakes Area, Ontario, Canada - Sep2016-L373-20m | ecosystem: Environmental > Aquatic > Freshwater >...
GTTGTTGGTGGTCGATGAGAAATGCGAACCGGTCAAGGACGCGGTGGTGTGGCTTGACGGGCGCAAGTTCACCCGCGACGAGAAACTCGGGCGCATCGTGGTGCCATTCACCAATCAACCGGGTACTAGACCCTTGGTCGTCAGCGATCCGGCCGGGACTTTCGCCACGCTCACCCAGTTCGATCATCACGCTGAGGCATACAAACTCGACGCGCAGTTCTTCATCGAGCGTGAACAATTGTTAGCCCGCCACGACGCCACCCTGGCCGTTCGCGCCAATCTGATGCTGGGCCAGTCACAACTCGACCCCGCGCTCATCACCGAACCCAAACTGACCATCACCTCGACCACCCTCGACGGCATTTCCACCACGCGTGAGGTCAAGGACCTGAAACTCAGCGCGGCCAGCGTGCTCAACCACACACTCAGCGTGCCAGAGCGCCTACTGCAACTCACGGTGGTCCTCAGCGGAAAAATCGAGGTTCTCAGCGCGGGCGGCGAAAAGCGCGATGTCAGCGCAACCCGCACCTGGACACTCAATGGCATGGATAAAACCGATGCCACCAATGACGGCCATCTCTCGAAGTTCGCGGATGCCTACGTTTTCGAATTGTTAGGAAAGAACGGCGAACCGATCGCCGACCAACAGGTGGTTTTCACCATCTCTCATTTAGGCTTCCCCCGTCCGGAAAACGTGGCCTTGAAGACCGATGAAAAAGGCCGCATCGCCCTGGGAACCCTGCCCGGGATTGTATGCGTCCAGTCACAAACACCCAATGGAAGAACCTCGAACTGGAATCTCGATGATTCCGAGCGAACATGGTCGCCGGAAATTCATGCCGCCGTCGGCGACGTCGTCAGCGTGCCCTTGCCGTCGCGCCTCAACGAAAAAATGAAACTTTGGGGCTACCAACAACCGAAGGACTGGATCGAACACGACGTGTCATTGCTGGAAATGAAAGCCGGCACTTATGTCGCTGAACACGGCAAGAAGATGGAGGTTGCGAACGGTTTCCTCGTCATCACCGGCCTCGTCCCCGGCAACTACTCTCTTCGCCTGCGGGGCGAGGATAAGGATTTCTCCATCAAGATCGCCGACGGGAAACAAGTCGGCGGATGGCTGTTAGGAAAACACCGGAATCTGGAGCTTAAAAACGCTGCGGCATTGCAAATCACCGATGTCACGACGGACAAGGATGTCCTCACGGTCAAATTGGCCAACGCCTCGTTGTTCACCCGCGTCCACGTCGTTGCATCGCGCTTCGAGCCAGGCAAAGGAATCTTCGCCGGGCTTGGAGGGTTTACCCGTTTCGGCGTCGAATCCGGCACCCCCGCGAAAAATCCAAACCTGTTTTCCGCAGGTCGCCAGATCGGCGACGAATACCGCTACATCCTCGAACGCCGCTACGGCAAACTCTATCCAGGCAACATGCTCACCCGTCCGGGACTGCTGCTCAATCCATGGGAAGTGCGCGACACGGATCTCGACAAGCTCAATCTAGCGGGCGGGCAGGCGGCCGGCATGTCCATGGGCGGCAGGGGAGCAGGTAAATTGTTCGGTTTAATTCCAGAGGCGCTAAAGGCGATCGAGGGCCCCGGCGGTGCTGCAGCTGGCACCAACCTCGATTTCCTCGCTGAAAGCGCGCCCGCCATCTACAACCTGCTGCCCGACAAGGATGGCATCGTGCGTATCGACCGCAAAGCGCTCGGCGACCGCCAAAACGTGCAGGTGTATGCCGAGGATCTGGCCAACGCCGTCTGGCAGTCGTTCGCACTGTCCGAGGTGCCGACGAAATTCACCGATCTGCGTCTCGCTCGCAACCTCGAACCATCCAAGCCCTTCACCCAGCGCAAGGAGATCACCGTGTTAGAAAAAGGCAGGACCCTCACGCTTGCCGACATTCTAACCAGCGAGCTGGAAAGCTACGACACGCTCGGAAGCATCCACGCGTTGTTCACCACCTTGAGCGGCGATCCGACCCTCACGAAGTTCGCATGGGTCCTGCAATGGCCGCAATTCAAGGACGGCGAGAAACTTGCCAAATACTCGGAGTTCGCCTGTCACGAATTGAACTTCTTCCTCGCGAAGAAAGACGCCGCTTTCTTCAACAAGGTCGTCAAACCATATCTGGCCAACAAGAAGGACAAGACCTTCATGGATGATTTCCTGTTGGAGAACGATCTCGCCTCCTATCTGAATCCCACCGCCTATGCGAGGTTGAATGTGGTTGAACGGACCCTGCTCGCCCAACGGGTCAAGGGCGAGGCATCCAACGCCGCCCGCAGCCTGCGCGAGATGTGGGAAATGGTGCCGCCGAATCCCGATCTCCAGGACCGCTTGTTCGAAACCGCCCTGCGTGGCCGTGCGATGGAAACATCGGAAGGCAAACCCGGCGGCTGGGAGGCGGATTTTAAATCTGAGAAGAAAATACAAGCTAAAGGCGCGCATGAAATGCTGCAAAGAAACAGTCCACAAGCTGAAGTAGCCGCACCACCCCCATCGCCAAGCATTGCAGCGAGACCCATGAGTATGGCTCCCGGACGCAAAGCCAAGGACGGATTGGCGATGGACGCCAATGAGTCCGCAAAACTTGCGGAAATGAGTGACGAGGACATCAGCAGTGCCAGCGATGCACCCGCGGACAGAGAACGTATGCTTGACGCAAAGAAAATCGCAAGCAACCGCCGGGATAGCCTCAAGCGCGCCGGCGGGATGGTCGGAGACAAAACGCCCATACCCGGCGAGGTGAATGGCTATTTCGGAATCGACGCCGCTGTCGCGAGTCGCGCTCAGAACCGCGCATTCTACCGCCAACTCGGCCCGATCAAGGAGTGGGCGGAAAACAACTACTATCATCTCCGCATCACCCAACAGGATGGTAATCTGATTCCCATCAGCGCGTTCTGGCGTGACTACGCGAAGTGGACCGCCGATGGCGCACAAGGTGCATTCGTTTCACCCAACATCGCCGAAGCCAGCCACAGCTTTGCCGAAATGATGCTCGCTCTCGCGGTGCTCGATCTTCCCTTCGAGGCACCCAAACACAGCGGCAAGACGGAATCCGGCCGTTTCGATCTGACCGCAGCTGGTCCGGTCATCGTCTATCACAAGGAGGTCAAACCATCCGCCGCACCCGCAGCGAATGTCGAGCAGACACAACTGCTCGTTTCCCAAAGCTTCTTCCGCGCCAACGACCGCTATCGGATGGAAAGCAACGAGAAGTTCGAAAAATATGTCACCTTCGAGTTTCTAACCGGATCTGTCTATGGCGCGAACATCGTCGTGACCAATCCGACCAGTGCTCCGGCCAAGGCCGATGTGCTGATGCAGATCCCGCAAGGCGCACTGCCGGTGATTGCCAGCAAGGCGACCGATTCTCGCTCGGTGCGACTGGAACCCTACACCACCAAAACCTTCGAGTATTTCTTTTATTTCCCCGCGACCGCAGGATCGAAGAAATTCCCGCAATTCCCGGTCAACGTCGCCATCAATGGATCGGTCGCCGGTGCGGCGAAACCGTTTGAGTTCAACGTGGTCGCCAAGCTCACGCAGGTGGACAAGGCATCGTGGGATTATATTTCCCAATACGGCACGGAAGACGATGTTTTCAACTTCCTTGCACAGAACAACCTCGCGGCACTTGCATTCCCGCGCGTCGCGTGGCGCTGCCACAATGCTGTGTTTTTCAAGAAACTCACCACATTCCTCGGGACGCATCACGTCTGGGATGAGACCATCTACAGCTACGCCCTGCTTCACAACGACCGCGATGCCTTGCGGGAATGGATCCTCCACAGGAATGATTTCGTGGCACAGTGCGGACCGTATTTCTCCTCCACATTGGTCGTGATCGATCCGATCGAACGCCGTGCCTACGAGCACCTTGAATACAGCCCGCTGGTCAACCAGCGCGCTCACCGCCTCGGCAACGAGGCCCGCATCGCCAATCCCGCCGTGCTCGGCCAGTATCAAGCCTTGTTAGCCATCCTCGCCCACAAGAAAACACTCAATGATATCGATAACATGAGTGTCAGCTATTACCTGTTCCTCCAGGACCGGGTCGAAGAGGCGCTCACCCGCTTCCATGGAGTGGATCCCAAGAAACTTCCGACCCGCCTTCAGCACGATTATTTCAGGTGTTACGCCGGGTTCTATGAAAGCAACCTATCCGAAGCGCGAAGTGTCGCCGCAAACTACAGTGATTATTCCGTCACCCGCTGGCGCTTGTTGTTCGCCGACGTGACCAATCAACTTGACGAGATCGAAGGCAAGCCATCGAAGATCGAAAAGGGCGACAAGCCTGACCGCGAAAAACAACAGACCGAACTCGCCGCCACCGAACCGTCCTTCGACTTCAAGGTCGAGAACAAGAGCATCGCGTTGAACTATCGGAACCTGACGGAAGTGGCCGTGAACTACTATCTGATGGATCCCGAGTTCTCGTTCAGCAGCAATCCATTCGTCAATGAGGATGCCAGCCGCTTCAGCATCATCAAGCCGAACAAATCCACAACCCAGACGCTGCCGAAGGGAAAGGACTCACTCGATGTGGCGTTGCCCGCCGAGTTCACCAAGGCCAACGTGCTGGTCGAGATCGTCGCCGCCGGCCAGCGCAAGGCGCAGGCATATCATGCCAACACCCTCAAGCTCAACCTGACCGAAAACTACGGCCGCCTCGAAGCGCGTGACAGTACTAACAACCGCGCCGTGAGCAAGGCCTACGTCAAGGTCTACGCACGTCTTGGGAATGGCACCGTCCGCTTCTTCAAGGATGGCTACACCGATCTGCGTGGACGATTCGATTATGCCAGTCTCAACGGCAGCGCCAATGCCGTGCCAGTGCCGGAACCGATGCCACGCCAGGCCGGCGCGCCCGCCAATGGCCTCGACTACCAAATGCTCAAGCCCTCCGAACTGCCGGAAATCGAGAAATTCGCCATCCTGATCCTGAGTGACACCAACGGTGCCGCCACCCGGGAAGTCGCCCCGCCAAGCGAATAGTCATCAGGGGTCAATGGCAGGTGATCTTCATTTGTATTATTTTCCCAGAGCCTGTCCGCCTCAGAAGGCAGGGACCGATCCTCCGGACGGTCCATGCGGATGAAATGCAAATGAGGCGAATGTGTTCCCCCAATTCCTTGAGTCGCTAATGCTCTTTGTGGTTTGTCGTCACGATTTGCGCGCCACGGTGGATGTTAGGCGGGATCATTTGTTTGGGTGTCTTTCTTGTTCGGATTTTGCTGTCGTGGAATCGGGGCTTGATTTTTGGGGCGGATGCTGTTTGGTCGAGGCCATGCGCATCTTGGTAACCGGCGGGGCGGGGTTTCTTGGCTCCCATTTGTGTGATCGTCTTCTCCGTGAGGGGAACGAAGTGCTTTGTCTTGATAATTTTTTCACCGGGAGGAAACGCAACATCGCGCATTTGTTAGGGAATCCATATTTCGAGCTGATCCGCCATGATGTGACCGAGCCGTTCCGTTTCGAGGTCGATCAGATTTACAATCTCGCGTGCCCTGCGTCGCCGCCTCACTATCAGCACAACCCGATCAAGACGATCAAGACCTCTGTGATGGGGGCGATTCACTGTCTCGGTTTGGCCAAGCGTCTGGGTGCCCGCGTTTTCCAGGCCTCGACATCCGAGGTGTATGGCGACCCCGAGATCCACCCACAGCCGGAGTCCTACAACGGGAGCGTCAATCCGATCGGTATCCGCTCCTGTTATGACGAGGGCAAGCGTTGTGCGGAAACCTTGTTTTTCGATTATCACCGGCAGAACCATGTGGACATCCGGGTGGTCCGTATTTTCAATACCTATGGCCCGAGGATGTTGCCTGACGACGGACGCGTGGTTTCCAACTTCATCGTCCAGGCGCTCAAGGGCGAGGACATCACCATTTATGGCGATGGCACGCAGACCCGCTCGTTTTGTTATGTGGACGACCTGATCGAGGGATTTGTGCGGCTGATGAACCACCCGTCGCTAACCGGGCCGGTGAACATCGGCAACCCCGGCGAGTTCACCATGTTGGAGCTTGCCGAAATCGTTTTGAAAAAAACCGGGAGCTCTTCGAAGATCGCGTATTTTCCGTTACCCGGCGATGACCCGAAACAGCGGCAACCAGACATCACCCTGGCCCGGGCCGAGTTGGGTTGGCAACCGCGGGTCACGCTGGATGAGGGCCTGGACGCCACCATCGGCTACTTCCGGGCCTTGCTGGCGGAAGGGTAGTTCGGTGTGTTTTGGTGCTGGTCAGCGGCTTGGGAACGATTTAAGCTGCGGCGGATGATTTTGGGATTATTGGAACCTTCAGGATTGATCGAGCAAGGCGGACCGCTGGTGTGGGTGCTGATCGGATTGGCGTTTATTGGCTCGGTTTGCGTGGTGGAGCGCTTGTTTTTCTTCCACCGTGCGCGGATCAATGTGGCGGATTTGCTGGTCGGGTTGGCGCACCATGTCCGGCGCAAGGCGTTTGCCGAGGCCCTGCACGAGGCGGCGCGGGCCCCCGGGCCGGTGGCGCGTGTGGCGCATGCGGCATTGCTGCGGTATTACCTTGGACGGGGGGATTTGCGGGATGTCGTGCAGGAGGCGGGCCAACTCGAGGTGCCGCGCATTGAGAAAAACGTCCGTGCGATTTTAGGGGTGGCCTTGCTTTCGCCGCTTGTGGGCATGCTTGGCACGCTTTTGGGGATGCTCGAAACGTTTCAGCAGGTCAGCGAGCAGGGTGGTTTCACTGGTCCTGCGGAGCTGACCAAAGGGGTGTTCACCGCGTTGATCACCTCGGTTCTGGGGATGACGGTGGCGGTGCCGATGTATTTGTTTTACCTGTATTTCCTCGGTCGGGCGAAACGCCTGGTGCATCGGATTGAACGGGCTGGCATAGAAGTCGTCCACATGATCGCCGATACGCGTGAGGAGGAGGAATACGCGCCTTTTCGCGGAGAGGTGGCGGCAGGTCGTAAACCTGGGAAAACCAAGACCGAATCCGAGAAGTGAAGTTGGAGATGTCATTGCCGGAGCGCCCGGGGCTGCTTCATGCGGTGCCGGTGCTCAACGTGTTCGCTCTGTTATGGCTGCTTTTCGTGCTCGGGCCATCGTTGTCGCGGCAATCCGGCATTGCCGTGGAGTTGCCGCCGTCGAGATTCCAGCTCGAGCGATTCCAGAATTCGCTGGTGGTGACTCTGGGGCCTGGTGATGGCGCTCCCCGGGTCCATTTGGGTCGTGATTTGGTGACGTTGCCGGATCTTTCCGCGAAGCTCGAGCAACTCCGCTCCGAGGGGGCAGCCGCCAAGGCGATCGTGTTGTTGCAAACCGACACCGGAACGCCGGTGGGCATTGAGCGTGAGGTTTCGGAATTGGTGTTGGGCAAGGGGTTCCGCCTGGCGCTCGTCGGTGCGAACTCATCGCGGGTGCCGGATTTTTCCAAGGAGCCAACCCCCGGGGAATAATGGAAGGCCGCGTTTCCATTCAAAGCAAACGCAAGGAGGCCCCGGTATGGGTGTTTGCCTGGAAACCGTTGGGTCGCCCGTTATCCGCCCGGTGGTTGCCGGTTTTTCTGGTGGCCGGATTTTTCGCCATGATGTTGGCCTACCTACGCGTCCAGGTTATTCCGCCGAAACCATGGAGCGCGCAGAAAGCCTCCATGATCCATGCAAGCGATGACGAGCAGGGGGTGGCGCTCGCCTTGCGGGCGCGTGAGGGTGGCCCGTTTCCTTCGCGATTCGAGCCGCAGTCATGGAGTGGTGCGGCGGAAATGGAACAGGCATTGGTCGCTGCCGGTCGCCCGTCACCCGCGCCTTACGTTCCCGCGCTGCGTGGGTTGGTGCATGTGCCGCTTCCGTCCAAGGTGTCACTGGCCGCCGAAGCCCAGCCGATGTGGCCGAAGCGGGTGCCTGCGGATCTGTCAGCCATCCTGACGCCCACGCTCAGGCCGACTCCGGTGGTTTACCCGCTTTCCGCAGTGGCGGGTGTTGAAATTGCCGGGAAGCTTCCGGCCTTCACGCCTGCGGTGGATGTGGCGATGGCTGCGGAGTCATGGCGTTTTCTGATGCAGCTGGATGCTGACGGCAACGTGCTGGAGTGCGTTTCATTGGCCGGTGGTGACCAACCGGGGCTGATCTCTCTAACCAGCTGGCTGCGCACGATTTCCTTCAAGCCCGATCCCAAAAAGACGTCCCGCTGGATTGCGGTGGGCGTGGGATTCACCAACCAAGTCGCGAATGAACCTTAGTCTATCCGATTTCGTGCTGTTCATCGTCTTCGGCTCCTGCGCGCTGGTGCTGTTGTTCGCCGTGGTTTCAAGGACGTTGCATGCCCGGGCTGAAAGCCACTCGCTGGCGAACCGCGTGATCTGCCGGCTTTGTCTCCATGTGTTCGAGGATCACGGTCATGACAAAATCGTCCAATGCCCGCATTGCCACGCCGCCAATGAGAAGGGGCGAAGCCGCAGGCTCGGTTAGATGCCGTCTTCAAAATGGCAGGGACCGATCCTCCGGGCGGTCCGCGAGAATGAAAAGAGAACGCGGGCGGTCATGAAAATGCTTGGAAAGCAACTCATGGCTTATCGTTCATGCCTCATTTGCGCGGACCGCCCGGAGGCGGGTCCCTGCCTATGTGCGGATGCATTCGCTCCCCATGCTCTGGACCGCCCGGAGGTCGGGTCCCTGCCTATGTGCGGATGCATTCGCTCCCCATGCTCTGGACCGCCCGGAGGTCGGTCCCTGCCTCCGGATGAACATTCAGGTCGCTGCCTGTTCGCGGTATTGCCGGGGAGTCATGCCTTTCACATCGCGGAAAACCCGGGTGAAATAACTCTGGTCGCAGAACCCGCAGCAGTCGGCGATGTCGGCGAGGGTTCTTTCCGAGTGTGCTAGCAGCTCGCAGGCGAGGTCCACGCGGCACTGGCGCAGGAGTTCCGTGAACGAGCGCCCGGTGCGTTCCTTGAGCAGGTGAGAGAAATGGCCCGGAGAAATGCCGGCGTGCTGCGCGGTGGCATCGCGGGTGATGTCGAGATGAAGATTGTTGCGCATGTAGGTCAGCGCCTTGCCCACCAGTACCGGCGGGGTGTAGTTCTCCTGCTGCTGGATGGTTGAAAACAAGTGGTCGAAGGCCCGGCGTAGCCAGGCGGCGAGTTGCTCGTCATCGTCGATGTCGGCGAGGTCGGTTAGAATACGGAAGTTGGTGCCAAGCACAGCCGATTGCATGGCACCCGCCTCGATGGCGGCGCGCGAGATCATCACCACCAGTTCCAACAGCAGCCCCTTGAGCAGGTCGCTGCGTTCCTCTCCGGCGCTGTAGATGTGGACGAGCACGTGGTTGATGATGCGCATCGCCTCGCCACGATCGCCGCGGCGCATGGCGGCAAGGAGCGTGGGTTCCTGATAGAGGTAGAACTCGCGGATGCGGTCGTAGGGTCGGTGGTCGAGTAGGGGAACGGCGGGAAAATCATTCATGGCAACATCAGGTGCTCGATATAACGGTCCTCGAAGCCCTCGGCAAGGTTGAGTTCAATGACATCCACCCGCTCGCGGATGGATTCCATTTCATCGAGCGTGGTGCGGTCGATCAGGGCGAGCAGCGCGCCGGCCAGCGAGGTGTTGCCAACCACCCGGACTTGTTCCGGGCGAAACTCCGGCAGCAGGCCGATGGCGATGGCATTGGGAACATTGAGGTGCATGCCGAATCCACCGGCAAGATAGACGCGGTGGATTTCCGTGGCTCGGATGCCGGCGGTTTCCAACAGGGTTTCGATGCCCGCGCCGATGGCTGCCTTGGCTTGGAGTAGCACGGCCACATCCACCTCGCTCACGCAGGGTTCGCCGGAGTGCCCGGTGCCAGCAAGTCTCAGCGCACGCTCGTCGTCATCGGTGCAGCGGTGGCCTGCGGGGATGGAGGTCCACGCGGTGGCTGCGAATCGACCGGTTTGGGTGAGCAATCCGCAGTCGCGGGCGGATGCGAGGAAATCGATGTAGGCGGACCCGCAGATGCCCGATGCTTTTTCTATCGGAATATTGCCAATGGTTTCCGCCGTCACGGCGAATGGTTCGAGACAAAGCCGGAGATCGCTCACCGCGCCTTCGCGGGCGCGGGTGCCGCCGCGCAGGCCGCAACCCTCGAAGGCGGGGCCGGCCGCGGTGGCACAGGCGGTGAGAACCCCGCCGCTCTGGAGGACGATTTCACCGTTGGTGCCGATGTCCACCAGCAGGCTGGGTTCGGTATCGAAAACCATGCCTGTGGCGTAGATTCCCGCAGTGATGTCCGCGCCGATGTAGGCACCGATGCCGGGTAATAATTGGATCGGGGTATTAGCCGGTAGATTTTCAACCGTGAGTCCGAGATCTCCTGTGGAAACCCGTTTTCCTGCTAGAAAGCGCGCGGTGAATGGTGCGATGCCGAGTGATGTGGGATCCTCGCCCACAAGCAGGTGCAGCATGGTTGTGTTGCCTGCGATCGATCCACCGGCGATGCGCTCCGGTCCGCGTCCGGCGCGTTGGCAGGCGTCTAGCATGAGCGGCGCCAAAGTTTCGCCGACGATGGCGGATTTCATCGCGGCGATGGCCTCCGGCGTGCGCGCCGCATCGATGCGGGTGAG
>Ga0194063_10002843_pt1 | contig 10589 bp, 10 predicted proteins | sample SepL3720m_MetaG_FD_155459 | JGI IMG/M metagenome (GOLD analysis project Ga0194063, IMG submission 155459) | Anoxic zone freshwater microbial communities from boreal shield lake in IISD Experimental Lakes Area, Ontario, Canada - Sep2016-L373-20m | ecosystem: Environmental > Aquatic > Freshwater...
ATCGAGGTAGCGAACTGCACCGTCGCTGTGGACGCTCAGGTGCAACTACTCTGTTATCCCCGGGGTAGCTTTTATCCGATAAGCCCGGTACCTCCCACGAAGTACACGAGGATCACTAGGTCCGACTTTCGTCTCTGCTTGACTTGTATGTCTCACAGTCAGGCATCCTTATGCCCTTGCACTATCATTCCGATTTCCATCCGGAATTAGGATACCATTGCGCGCTTGCGGTACTCTTTAGCAAGCAACCTCCCCAGTTAAACTGCCTTCCAGACAGTGTCCCCTCTGACGATCCAGTCAGAACAGGTTAGAAATTCACGTTTCAAAGAGTGGTGTTACATTGTCGGCTTGCGCCTCCCACCTACGCTACACAGTCAAAACATAAATTTCAGTGTCAAGATACAGTAAAGCTCCACGGGGTCTTTTTGTCCTACTATCAGTAGGCCGCATCTTCACAGCCATTTCAATTTCGCCGAGCCCCCTCTCAAGACAGTTATGGAATTGTTACGCCATTCGTGCAGGTCGGAACTTACCCGACAAGGAATTTCGCTTAGTTGTGTTACCTCATAGTCGCCTATGAGCTCGGACTATATCTTCTTCTTGTTTCCAAGAGCCTTGCGTGTAGTCTCTGAGGATTCTTTGATCTTTAGCTTGAGACAAAATTCTTCAAATTGTTGTCTTTTAGCTGTTACAAGAGGATATTTCTTAAAGAAAGGAATGATGATTTTTTTGAGATCATCTTGTCTTCTGACACAATATCGCAAAATATCTTCGCGATGATTATCATGTCTTCGATTTATGTAGATGTGTCCTACTCCAAAGTAGATTTGTACTTGTTGAAGTGATAATTCACTACTTATTCCTTGGGTAATAACAAATTCAAAGAGGGTCTGATACCCAGATGAACACGTTTTATTATGGAACGTACTCACTGAGAAACAACCTTCTCCATCTGTAAAACCCACTATCCACCAAGGATCAAGTCTTTCCTGCTGGTTTGCTGCACTTCTTGCATTATCACTATGTGTCATTACACCCATAGTAGCAGAAGATACTCAGCTCTTCCAGCATATAGCAAAGTTTTCCTTACCAATTATTTTAATGCACGTGGTAAGAGAGGTTTGACTACCTCACTATAGCAGCGCCTATCCTTATAGGCTTTTACCATAGAACAGTTATAGTTACTGCTGCCGTTCACCGGGGCTTCGATTGAAGACTATCCCGAATAAATCGGGGTCATCCTCGCAATTAACCTTCCGGCACTGGGCAGGCCTCAGCCCGTATACGTTGTCTTACGACTTCGCACAGACCTGTGTTTTTGTTAAACAGTCACTCCATAATCTTTATCTGCGACCCATACTTTGATACAAGTACCAAAATACAGGTTAGGCATCTCCCGAAGTTACGCCTAGCTAATTTGCCGAGTTCCTTAAGAGAGGTTCTCTCGCACACCTTGGTATACTCTACCAGTCCACCTGTGTCGGTTTGCGGTACGGATCTATTACATTCTCGTTGCGAAGGTTTTCTTGGATCCAGAATTCGGTAGAATCAAAGTGGCCGAAACCACTCTTTTCCATCACGCCTCAGGTTAAAACGCCGGGTACGGATTTGCCAATACCCAACTGCTTTGACGATTAGACACCCATTCAATTAGGTGCTCTACTTATCCTAGACCGTCACTCCCCAACTAATAACGAACGCAATAGAGAACCAGAATATCAACTGGTAATCCATCGGCTACGCCCACATTACATGAGCCTCACCTTAGGGTCGCCTAACCCCCGGCCGACGAACGTTGCCGGGGAAACCTTGGACATACGGTGAAGGGGATTCTCACCCCTTTCTCGCTACTCATCCCATCATTCTCACTTCTAACCACTCCACCGCCCCTTACAGGACGACTTCACAGTTGTTAAAACGCTCCCCTACCAGATACTGTGAATAAATTCACAATAAATCCGTAGCTTCGGTACATAACTTGAGCCTCGATACGTCTTTGGCGCCATCTTCCTCGACTAGTGAGCTGTTACGCTTTCTTTCAAGGATGGCTGCTTCTGAGCCGACCTCCTAGCTGTTTATGGACGATGACTTCCTTAACCACTTAGTTATGATTTTGAGACCTTAGCTGACGATCTGGGTTGTTTCCCTTTTGCCCACGGAACTTAGCTCCCGTAGACTGACTCCCGAGCAATTGAGCACATGGTATTCGGAGTTTGATAAAGTGAAAGCCCTTGCGAGCCTACACCTTTTCAGTGCTCTACCCCCACATGCGTAAACTCGAGGCTATACCTAAATATATTTCGGGGAGAGCCAGCAATCTCTTGGTTCGATTGGCATATTACCCCTAACCACAAGTCATCCAAGACTTTTGCAGCAGTCACTGGTTCGGTCCTCCCGCACATTTTACTGTGCGTTCAACCTGCTCATGGTTAGCTCACCAAGTTTCGGGTCTTGACCATACCGCTTAACGGGCTATTCACCCTCGCTTTCACTACGCCTCCGCGACGTACTATCGCTTAGACTAGCGGTACAGACAAACTCGATGGGTCATTCTTCAATAGGCACGATATCACCCCGACTAATGTCGAAGCTCTATCTGTTTGTTAGCATTCAGTTTCAGGTACTATTTCACTGGGTGTTAAACCCTTCTTTTCACCTTTCCCTCACGGTACTCGTTCACTATCGGTCATAATGTGTATTTAGCCTTGCCCCGTGGTCGGGGCGGATTCCGCAGGGAGTTTGCCGTCTCCCAACGTACTCAGGTATCAAATTACCAACAATCAAATTTCGCATACACGACTATCACGTTCTTTGGTCACCTATTCCACGGTGTTCTACTATTGTCATGTTGGCATATATCTGACCCTACAACCCCAGGATAAATCCTGGTTTGGGCTTCTCCCTTTTCGCTCACCGCTTACTAAGGGAATCTCATTCGATTTCTTTTCTTCTGGGTACTTAGATGTTTCAGTTCTCCAGCTTACCTACCTACCGATAAATCGGTGGTACCGCATGATCTCTCATGCAGGGGTTTCCCCATTCGGACACCGCCGGGTCACAGGATTGTGGCTCCTAACCGACGACTTTCGTGGCCTTATACGTCCTTCTTCGGCACATTATGCCAAGGCATCCACTGAATGCTTTATTTGAGTAGCTTGATTAATACTTAATTCAATTACTTAATTAAAAGCAAAATTTACAATGCTGATTACGATGCTTTCATACTCTTCACTTGTTAAGGAGCAATCACATAGCGGTTTTTAGCTGCTAGGTTCTAGATTCTAGGATTACTCCTAGAAGCTAAAATCAGATAGCTAACTGGCCCACCTTGTGGACCGTATCGGGCTCGAACCGATCACCTCTTCATTGCAAATGAAGTGCTCTACCAGATGAGCTAACGGCCCATTCGATAAAAAATCCCGCTTGAACGGGATATCTTCTCTAAAAAATGTGAAAGCGACTTAACACTGGAGGCCTGGAGTCCTCTCATATCGATATGTGTAAAGTGTATTCAACATAGATTAGTGAAAAGCTCTCCCGAGCAAGGAATGATTGTACTCTATATATTAGGCTATGGTCAAGACCTAATGTGGGTGCGCAAAGAATCGAACTTTGGACCTCTTTCTTATCAGGAAAGCGTTCTACCACTGAACTACGCACCCCAAAGCTACGAGTGTGATTTTAACATAAATCCTGGAGGGTTTAAATAAAGCTTAACGAATACTGAAATCCTCGTAGTGGCGTGGGCCACCTACTCTGCCTTCTTCATGAAATACTGTTTTACATTCGACAGTAAAACCCTCTTGGAGAGTGATAGCTGCCCTGGCTAAAGCTAAGGCAATCTCGGATGGCATACCCAGGCTATCGATTAAACTAGTCGTAATCAACTCTGGCGTGTATTTAGATGGGTATAATTGATTCAATAGAGTATGGTTAGCAAGAGTGGTGGTGGCATTTCGCCAAATGGCGCGACCACATTCGTCTACTTCACCTGACAATAATCTCGATTTAACAGACGGATCTTTTTTACCGGTAACTTCTATTGCTGGTGTCATATTGCTATTATCTCTGGTAGTAAATAAACCGCCATTTTATGGTAAAAGCTTGAGCTCTGCCTGGATAAAGCCATCTAGATCGCCATCAAGGACATTGTCGGCCTGGCTAGTCTCATAATCGGTGCGATTGTCTTTGACCAACTTGTACGGATGAAGCACGTAAGAGCGGATCTGGTTGCCAAAACTGGCGATGATGTGGCCACCCTTGACGCCTTGCATCTCGGCTTTCTTTTTGCTTTCTTCCAACTCCCAGAGCTTAGCCTTGAGACGAGTCATCGCCACTTCGCGATTTCTTTGCTGATAACGCTCTTCGGTGCAGACTACGGTAAAGCCCGTTGGCTTGTGAATGAGGCGTACTGCCGTACTAACTTTGTTAACATTTTGGCCCCCGTGGCCCCCAGCGCGGAAGAACTGCCACTCAATATCTTCGTCGCGAACAACCACATCATTGTTATCCTCGGCAACATCTGGCATTACCTCTAAGAGCGAAAAGCTAGTTTGCCTAAGATTGTCGGCGTTGAAAGGGCTTTGGCGAACGAGCCGATGAGTACCTTGCTCTCTTTTGAGTAAGCCATAAGCATTTTTGCCTTTGAGAAGAACTGTCGCAGATTTGATCCCTGCTTCATCGCCACGCGTTTCATCCAAAATCTCATACCCCCAACCCTGTCTTTCGCCGTAGCGCAAGTACATACGATAGAGCATCTCGCTCCAGTCCATCGCCTCGGTACCACCTGCACCAGCATGGATAGATAGGATGGCGTTGAGGCCATCATAGCGGCCCGAGAGGTAAGTCTCTGTTTCTAGCTTTTCGAGCGCTTTCTCGGCTTGGCGGGTATATGTACTTGCATCTTTTTGGAGCTCTTCGTTCTCGGTATTCTCAGCTAGCATCATCTCGGCAGTCTCACTATCTTCGATTGCTCTTTTGACCTCGGCGACAATATCTAGAGTATCGTCGATATTGCTTAGTCGCTGCGACTTGTCCTGAGCATTTTCTCGACCCCAAAAATCTGATGCCTCCATCTCCTTGAGAAGAGCAGCTTTTTCAAGCTTGATTTCATCGAGCTTAAGCTTGACGGCAAGATCGGCTAATCGACTAGATAAATCGGACATGAAGCTATTGTAGCATCAGCGTTTTATGAACGAATTTGTTGTTTTGGATCAAAGAAACTCTCAACTGCTAGATTTTGCAGCTGCTTATCATTTGATGAATCGTCTTTATCGGTTGCAAACATGCCAGTTTTAAGACGAGAAACTAGTGACTTATATTGATTACTAGCTTCTGCAAACTCTTTACCCGTGACTTGTAGTTTGCCAGAGTTATATGCCTCAACAAATTGATTGGCTTGTTCGTCTGACAACTCAATTGAATTAGTCATGTGTCGAATTGCTTTACCAAAAGCGATTCTCTGGACTATTTTGGCTTCCTCCTGAGCTCTAGTTACTACTAGCTCCAAAAGACCTGGATCACCTTGAATCATGTCCATCATCTCGCCAATTTCGTATTTTTGAGCATCTAGATTTCGAATAATGAGATCCCTGGAGTATTGTGCTTGTAGGGCCATTTCTTTAGTGGAAGTACTATTGGCAATCTTGTTTACTATTTTGTCGAACCAACCCTCTTGTTCCTGTCTTTTTATCCATCCATCTGCGCGGTTACTTGCATCTTCCAATGCTATATGGTTGGGTGAAGCGTCATACTTATCCATTGCTGCTTGACGCCGTAGATCAGTATCGGCAATACTTACAGGTGAACGACTATCAAAAGCGTCTCTGACAATATTGGTATCAGCTAGAATCCCAATTGCCTTAACAGCTAAGTTTTCCCCAGTAACTACAGGAGTAAGTGATAATGGTTCACCATCAACGCGTGGATTAACTTCTGTTGTTGTCATAGATTGGCTCCTAGATATTATTAAAATATTACTAGGAGTCATTATGAGAGAGAGAGAGAGAATTGTCAAATACAATGCGGAGAAGGATAAAGTTCGATGGTTCGAACTATCGAACTACTCATAAAGGTCAGACCTTGACTAGGAAATTAGGCTTCTGACGATATCGACGTTTCTTTGGTCTGGGCCCATTTTGTCTGTTCCAGGAACCTCGAGGAGGAGTGGAAGAGTGGCAAGATTCTTGTGATTGAGCAATCTACGCATGCCGGTAACGCCAATTTCGCCTTCGCCAATATTCTCGTGCATGTCGCGGTGGCTACCGGTAACAGTTTTACTATCATTAAGATGCAGCACTACCAACTTGTCCCAGCCAATATACTTTTCGATATCTACAATCCACTGATTAAATCCTGATTCGGCAGCTAGATCATATTCTCCCTCATGGGTATGAGCCGTATCAAGACAAATTTTGAGCCGATCTGAAGGGATAGAAACGAGGATTTCGTGGAGCTCCTCCAGGCTGCCTATCTTGCCGTTTTGGCCGGCATCGTTTTCCAAAACCAGAATTGAGTCGAGAGGTGTTTTGTTGAGTACGTCCTGAATCTGAGTAATGACTTGGGAGCGAACTACCCCCCACCCCCTACCCTGATGACTACCGATGTGAAGAATAACCCCTGCTGCGCCAATGGCCGCACTATTCTCCATATCCATAATGAGAGCAGTTTTACTCTTTTCAACAAGCTCAGAGTTGTCGGAAGCTAGATTGGTGAGGTACAGCGCATGAATGTATACAGGAGAGAGATCAAGCTCTATGGCCCGAGCTCTGAAAGATAGCGCTGATTTTTGATCGTATGGCGAGCGAGCCCACATGCGTGGGCTCCCAGCGAATATTTGCATGCAGTTGCCACCGATTGCGAGAGTATTGTTGATTGCGTTATTTATGCCACCTGATGTACTAACGTGAGCGCCGATGCGCCTCATTTTGTGGTCTTCTCGTAGTTGGTGATGACGCCTTGGCAATAAGTGTATTGAGCAGTTTCGGCGGCTTTTTTGCCAGTCTCAAGTAAGCCAGACTTTTCAACCATGGCTCCCAATACGCTGCCTGTAGTTTGAGTAAAAACCGTTGCCTGAGAAACTGTCTTGTTGGCCTCAGACTGAAGAGCTGGAACGCTAAATCCTTGCCCACTACGATAGGTATTGTAGAGAGTAAGCCCCCCAAGGCCGATGGCAATTAGAAAAACTAAACGAATTAACGAGCCCATACTATTAATAATACTCTATTCATACCGCAAAGCCTCAATTGGCGAGAGCTGAGCGGCTTTCCTAGCTGGAACAACACCAAAGATAACACCTGTCATCCAAGACACAAAAAAGGCAAGAGCAACAGATCCAACACTTGGGGTTGCTGGGACGAATTGATTAATAATTGCTGAGATGCCAATCCCAAGAAGGATTCCGACTATCCCTCCTGCCGAACTAAGAGTTGCGGCCTCGATCAAAAACTGCACCATAATCACATTGGGAGTGGCCCCAAGTGCCTTCCGTAGCCCAATCTCTTTGGTACGCTCTGCGACAGAAACTAACATGATATTCATAATGCCAATCCCTCCAACCAAAAGAGAAATCGCTGCGATACCAGTAAGAGCACCGGTAACTGCGCTAAGAATAGTGTTAATCGTCTTTAAGATCTCGGATTGGTCTGTCACTGAAAAATCGTCGGCTTTGAGCCGCCTTAATAACGCGCGCGTAATGAGCGCCTTGCCGCGAGCCACCTCTGTGTCTTTGCTTATCTGAGCTAAGAAAAATTGTGGTGCTATGTAGTCTAGTGTGGCGCGGCCAGTCTCAAATGGAATGTATGCAAAACTATCTATGTCTGGGCCACCAAAGCCACCAGCCGCCTTGGCCTCTAGCACGCCAATTACCGTGAATCTAATATTACTTACAGTAACTTCTTTGCCTATTGCATCGGCTGAGCCAAATAGCTTGTCTTTGATCTTGGGCCCAAGCACCACAACCTTGCGCTTGCCATCGTTATCTGAGGCGGAAATAAAGCGCCCTTGTGCGGCAGTAAAATTTCGCATTACCGCGTATTCTGGCGTTGTGATTGTCAAAGTACCATTGTTTTTCTTTGTGCCATAACGAATTTCTGCGCCAGATTGAATTAGCGGGGCAACCAAAGTTATTGGATCGCCAATTTTGGCGATAGTAGCGCCGTCTGCAATATTAAATTTACTTTTACTTTGACCAGGGCCACTTTGCGAAAATCCACCCGATTGATTTAATAATTCGCCTGGAGCTATATACAAAAGATTGCTCCCAAGACTTGCAAACTGCGTGGTTACCAAGCCCTTGAGCCCGTTCCCAATCGAAACAAGGAGAATAACTGCGAGAACTCCAATAATTACCCCCAAAGTCGTGAGGAAGGTACGAGCTTTGTTGCGGGTAAGAGACACAAAAGCACTTGACCAAATAAGACGAAGGTTCATCATTTGGAATCCTCCACAATCTTTCCATCAAACATTTTGACTTGGCGCTCTGCCATTTTGGCAATTGCTGGATCGTGAGTAACGATGATTACTGTCTTGCCGTCTTTGTGAAGCCCCTTAAGAATCGAAACAACTTCGGCACCAGACTTGCTGTCGAGATTGCCTGTGGGCTCGTCGGCAAAAATAATCTTGGGGTCATTCATAAGTGCGCGTGCTATTGCCACACGTTGTTGCTGGCCACCAGAGAGCTGGTTGGGGTAGTTGGAGAGGCGAGATCCAAGACCAACTTTTTCGAGAAGACTTACTGCGCGAGCTCTGGCTTCGATTAGATTTTTCTTGCCAGAATAATAAAATGGCAACAAAACATTCTCTACACTACTTGTTTTGGGGAGCAAATTGAACTGTTGAAAAATAAAACCCAGATATTCATTGCGGAGCTTGGCGAGCTCTACCTCGCTATATTTGAGTGTATCTTTGCCCAAGAATTTGAGATCCCCCGAGGTGTACTTGTCCAATAGCCCAATAATCTGAAGCATTGTGGATTTGCCAGAGCCAGATGGGCCAATAATTGCTACCAACTCACCCTCGCGAATCTTGAGATTGATCCCATCGAGGACGCGCAATGTATTGTCCCCAAGCTGATATTCTTTGACGATATTTTGAAGTTCTAAAACAATATTATTTGCCATATACGACCGTATCACCAGATGCTAAGCCTTCTGTGATCTCGACGTTAGTGTTGTCGCTTGCACCAAGTTTGACATTTTTAACCGTAATTGATTTGTCGGAATTTTCTAGATTGACTGTTGCAGCCTTGCCAGTTTCGGTAACGGCTTCGATCGGGAGAACTAGCGCGCCGACATGAGTCTCTCTTGTTATGGCAACGGTACCATTGAGCCCGAGGCGCAAAGTCTTGATAACATCTTCGGGGAGATGAACTGTTACCTCATAGGTCGTACCAGTGGTTGTTTCTTTGGCACTATATGCAATACGCTCGACAGTAGAAGCGATGTTAATGTCGGGATAGGCATCGAGAATAATGTGCGCAGCCATACCCTCTTTAATTTTGCTTAAATCACTCTCATCGAGATCGGCTGTAAAAGTGAGAGTTGTTGGGTCAACTATCTGAAAATTGTCGGCGGCAGAAACGTAAACATTGGCGGTTTTTATAGGCGACTTGACGAGGATACCATCGATTGGGCTAGTGAGGCTTGAGAGCTTGAGCGAGAGATCTTGGAGCTCGACATTGATGACACTATTGTCGAGAGTATATTGAGTCTTTTCGAGAATACGACGAAGAGCTTGATTGACATCGCCATCATTTTTTTGCTTTGTATAAGTATCTTGCGTAGTGTCGAAATCAGCGCGACTACTAGCAAAAAGATTGAGCTGCTGCTTGAGAGCGAGATTAAGCTGCCTAGTATCTAGGCGAGCAATTGTAGCCCATTTTTTGACAGTGTTGCCTTCCTGAAAAGGCGCATAAGTTACAAGGCCTCCTGCAAGAAAGTGAAGATTGGCAAACTTCTCGGCAGTTACCTTGCCCGAGAGTTCGAGTGACTCGGTGAGATCGCGCTTTTCGACTGTAGCGTGCTTAAGAGTTGGGCTAACATTGGGCTTAGCAAAGTACCAATATCCACCTGCAGCAGCAGCAACTACAATAACCAATACCCAGATAGGAATCTTTTTGAACATAGAGCCATTCTACAGGTGAAAACTGTTTTTAGCTAGGACTACAATCTCTCAACAAATATACCAATAAGAGTTGCTATATCACTTCTTGGAAATATATGTCGGGGAGCAGAGAATCGAACTCTGGCTGCATGACCCCCAGCCACGCATTCTACCATTAAATTACTCCCCGCCTACGCTAAAGCTTCGGCGGGCAGGCCCGCTTGACTCTAGTCTATCAAAGCTTCGGCGGGCAGGCCCGCTTGGCTAGACTACTTGATTATTTTAGCACAACAAGATTTCATTGGACCCTAATTTGAAATTAGTAATTAGGGGTTTGCGGGAGGTCGATTTTTAATAAAAGCAGGAAGTGGGCTTAAGTAGCAAAAAGAGTTGATTTGGTGTGTGCTTTGGCCGTGTACATCCGCCTGATTGTGTGTTAAAACTCCCAGAATGAACAAAAATGGTCTCGTTCTGCCCATACTATAAGG
>Ga0194063_10002844_pt1 | contig 10587 bp, 7 predicted proteins | sample SepL3720m_MetaG_FD_155459 | JGI IMG/M metagenome (GOLD analysis project Ga0194063, IMG submission 155459) | Anoxic zone freshwater microbial communities from boreal shield lake in IISD Experimental Lakes Area, Ontario, Canada - Sep2016-L373-20m | ecosystem: Environmental > Aquatic > Freshwater >...
GGCTACAATTATTGGTATCATGCTCATCTGGTGTGCCGCTTTATTTGCTTGGGTAACCTGGGCTTCCTATTTGAATCGCCAGACAAATCTCGACTTTGCTGTCGATTCAACTGGAATGCTGAGGATGTATATTGGTAATCTTCAAAACAGGTTCACTCCAAGTGGTATGCAGTCGAATATGCTTGCCTATATTTCTAGAGGGTATGCAGGTAATGAAGCCAATCTTATAATGGTGGGTTTTGCCTTAGTGCTCAGTTGGATTCTGATGATAATTCGTCATGATTATAAATATCTTCGCTTTAGTTTATCATGGGCGCTGGGATTTGTTATTACCTTTCTACTTTTCTTTCAAGCAATCTCCACCCATCCTTATTATTGGCTGCCTTCACTCCCAGCAGTAGCATTATCTTTAGCGTATTTACTTTCCCAAATCGCAGATGGAGCTCAGTGGATAATCAGTAAGACGAAGGACACCTTGTATCATTCACTCAGGTTGATACTACCCTTTATAGGAATTTCAATGAGTCTCGTCCTCTTATCAAATTATTGGGATGCTTTGCATCTACCTTCTAATTCATATTGGGGTAGTTTTACGATTGGTTTTACCCTGTTCTTTACTCTGATTTTAACGGTTTTCATCATAAAAGAAGCATGGTTTGAAAGTGGTAACAAAATAAATATCTCTATTCTGGCGCTTCTTTTGATATTTATGTTAATGCCTGATACGATCAACTCATCTAATAGACCATGGTGGCGAGAAGATAGTGGCGAACAAGGGCTTTTGGCGATGACGGATTATATCCATACACATTTGCCTTATAGTAAGATGGTCACGATTGTTAGCGAATCTTCTTATCGTCCTGAGATGTTATATTTATCAGGGGCACGCGGATATACTTTACGTTATCCTTATGATCGTAAATCTTCAATATTATGTGCGACGAAAGATAATTTTCCTATCATATTGGATACTGAATGCATAGCGTTAATTCATAAACAAGGAATTAATGATATTTTTGCCATTTTCACCAATCAAAAAGATTTTGATAATTTTATGGGAAAAGTCGGTGCGTTCGGTCTAATTCTCGTAGATCAAAATAGTATAGGAAAAGATTATGGTCAAATACTTCATTATAAAATTTCGTTAGAGTGAATTAACGAATAGCCAACTATATCGTTTTGTATTGATTATAAAAAAGAGGAAATATGAGCATGTATCTAGTAACCGGTGCGGCTGGGTTTATTGCCTCGCATGTCATCGGAATGATGTTAGCGGAAGGACATTCTGTTATCGGTTTGGATAACATGAATCATGCCTACGATGTTCGGGTAAAAGGCTATCGATTAAGAAATATTCTTACCTCTCCTCAGGCAACTCAGTTCCAATTTTACCCGATGGATATTTCAAACCGGGCAACGATGGAAAGCTTGGCTGAGACAATTTCAGCGCGAGGTCAGAAAGTGGATGCCATCATTAACCTGGCTGCACGTGCTGGTGTCCGCACCAGCGTAGAAGATCCGTGGGTATATGTGGATACAAACTTAACCGGAACGCTCAATATGCTCGAATTGAGCCGCCGTCTTAATATTCCTAAATTTATTCTGGCATCTACTTCCAGTGTTTATGGTGAAAATGCTCCCCTTCCAACCCCGGAAGAGTACGATAGCAGTCTTGCATTACAGCCTTATGCCGCCACGAAAAAAGCCGCTGAAGTTTTGTGTCATTCTTATCATTATCTCTATGGGACCGATGTAACTGTTGTCCGCTATTTTACAGTGTATGGACCGGCGGGAAGACCGGATATGGTGATGTTTCGCTTTGCAAAGTGGATCAGTGAGCAGAAACCAGTTTATGTCAATGGGGATGGAGAGCAGTCACGCGGATTCACTTATGTAGAGGACATTGCCCGTGGTACCCTGTTAAGTTTAAAGCCATTAGGTTATGAAGTCGTTAATCTTGGGGGACATGAGACCGTTACTGTTAACCAGTTGATTCATATGATAGAAGAACGCGTCGGGGAAAAAGCCCAGGTGGTTTACCGCGAACGTCATCCAGCAGATATGCTCTCGAATTGGGCAAATGTAGATAAAGCCCGCCGCTTGCTTGGTTGGAATCCGCAGGTTAGTCTAGCGGATGGATTAGACCGTTTAATCCAATGGTATCAGACTGAGAAATCGTGGGTGAGTCAGATTGCGACGGAATGATTAAAAAATCGTTTCTTTCACGTTCGCCAATTTTCCAGCGGATGTTGAAAAATACAGCTTATCTATTCAGCGCAACTGGTATCTCTGCTGCGCTGAGTTTGATTCAGGGTATTTTTATTGCTCGTTTATTGGGTGTAAATAATTACGGTATCCTTGGAACGATGATGTTATTTACCGGGGTTGTAAATAACATCGCTTCTTTTCGCATGGACGAACTGGTTGTCAAGTTCGTTGGGCATTACACCGAAATTGGGGATACAAAACGGGCAGCCGCTGTTTTCAAAATTGCCGCGTTAGTGGAGGTTGCCAGTTCTTTTGTGGCGTATGCTTTGATCTGGTTGCTCGCCCCGTTAGGTGCGCAATTCTTTGCAAAGGATTCTGCTCTCAGTAATTGGTTCATCATTTATGGAGTGGTTGTACTCTTCAATCTCATTTTTGAGAGCTCGACTGGTTTAATGCAAATCTTCGACTGCTTCCGGCGGATAGCCATGTTGAATTTATTGCAAAGTATTGTAACCATGGTCTTGATCTTAGCTGCTTACCTGATTTCCATTTTTGTGCCGTCAGATGTTCTTTTCGTTCAACACTCACCGATGATGATTGTAGTCGTTGTTTATATGGTCAGCAAATTGGTTGGTGCCGTTGGATTAACAGGAATGGCGTTAAGAGAAGCGCAGCAGCGTTGGGGAAAGGGATGGTGGCTGACATCGCTCTCGTTGCTCAATGGGCAGTGGCGTGAACTGATTAACTTCGCCGTCAGCACGAACTTGAGCGCAACTATAAATTTGATTAATAAAGACAGTGAACTTCTATGGGTAGCGTATTTTCGTAATCCGACAGAAACAGGTTACTATAAACTTGCATTGACGTTATTGAATATGGTACAGATGCCGGTCAGTCCGATGGCAAACGCTACTTACCCAGAATTATCGCGTGAAGTTGCCAATAAGCGTTGGAAAAATGTTAAGAAACTTTTATTTGAAGGGTCGCTTGTGGCAGGCGGGTACACATTGGTAGCATCATTGGGACTATTGATTTTAGGTCAGCCCTTTATTTATTATGCTTATTCTGCCCAATATCTACCCACGTATCCGGCGTTAATCATCCTGCTTGCTGGCGTGTTGATCGCAAATACTTTTTATTGGCGGCGACCCGCCTTACTGGCATTTGGGTTGCCAGAATATTTAACGAAAGTAAGTTTTTGGGCAGCCGTCGTGAAAACGTTAGGCTACTTCTTTTTTGTCCCATCATGGGGTTATCTTGGATGTGCTGTCCTTCTATCCGGCTATAATATATTTACCAGCCTTATAAACACCTCGAAGGCTGTGATAACATTGCGGCGGCGTGAGACGGCGATTGAACTTTCTGGAATTTCGTAAATGGAAAAAGCATGAAAATAACTGTAATAGCCCCTACATCATTACCTGCTTTGCGAGCCAATACAATCCAGGTGATGAAAATGACCCAGGCTTTTTCTATGTCAGGGCACGATGTCGCTTTATTGGTCCCAACAGCCTATCCGAAAACGATCAATAAACGTTGGGACAAATTAGCCGTTCATTATGGTTTACAGCAAGAATTTCCGGTATATTGGTTGCAATCTACGCCTCATTGGAGAGGATATGATTTTGGTTTTCGGGCTGTTTCATGGGCGCAGGCGTGTCATACAGACCTTATATATACTCGCCATCCTCAAGCTGCTGCCTGGAGTAGTATTAAAGGGATTCCAACTATTTTGGAGGTTCATGATACCCCCCATGGAGGAATGGGTCCATTGTTATTTCGTTCTTTCCTGGCAGGAAAAGGAGCACAGCGGCTGGTTGCAATAACACATTTCCTGGCGCAGGATTTGATCAGCTCTTATTCGAAACTCGAAAGAATATCAACTATAACGCCCATTTCTTCTGCTATGGGGACCGAAATAACTTCTAGTTTTATTGTGATTGCTCCGGATGGTGTGGATTTAATTCGTTACAATAATTTGCCAGCTCCAGACAGTGCACGATTAGCATTATCAATGATGGCTGGTTCTCCGGTCGTAGAGATGGATCCGGATCGTTTTACAGCCGGATATACAGGGCATCTTTATGAAGGGCGTGGAAGTGAATTTATGCTCATGCTGGCTGAGCGGCTGCTACAAATGAATTTTTTACTGGTTGGCGGTGAGCCAGAGGCAGTTGCTAGATTGCGGGTATCCATCGATGAGAAGGGAATAAAAAACGTCTTTTTGACCGGATTTATTCCTAATTCAGAATTACCGCTCTATCAGGCTGCTTGTGATGTTCTATTGATGCCGTACCAGAGCAGGGTTGCTGCTTCATCGGGTGGGGATATCAGTCAATATCTCAGCCCGATGAAAGTTTTTGAGTATATGGCATGTAAACGGGCGATTATTGCGAGCCATTTACCCGTGTTTGGAGAAATCCTTAACACGAATAATGCCATCTTGATTCCGCATGATGATGTAAATGCGTGGGTTAATGCTTTGACGTTATTACATGATCACCCACAACAATGTGTTGATTTAGGGGAACAGTCTTGGAAAGATATTCAAAAATACGATTGGCTTAATCGGGTTCAGCATGTGTTAAAAGGTATCGATCTTCCTAACGATAACCAAAGTAATCAATAAGTTCCGTGTGGATTTTTTTATCCAGATACTCAATATCATCCTGACTCAAGTAATCCGTAAAACCGTGAATCTTTCCCCGTCGAGTCTTATATGATTCTGGATCCTGTTTGTCTCCTGGTTGTAACTTGAAGGAGTCCACAGACGTACTCTCTTCCATTTTGTGCATATTATCGAAGCTAGCATACCTGACGGCTTCACCATCTATTTTGTCGCTTATCGAAGGCAAACCAATAAAATCCAGAACGCGGCGTAATTCTTTTTCTGGCTGGTTATGAATATCCTCATAACGGATGAGAAGGAAATCAGCAGGAACGTGCTGATTTTCAGCCCAGATGTTATAATATCGGATAATGGTATCTACGCTTCCTTGTTTATAGCGTAAAAAAGAGGATAAATTGCCCTGGTATTGTTGGTAATGAGGATTAACAACGTTTCTTTTGGTTAGCTCAAAATAATAGGATACAATTACATCTCGTATATCTCTAACCAAAAAGATCACTTTTTTATTCTTGTATTTTGATTTCGATGTGGATAATTCCTCGGGTGTTTTAAGATTAGCTTGGTCATCATGTGAAAATTTTATCGCAGGAATGTTGGGAATTGTGATGGTGTCCCCTGCGAGGAATGGAGTCGGGTCAGATATTCCAAGATGCATAGCAAGTGCTTTACTAAGCATTACACGGAGCCAGGTTCTGCCACATTTAGGAAACGAGATGATATAAATGTCCGGATCAACGGATTGGCTAAACGATGGGAGATGTTTGGGCGGAAAAAAACGATAGATGAATCTTTTTATCTGGTGCTTGATTGGAAGAGGTAACTTTCGTAGAATTGCTCTCATTATCTATATGTCCTGGCCATTTTTCTTATCTTATCTCTCTATATTTATCAAATGTATATCGTTTGATTTCGATTATATTATATCGTATGATTTGTATTGAAAATTGTCGCTTCGACATCCGTTTTCGAGGAGAACGAAATGAGTAAGACGCGTTTTTGGAGAAAACGTGACTTTTGGCGGAAGATTAGTCTCGGACTATTATCCATTCTTCTTCTCGCCCTGATTTTAGCCTGGATATCGAACGATTTTCGGTTTGATGCTTCGTTTGAAGTTGCCAGGGTAATTTCATTCTTAAGTGTGATCATCATCGGAGCCGGTATTTTGTGGCTGGGATGGTGGATAATTGATAAGGAACCTAAGCCATCCTGGTTGGCTTGGTTGTTAATTGGGGCTGTTTTTCTCCGTTTAACGCTTGGTGTTCTTTGGACTCTTGTCTTACCAGTTTATGGTTATAACTCGCCTGTAGAGAAGGCGGGTTATGTTTTAAAAGATGCCTATGCGCGTGATACTGCTGCTTGGGATTTAGCAAAATCGAATAAACCATTATGGAAGATTTTTACGATGACCAATTCATCGGATCAATATGGTGGTTTGTTGTTCTTTAGTTCCTTCATTTACCGTTTTTTGGGGGGATCTGTGCACCAACCGTTATTAATTGTTGTGTTGGCAGCATGTTGTTCTTCGTTGGTGGTGATTTTTACATGGGGTTTTGTTCGTAGAATTATTAAACTACGATCGGCGAATGTAGCCGCGATCGCTTTAGCATTCTACCCCGAAGCTGTCCTATTGGGCAGTTCGCAGATGCGCGAAGCCTTCACCATGACATTTGTTGCTCTAGCTTTTTATGGATTGGTGTATTACTACCAGCAGTACTTGCGGACTGGATTAATGTGGACGCTTTCTGCATTATTATTAACATGGCTTTTTTCACCGCCTTTTGCTGCTATGCTTCTAATATCTCTTGTTCTGATCGCCTTGTTTTTAGACTCGGAATCCAAACGTGAAAAGCGTTTGTTAAGACGGAAAGAAGTCTGGATTACTCTGGCGGTTTTGTCGGTCCTTATGATTTTGGGGATATGGCTTGGTTGGAGTAATATCGTACCGAAAGGTATCCATAATATTGTAGAGTTGGTAAATTGGTGGTTGCGTAAGGTTGCTGTCTATCAGACGGATTTAAGTAAGCAAGTATCTGGTTGGTTACAGCGCGAGTTTAAACGCGTGCCATCTGAACTGTTTATGCCCCTTGTCATTATATATGGTATCTTGCGCCCATTTTTACCGGCAACACTCGTGGCATATAGCCAACCGGTCTGGTATGGACTATCCATTATCCGGGCAATTGGTTGGTCAATAATGCTTCTTTCTCTGATCTATGCCCCTTTGAAATTGATTTTCAATCGTAACCGGCGGATTAAGCGTGGACTATTATTGATGATTTGCGCCATTGTATGGGTGTCTATTTTAATTGCATCCATCCGAGGAGGTGGTGATCAATGGGATAATCCGCGTTATCGCATGATATTCATTTCATTACAAATGACATTAGCTGCCTGGGTCTGGAGTGGGCAAAAACGCCTTGTATCTTCAGATTTGCGTCGTGTCCTCATTGCTGCCTGTTTCTTCTTTGTCTGGTTTATCCCCTGGTATGTTCGGAGGTACTATGACTTCCAATGGCAGGTGATTAGCATTTTCCATACGATTGGGCTGGGATTGGCAAGCGCGGTGTTATATTTAATCTGGGATAAAGCACGTTCGAAGAAAGAGAGACCGTGATTAGAAGGATTGAAGGATTACCATGATTAAGGAGAAGAGAGGAGAAGCATGAGAAAAGCTTTAATATCTGGTATTACTGGACAAGACGGTTCCTATTTAACGGAGTTATTACTCCAGCAAGGCTATCAGGTTATTGGTATGGTGCATCCTCCAACGACCATTACTTATGAATATATCCGGCCTTTTGAGAAGGATATTACTCTGGTCAATGGTGATTTGATGAACCAACCCCTTTTGGAAAAAATACTTACCGAACACGAACCGGATGAGGTCTATAATTTGGCAGCCATGTCTTTTCCTCCAGCATCCTGGGATTCACCTCTGATGACCGGAGAGACAACAGCTTTAGGGGTAACGCGATTGCTGGAAGCCATCCGAAAAACGAATCCCAAGACGCGTTTTTATCAGGCTTCATCCAGTGAGTTATTCGGTCTTGCAGTCGAATCCCCTCAGAAAGAGACAACTGCATTTCACCCACGCAATCCTTATGGTGTGTCTAAATTATATGCGCATTGGATTACCATAAATTATCGTGAACATCACGGGTTGTATGCTGTTTCTGGAATCATGTTCAACCACGAGAGTCCCCGGCGTGGATTGGAATATGTAACTCGTAAGATTACGCACAGCGCAGCCAATATCAAGAAGGGATTATTGGATAAACTATCTTTGGGCAATCTCGATGCCCGCCGTGATTGGGGATATGCCGGCGATTATGTGCGTGCGATGTGGATGATGCTTCAGCAAGAAACAGCGCATGATTATGTGATAGGCAGCGGAGAAACCCACTCAGTACGTGAATTATGTGAGATCGCTTTTGGTCACGTCAATCTGGATTATCACGATTATGTGACCGTTGACCCGCATTTCTACCGTCCCCCTGAAGAAGTACTTTTGGTTGCGGATCCAACCAGGGCACATAGCCATCTTGGTTGGGTTCCTAGTATGAGTTTTAAAGATATGATTTGCTTGATGGTCGATTCGGACTTACAGATAATTAGTTCATAATCAGGATTGATTGACTATGCCAAGTGTGAAGATAAAAGAACCGACTCAACTCTCCATTATTATTCCAGTTTACAATGAATCCGAGAGTATAGATATTTTACACCAATCTCTACATGATGTGTTGGATACGCTGTCTGTACCCTGGGAACTGATTCTGGTAGATGATGGCAGCCGGGATAACAGTCTGGAAGTACTGGAAAAATTGGCTGATGCTGATCCAATGCATACTTCCGTCGTTGCCTTGCGGCGTAACTTTGGACAGACGGCTGCAATTGCTGCTGGAATTGACCATGCCAGTGGAAATATTATCATCTTGATGGATGCCGATTTACAGAATGATCCTGCCGATATTCCGATGATACTCGAAAAAATAGAACAAGGATATGACGTCGTCAGTGGTTGGCGTGTAAACCGTCAGGATAACTACCTTACCCGTTATCTGCCATCGGCAGCCGCTAATTGGCTAATTTCTAAAGTAACCGGGGTTAATCTTCACGATTATGGTTGTACGCTTAAAGCCTACCGCCGCGAAGTGATAACCGGATTTCGGTTGTATGGAGAGATGCACCGCTTCATTCCAGCGTATGCATCTTCAGTGGGTGCCAAGATCGTTGAAGTTCCGGTACATCACCATGCGCGCAAATATGGCAAAGCAAAATATGGTCTGGATCGCACCCTTAAGGTGATTTTAGACCTGTTCACGGTGAAGTTTTTGATGGATTACACCGCCAAGCCGATGCGCATATTTGGCGGGACAGGAATATTTTTGGCAGCCACCAGTATGTTGGTGCTATTATTCTTAATGATCCGGCGTCTGGCATTTCATATATCCCCATTTGACTCCCCCTTATTTATCGTCAGTATTATGGTAATGATGATGGGTTTCCAATCCATTCTTATGGGGTTGATTGCCGAGTTGTTGATGCGAACCTACCATGAGTCGCAACAGAAAACGACTTATACGGTTCGACAGGTATTGAATCGTTTTCCTTTGAACGAAGGCAAAGAGAGTAGTGCGCATTCTACTGATCAATAGTGAGTATCCTCCGATTGGTGGAGGGGCTGGGAATGCGACTGCAAATCTAGCGCGTGAGTTTGCATTTATGGGGGAAGATGTAACCGTATTAACCACGTCTTTTGATGGCTTTCCCAAGAAGACATGGGTTGAGGCGGTAGAAAATTGCGGGTACACGTTGCAGCGCGCACCTTCTTTGCGCAGGAAAAAAGAAAAATCCGGAGCGATGGAACAAGGATTATTTGTTTTAGGCTCAAGCTGGGAAAGTTTGCAGATTGCCCGGAGATGGAAGCCAGATGTAACCCTTGCATTTTTTGGCGTTCCGAGTGGGCCAGCCGGTCTTCTCCTGAAAGTCTTTCATGGTGTGCCTTGTGTTGTTTCATTGCGCGGCGGGGATGTGCCTGGTTTTCGTCCCTATGACTTTGCTCTTTACCACCGTTTGATTGCTCCTTTGGTGAAGTTTATCTGGAAAAAAGCGGATGCAGTAGTGGCGAATAGTACAGGATTAAAGGCTTTGGCAAATACCTTTGAACCGGATTCAGCGATTCGGATTATTCCGAATGGAGTCAACGTTAAACAATTCGCTTCCATTGCGGAAGCTGACCGTTCATGGCAGCCGCCAAAAATGTTATTTGCCGGGCGGGTTGTCTATCAAAAAGGGATGGATGTTGTATTATACGCCTTGGGTTCACTTGCTCATCTGGAATGGGACTTAACCATCGCCGGTGATGGTCCATATAAACCTTTTTTGCAATCTCTGGCTGTAGAACAGGGAATTATGGATCGTGTCCATTTTACCGGCTGGTTGGACAAGGACGCCATGTTGGAGCAATATCGTCAGGCAAATGTTTTTGTGTTTGCCTCACGCCATGAAGGCATGCCGAATGCCGTTCTGGAAGCGATGGCGAGCGGATTACCAGTGGTAGCGAGCCGCATCGCAGGTAATGAGGAATTAGTAGTGCCGGACGAGACAGGTTTCCTGGTGCCTGGTGAGGATGTAGCTGCGCTGCGTTCGGCTTTAGAGAAAATTCTTGAAGACGCAAATCTGCGGCAGAGGATGGGACTGGCAGCCCGGCATCGTGTAGAAATACAATTCACTTGGCGGGCTGTGGC
>Ga0194063_10002845_pt1 | contig 10586 bp, 8 predicted proteins | sample SepL3720m_MetaG_FD_155459 | JGI IMG/M metagenome (GOLD analysis project Ga0194063, IMG submission 155459) | Anoxic zone freshwater microbial communities from boreal shield lake in IISD Experimental Lakes Area, Ontario, Canada - Sep2016-L373-20m | ecosystem: Environmental > Aquatic > Freshwater >...
GTTCTCTTTCTGTTCGGCTAAAATGTGTATACGACATATCAGGGGGGGTAAAATGATAGTTACGCCTATTCACTTTACCCCCCCTTATGTTCGCTCTCTATTGTTTCCCCTGTTGCACTTCGAATTGAAACTTAGGAATTGCCACTTCCGTTTTAAAAATCCTTCAAAAATATCAAGGAAACTCTACACTACAAGAAGTTATTGTTTTAGCGTTTGCAGAAGAAGATAAGAATGAAAAAATAAATAAAAAATTAGAAAAATATATAGCATTTGCGCAAATTTTATACACAAAAGCATTAGGAGATGAAACCATGCAAGAAATAAATAATTTAAAACTAACGGAAGAGGATATTACAAATCCTGATGGATTTCTTAAGCAATACCAAAAATACTCCTCTTTGAGAGCCGAATTATTACAAACAAAAAATGTAATGCCCATTACAAAAGATCTGGAATTTATAGAATTGTTTCTGGAAAAAAACCCGGTTGCTGCCTTAGAGATGATATCGTTAGTTAAAAAGTATATAAAAGCATTAAAAGATTCCGAGGATTCTCTTTTTGGAAAAGATAAGAAAAAAGCTGATGAACTTTGGACTTCCGCATATAATACCGGAAAAAAAATGATAGACGCAGAATACCACACATTTCAAGAATTTTTAAAAACAAAGCCATCCGCAGAAGAGCGGTACAAAGAATATTTACAGATCAAACAAAGATATAAAGTACTCCAATGGATGAGTGCTCCTGAGGAATTATTATACGGAGAACATATTCTTCCCACCAATCCCCAACAAGCATTAGATATTAGTATGAACATTATTAAAATGTTAAATGCAGGAGCTCAAAATAATATTTCCCAAGAGACTAAAAAAAGAACCGTACTCCTCCAGACCCTAGCCCAAAAAAGCATTAATCCACAACAAGAAGCGTCTCCAGAAGGAGAAAAACTGTTATCAGAGAACAATAATCCAAAACCTGTTGGTATAGATGCGATTTCTTTCAATGTCCAAAATCTTAATCTCCCGCATTTTTTTCCTAAAAACGACTTAACTAAGAAAGATAAGTGACCATTATAAAACAATCAACGGATAAGTTTTTTACCGTTACAAAACATGGGTGTAAATTAGATGACGCATACAAAGCGTATAATAATAGTAAAACAGGGCAATACTTTATGCTTGTTGAAGCATATATCTCCATAGGGAAGGAATATATGAAATAACCAGAATATCGAAAAAGCCCTAAAAACTCTTAATACAGTCGTTTCGATATTAAAAGCTCATCAAGATAGCAATATCACAAGTAACAGCATTATTTTTTTACCAGAAAGAAGCAATAAAAATCCCAACCCTCTTGAATCTGAGTTACAAAGAGCTGAATTATTACTGGCAAAAGTTCAAAAAACACTCTCATAAAAATCCCCCATCTCTTCTCCCCCAAATTATCATCCCCATTCCTAAAAAAGCACCCAAAAACACACTCTCCAGTACATCGCTTACAAAATGGGCATGCAAAATAAGCCGGCTCAAAGCTATAAGCCCCATATACACTCCCGAAAAACCCCAAAACCAAGTACGGGCTTTAGAGAATTGAAAAAACGGCTGTGTCCGAAAAAAATAAAAGAGAAGAAAAACAAGCATTACCGCGGCAAAGGTATGCCCACTGGGAAAACCCCCATCGGTTTCCATTACCAGCATTCCATCGGGTCTGTCTCGGTTAAAAAATGGCTTTAAAAAAAGGTGTACAAAGGCGTTTCCTCCCACAAAAAATAAAAACACCACCCCCACATCTCGCCACTTTTTTTTCCAAAAAAAATATCCTAAAATGAGCAAAAAAATAGATATTACCAACTCTTTACTGGCGAGTTCGGTAAGAAATCGAAAAATAAAAACTTCCCAAGAATCAGGCGGAAAAACAAAAACTGTGGCATTTACCCCCGTATCAAAGGAAAAAATCCAATGAGTATGCAAAAACACCCCCCAGGACAATAACAGTGCCAAAAATCCGAAAGAAGCAAAAAGAAGAATTTGCAAACGGAAAGACATGGAAATGAGAAAAGTTTTAGGTATACCGCCCCGTCCAAAAGTTAAGTTTAATGAAGAGGAGATCAAAAAGCGTCCGTAAAGCATCCCGAATAGGACGCACGCGGCTATCAGCCGAATTTACCCACCGCACGGGCACTTCCGTAATGGAGTATCCCAAACTTTTGGCAATAGCGAGGGCTTCAATATCAAATCCAAAGCGATGTATTTTTTGGCGAGAAAAAATTTCTTTCGCAATGCCGTGCGGAAAAAGCTTAAATCCACACTGCGTATCCACAATATTTTTTAAAAACAAAAACTGTATAAGAGAATTTCCGATACGCCCAATGGCAATACGAAATTTAGGCTGAGATATCTCTATTTTGCTGTCGTGGAGGTAGCGAGAACCAATAGCAATATCGGCATTTTTAAGCGTCTCCAAAAGGGGAAGAACCTCTTCAATGGGCGTCGAAAAATCGGCATCCATAATGAGAATATTTTTCCCCGTTGCGGCATATATTCCGGTGGTACACGCGAATCCTTTTCCCTTATTTTTTGGGTATCCCACCACTGTAAAATCTATTTTTTTCTGAAGAGTGTGCAAAACGGAAAGAGTGCCATCGGTACTCCCGTCATTGGCAACAATAATTTCAGACGAAAAACTTTGGTGTGCTAAAAAATCGTGCACTTTTTGGAGGGTCGGTACAATGCGGTTGGCTTCATTAAAGCTCGGAATAACAACCGAGAGGTCTTTTAAAAAGACTTCTGGAATATCTGCCCGCCGAACAGAAACCTGAAATGTCCAGTACTTATTCGCCAAAAAATTCCACACCAGCACTATTGCGGAAGTACAAATTTTAGCAACCATATAGTAGATTCCCAAAATATGAACAAATCCAAACATAAGAAAAAGCGTGCAACAAAGACCTACAAGAGAAACGATGAGAAATTTTACGAAGAGGAATTTGTATTTTTTGGATTCTACCTGAAATGTCCAGAAATGGTGGAGAATAAAACTGTGAACAACGGCAAACGAAAACCCAAGAGTAGCAGCAAAAAGGATGCCAAATTTGTCTCCAAAGAGAACCGGAAACGCCAAAAATTCCATAGCAACAAAAACCGTCCCCAAATCAATAAGGGTGGCAATGCCCCCCACAATGCAATATTTTAAAAAGGGAACAAAACGACGAAGAGGAGGGGGGAAAGCAATCAGTGAAAAATGGGAAACAGAATTAAATTTTTAACGAACATTCGTGCGTATTGCTATAGTACTGAACAGAGGATAAGATTCAAGCCCTGAAATTTTGCAAGAACACCCAAAACCGATACCATAGCATTACCATTTTTTACTGAGATGAAATGCCCGATTTTTTACCCATACCGGAAATACTAAAACAGAGTTCTCATTTTCTCTCCCTTCAAAATCAAAATATTTCTGAGCCCCAAAAATCTCAAGAAATAGAGCCTTTACGAGAAGTATTACGCTTCCATAATGCCCAATATTACCTTCACGATGCGCCACTTATTTCCGACCAGGAATACGACCAACTCTTTCACCTCCTGAAAAAATGGGAAGAAGAGTCTCCGAACCTGAAAACTATAGACTCCCCTACCGCCCGCATTAACCTGCCCGTGGCTTCCGTGCTGCAAAAAGCCCCACACGAGGTGCCCATGATTTCTTTGGAAAATGCGTTTACCGAAAAAGATTTGGAAAATTGGGAAACGCGCCTGAAAAAGTTTTTACCGGAAAATGCCGAACCAACCTATATCGTAGAGCCAAAATTTGACGGACTGGGCATTTCGCTCGTGTATGAAAAGCGGGAAGACAACCCCGGACGCATTTTTTTAACGCGGGCAGTAACCCGGGGCGACGGTGAAATAGGAGAATTGGTGACGGAAAACGCCAAAACCATTGCCTCACTTCCGCTTTCTTTTGCTTTAGATGCCGAAAAAATGGAGATACGGGGGGAGGTCGTCATGAAAAATGCAGATTTTTCCGCGCTCAACGAACGGCGACAAAAATCTGGAGAACCTCTTTTTTCCAATCCTCGCAATGCCGCCGCAGGAAGCTTGCGCCAACTGGACCCCAATATTACGGCAGATCGAAAACTTTCGGTTTTTTGTTACGAACTTCCCATCTTTACTGCAGAATCGGGAGAAAACCGTTTTAGTGGAGATAAAAAATATTCAGCAGTCCTCAATTTTTTTGAGGAGCTGAAAATCCCCCACCCGCCGTATTACCAAAAATGCCAGTCTCTGGCAGAAATAAAAAACGCCATTGCCGAAATAGGGCACTTGAGGGAAAGTTTAGATTTTGAGATTGATGGCGCCGTGGTAAAAGTAGATGAATATGCGCTTCGGACGCACGCCGGTGAAACAGGGCACCATCCTCGATGGGCAATCGCCTTTAAGTTTCCGGCCCTGCGGGTTATTACCACGGTGGAAAGCGTAGAATGGCAAGTAGGACGCACGGGAGTTCTTACCCCTGTAGCGCATCTTACGCCGGTGGATATGAACGGAGTCACTGTTTCGCGCGCTACACTCCACAATATCGACCTCATTACCGAAAAAGATATTCGCATTGGCGACCGCGTTCATTTAGAGCGATCTGGAGATGTTATTCCCCATATCCTTTTCCCAGTAGTGGAAACAAGAACCGGACAAGAAATTCCTATTTCTGCGCCCACGCATTGCCCTGCCTGTTTTACCGCAGTAGAAAAAACCGAAGGAGAAGTAGCCATAAAGTGCCCTAACCCCAATTGCACCAATGCGTTTATAGAGCGCCTGAAACATTTTTCTTCCAAAAAAGCCATGAATATTGATGGCCTCGGAAAAGAGCTGGCAGCGGATTTAGTACTTTCGGGGAAGGTAAAAAGTCTGCCAGATTTATATTTTCTAAAAATTTCAGATTTTTTAGAACTCGAAGGATTTCAGGAAAAATCTGCACAAAACCTTTTTTCTGCGATTCAAAATACTAAAACGGTTCCCCTCTCCTCGTTTCTTAATGCTCTGGGAATTCCACTTATTGGGGAGCGCACGGCAAAAGTACTCGCCCAAAATTTTCCAGAACTGGATTCCCTAAAAAGCGCAACCGTAGAAGACTTTGCACACATAAAAGACATTGGAGAAAAAACCGCACAGGGACTTTTTTCGTTTTTTCACGAAGAGGAAACCGTGGAACTGTTGCAAATTTTTACGGAAGAAGTGGGAATATCATTTATAAAAAGCGTTAGAGCAGAAAATTTAAACCATCCGTTTTTTGGAAAAACCGTGCTCTTTACCGGAACCCTGGAACATTTTTCTCGTGACAGTGCCCAAGAAATGGTAGAAAAATCAGGAGGAAAGCCCGTTACCGCAATTTCTGCCCACACCGATTTTTTGGTCTGTGGTAAAAATGCTGGCTCTAAAAAAGCAAAAGCAGAAGCATTAGGCGTAAAAATTATATCGGAACAAGAGTTTTTAGAAATAGTGGGAGAAAATTTCGGGGATCACAAAAAGGAAAGTGAACCTGAAAGTAAAAATGGGACTGCAGAGGCGTTATCTTTGTTTTAAAAAATTCCATTCCCTCTGCCCAAAGTTTTTTGATATACTCCTTGGGAAGTTTTTAAGGGGGCCCGTAGCTCAGTGGTTAGAGCAGTCGGCTCATAACCGATTGGTCACTGGTTCAAGCCCAGTCGGGCCCACCACTTTCATTTTTCACGGATTATTTGTTTTTCTCATCAAGAGAGAAACCTAAAAAACGAAAATATTGCTGTTGAGTGTTTCTCCTCAAAAGGCGTATTCCGTTTTTCATTTTGGTATGGTATAATTTGAGGAAAACTTATTCTTTTCTTATGAAACACACACTAAAAAAATTTTTCTTCGCAAGTATTACCTTTGGTATTTCCTCGTTAGTTTGGAGTGCGGATGTTTTAGTGAGAGGTGGTGGAGGTGCTGGAACACAAGCAACACCATTAGAAAGAAATATCATCTTGGGATTTGTTACTTTATTAATAGGGGGATATTTTTTAAAGACATGGAAAAAAAGAAAAAATTACCTTGATAGTGTAAATAATACTATAATGGAGTCATCATTACAGGATCGCATTTGGGAAAAAAATACCATTATGAATCATGTAGAAAATGTATTTTTTCAATTCCAAAAGGATTGGAGCGATTCAACCCCTCTCCCAATGAGAGAATACTTAACAGAAAACTATTATAGGCAAATAGTATTAGAGTTAAATATTTTACAGAATGAAAAACGAAAAAATGAAGTATTAAATCCAAAAATACATCATATCACTATTTTAGAAGCCCATGATGATAAGGATAATACGAAAGATTTTTTTACAGCTGAAATAAAAGCTCGTGCGGATGACACTTTAAGAGATTTGGAGACAGGGAAGGTACTTTTTAGTAACCAATCTTCATTTACAAAATATTGGAAGTTTGTCAGAGAGGGAGATACTTGGAAAATAGAGACTATAGATCAAATAATGCCTAATATAGAGCCTAAAAATGGACTCCTTATGACAGAGTGGTATAGAAAGGTTATTGAAATATTTACTAAAAAACAGGGGTTTTATTATGACATAGATTTTGGAAGACTTATGATTCCTAACAAGGGAGTTATTTTTAAAAAAACCAGTTTTCAAAACTCCAATGTTGAAAACCATGTTATTGGGTATTTTCGAAAAAAAGTGGTAGAATTTTACACCTATATGCCATATGGAAATGGAAGAGAAACCTTTAAAAAAGTTTTAATAAATTTTTTTACTCAAGAAATTATTTTTAACGGTCCGGGTACTAATTTACTTTCACCCCCTTTACCTCCTTACAAAGGGGGATTTTTCGGATTCCCCTTTGCCTTTACTGTTGCCCAGGCTGTTATTCCTAAATCGTACTTTGATATTTTAGTACGCAAAAAAAATAAATGGTGGTTTAATTTTGGTCCTTGGGGGCTTAAAAAAGTCTCTACCGAAAGTATTGCCTTTGATAATCGGTTTTGCATCTGGGCAGATCCAAGGGACAGAGTGAATTCCCTAGAGCTTCTGACGCCTAATTTTATGGAAAAAATTTATCACCTCCCCTTTGACCTGAACATTGAAGTAGTAGGAAATTTTCTGTACCTCTATACCAAAGCGCAAAAAGAAGTGGACTACGACCAAATGCTCGAAATCCTCTCTTGGGCGTTTGATGAAATGGAAAGATAGAACCACCACTTGCATTTTTACTTCCCAATACTCTACTCTTTCCATGCCTTTTTCCCCTTCTTATGTCTATCTCCAGAGACCTCATTGCTGAATATATTTCCCACACTCTTACTGAAACAAACCTTCCGATAGGGCAAAAGCTCCACACCGGAAAAGTACGAGATACCTACGAAATAAACGGAGAACGAGTTATTATTACGACAGATAGACAAAGCGCTTTTGACCGCGTTTTAGCGGCGATTCCTTTTAAGGGACAGGTTTTAAACCGCTTGGCTGCGTTTTGGTTTCAAAACACCAAAGATATTGTAAAAAACCATCTCCAAGCAATTCCCCATCCCAATGTTTTAGTGGCACAAAAAGCAACGGTTTTCCCCGTAGAAATGGTTATTCGGGGATATATTACCGGATCTACCAATACTTCTGCGTGGGTAAACTATGAAAAAGGCGTTCGTAATTTTTGTGGGAATACACTCCCCGAAGGACTACAGAAAAATGAAAAATTCCCAGAACCTATTATTACGCCTACTACGAAGCCAGAAACGGGACACGATGAGAATATTGAACCAGAAGAAATTATTGCTCGCGGGTATATGACCCGTGAAGAATGGGAATTTGTCTCTCAAAAAACCCGTGCCATTTTTGAAAGAGGGCAAGAAATCTGTGCTAAAAACGGACTCATTTTGGTGGATACCAAATACGAATTTGGAAAAACAGAAGACGGAAAAATCATCCTCATTGACGAAGTGCATACCCCAGATTCATCTCGGTTTTGGGACATGGAAAGCTATGCAGAACGGTTTGAGAAAGGAGAAGAACCCAAAAGTTTTGACAAAGATGTTCTGCGAAGGTGGTACGCCAAAAACTGCGACCCATACGCGACAGGAGATCTCCCTACGGCACCAGAAGAACTCATTGTAGATGTGGCAGAAGCGTACATGGAAGCCTACGAAAAAATTACCGGAACCGAATTTGTTCCTCATCTCTCCAAAAATCCAGAAGAAAGTATTTTGGAAGCGCTCCAACGCGTATAGGCTTTTAGGCGTTCAAAAATTCTGCTTCAAATCGTCCTTCCAAAACGCTTTCTCGTATGCGTTCCATAAACCGCGTGAGAAAAGAAATGTTGTGGTAACTACAGAGCTGCATTCCTAATGCTTCCTTTGCCCGAAAAAGGTAATGGATATAGCTTTTGGAGTAATTTTGGCATACCCGACAATCACAGTTTTTATCCAGAGGAGTGGTATCATGCCGAAATGCAGCATTAGTAATTTGCATTTTTTTGTTGGGAATTTCGGAAGAAAAAATGCGTCCATGGCGAGCATTTCTGGTAGGAGCCACGCAATCAAAGCTATCCATCCCCATAGCAACTCCCCGTACAATATCATCCAAATCTCCAATTCCTAACAGGTGCACTGGCTTTTCTTTTGGGAGTCGGGCACTTACAAAATCTACCACTTCGTACATTTGCTCCTTTGTTTGTCCGAGTGACCCACCAATGCAAATCCCAGGCGTCTCGGATTTTGAAATATAATCCGTAGAAATTTCTCGCAAATCCTCGTACACGCCCCCCTGAATAATTCCGTACAACGCTTGTTGGGAATTGAGCCTTTTATGCTCTGCAATACAACGATCCAGCCACCGGTGCGTCATTTCCATGGACTTTCTGGTATATGTTTTTTCCACATGAAACGGTGTACACTCGTCAAAAACCGCAATCATATCCGCCCCCAATTTATGTTGAATTTGGATAGAAGATTCCGGAGTAATCACTTTTTGAGATCCATCCAGGTATGACCGAAATACTGCCCCGTCTTCAGATATTTTTAAAAGAGACCGTCGTTCGGGATGATTTCTGATCCCCTTTATTTCTTCCGAAACACTCCCATGTCCCATAGAAAACACTTGGTACCCCCCAGAATCGGTAAAAATAGGCTTGTCCCAGTGCATAAAACCGTGCAATCCGCCCATCTCCGCAATAAGGTCTTCTCCGGGCAGCAAGTGGAGATGGTAAGTATTGCAGAGCACCACCGGAACACCTATTTCTTGGAGTTGGAGAGAAGAAACGGTTTTCACATTTGCTTTGGTTCCCACCGTCATAAAGCACGGAGTTTTGAGGTGTCCATGAAGGGTATGAATAATTCCCGCGCGAGCACGGGATTTTTGAGAAGAACTCTGGATGGTAAAAAAAGACATGAGGAATTTATAACGCTTTGTATGCTTTCACACTTCCATCTTTTCTTTCTCCAATCATCCATAAAATGGCAGCTCGTACTGCCATTCCATTTTCTACCTGGTCTAAAATTTTAGATTGGTCATGAATCGCTACCAAAGCCGAATGCACATCCGTGTCGCGCATTACTGGTCCTGGGTGCATCAAAATAGAATTGGGATGCGCCATTGCAAGGCGTTTGGCAGAAATTCCAAAAGTTTTTGAATATTCTCGCATACTGGGAATATATCCTTTGGATCCTCGCTCTTCTTGTACCCGAAGTGCATATACCACTTCTGCTCCTTGAAGCGCTTTTTCCACATCCGAAAAATATTCAAATCCAAATACTTCCACTCCTTTTTCGGGAATAAAAGTCTCCGGACACGCCACGCGTAAAATAGCACCCTGTTTTTTTAAGAGGCGTGCCAGCGAACCAAAAACCCGAGAATGGAGAACATCTCCCACAATGGTCACCACTTTCCCTTTTACACTGCCATGATGATCATTAATCGTTTTAAGATCCAAAAGCGCTTGAGAAGGATGCTCATGCCATCCGTCCCCCGCATTTACAATACTGGCAGAAACATGGCGCGCCAAAAATTCTGGCATTCCAGAAAATTCTGACCGAATAACAATAATTTGGGGTTGGAGTGCCGCCAAGGTTTCGGTGGTATCCAACAGCGTTTCTCCTTTTTTTACCGATGATCCGGCACCAGAAATATTAATAGTATCTGCTCCCAAATGTTTCCCAGCAAACTCAAAACTGGACCGAGTGCGGGTAGAGTTTTCGTAAAACGCATTAATAATAGAAATACCTTTTAAAAGCGAAAGTTTTTCCGCTTTGGATTCTTTGAAAATTTTCGCGAGATCTAAAATGATTTCAATATCTTCCGGAGAAAGATCGTCAATAGAAACGAGATCAAATGTGGAGAGGTCTCTTTGCCCTCTCAGCTCTCGAGCCTGTTCCTGAAAATCCCAGCGTTGTATAGACATAAAGAGGAAATGAAAATCAGAAGAGATTGTGTTTTTTTTTGAGAAGTTTTGCAAGCGGTATCACACACATCCGCGAATTTCGTCCAAACTTTTTACACCCTCCTTTTCCATCCACGCCGTCATCTCATTCGTCATCTCCGCAAATCCGCTCACATCTCGGTAATACACCAT
>Ga0194063_10002846_pt1 | contig 10586 bp, 13 predicted proteins | sample SepL3720m_MetaG_FD_155459 | JGI IMG/M metagenome (GOLD analysis project Ga0194063, IMG submission 155459) | Anoxic zone freshwater microbial communities from boreal shield lake in IISD Experimental Lakes Area, Ontario, Canada - Sep2016-L373-20m | ecosystem: Environmental > Aquatic > Freshwater...
TCCTCGAGGGGACGCCCATGAAGAAGGAGACGGCCCTCGCGGCGTTCCTCCTCGAGTACGGCACAGAGCCCGATCAGCTCACCGAGAAGCGCATGGTCAACGGCGAGGCACAATCCTACACGCTCAATGATCTCATCAACGGCATCACGTACTTCTGCCGCATTACTCCCATTACCACCACCGGCGATCAACTCAAAGATCTCATGGCAACCGCGCAAGGAACCCCCAACGGCAGAGGCTTCCGCGTCGTTGAATCCGGATCCACACTGCACGGCAGCGGCTTCGACCAACCATACGTTCCACCCGCACAGCCCACGACCACCGTCGTCGCAGATACTCTCCCGAGCAACGGCATCGGCACATGGGCCTGGTGGTCGGTGAGCGGCATCCTCGCTGCATTGCTGCTGTTCCTCTGGAAGCGAAAGAAGACGATGCGAGTGATGGAAGGGTTTATGGAAACGATGGAGAGAAAATATCGATTACTCCAATAACGAATGACCAATGACCAAGCACCAATGACCAGGGAAAATCCAATGACCAATGACCAATATTCGGGATTTGAGGTTTGGTCATTCCTTGGTTATTGAGATTTGGGATTTGGTCATTCATTCAGCTACCCTTCCTCACCGATGAACAAACCCAAAACCATGTCCATCGGCGGCGCCACCTACGACCTCTTCGTCCAAGTCCCGCACGAAGTCATCCGAAGAAAGGACGGTGAGGCGGTTTTTGCTCTCCCTCTCGGCCAAAAAGTCCGGGTAGAAAACCTGCAGGAGAGCTGCGGCGGCGGAGCGTCAAACACCGCTGTGGGCTTACAACTCCTCGGTTGCGCAGCCCGCTTCGAGGGAGTGATCGGTTCGGACCAGTGGGGGGAGAAACTGCTGGAAAACTTCACAAACGAAGGGGTTGATGCCCGTTGTGCAACCGTCGTAGAAGGGGAAGTGACGAGCTTCTCGATCGTGCTGACGGGTACAGGTGGGGAACGCATCATCCTCTACGAACCCGGAACGAACGCACACCTGCACAAAGCGAATTTCGATATCGATGAAGTCGCGAAAATGGACTGGGTCTACCTCAACCACATTCAGGAAGGCGCCTGTGTGCTGCAGGATGACATCGTGGATGTCCTGGCGCACGAGCACCCGCGCCTCACGTGGAATCCCGGTGGATGCCAGATCGATTCCGGCATTCGAAAGAAAGCCAATCTTCGGCTCCTGAAGTACACCGATCTGCTCCTGCTCAATAAAGAGGAATCCCTCGCCTTCACGGAATCGAAGACAACGGAGGAAGCGATGCGGAAACTCCTCGCCTGCGGAGTGCACTCTCTCTGCATTACCGATGGCGGGCGTGGTGTGCTGGGAACGGATGGAAAGACCCTCTATCACTGTCCGTGTTTGCCGGTTCCGGTCGTGGAAGTCACCGGTGCCGGAGATGCCTTCGGCACGGGTATCACATGGGCACTCCTGACGGGAAAAGACTTCCCAACTGCGCTGAAAGCAGGTACAATCAATGCCGCAAGCGTGGTCAGCAGCGTCGGTGCAGAGCATGGTCTGCTCACGGAGAAGGAAATGCTCGCCCGTCTCGCATCGGAAAACCTCGAAGTACAGATGGTCGGTCAGGTGTAAAAGGAAAATTTTCCATCAGTCCGCGGGTCTACCAACAGTCTGCAGGTCGAAGACCTGCGCTCCATCTCCGTCTCTCACACACTCCCCTCTCTCCCCATGGCCGATGACCAACTCCTCCAAGTTCAGGAACTTCTCGAAAGTGCGACGTCCGCATTGAAGACGGCAAATGCACTTCTGCGTTCGATAACCGGCATTGCCGATACCGACCGTGAGCGCCACATCACGCGCGCGAGCTCCATGGGATCGATGAGCCCCGTGAGCGGCAAAGTGGTAGAAGGGAGCTTTGACGGGCAGAATATGGTGGACGGCAGCGGCAATACCTTCCCGGTCCCGGCGAATTACGCCAGTAAGAGCAAGCTCGTGGAGGGCGATGGCATGAAGCTCACCATCACCGACGAAGGCAAATTCATCTACAAGCAGATCGCACCGATCAAGCGCCGGTCCACCGTCGGCGTCCTCATTCAGGAGGATGGCCAATACAAGATCCTCGCCGAAGGTCAGGCTTTCCGCGTGCTCCTCGCGTCGGTCACGTTCTACCGCGCCGAAGTGGGTGACCAAGTGTCGATCCTCCTGCCCGAAGAAGGCGAAGCCAAGTGGGGCGCCATCGATGCTGTGATCCCCAAGCACCTCGCCGAAGCAGCAGCCCATGCGAATGTCAGCAGCCGTTCAGAGGATGATGATGGCGAGCTGAAGCCGAGGGCGTGACGGAGGTTCGAGAGGTTTGGAAGACGTTATAGAAGCCTGATAGGTAAGGCTTGAAACATTGAAAAGGCTAGGAACGCATGAAAGGTTATTGCTACGAAACCTTTCTGGCCTTTTTATCCTTTTCCAAACCCCTGCCCCGCGTAGTCCCGAGCTTGCCGAGGAACGAAGTGGGGTTTCCCTTCTCACCCCGCCACCGCACACAAACAAATCAGACGTTTGGGGGGTTTTGTGACAGGCGATAGGAGTGGAAGCTCTTCTGCATGAGCAAAAGTAGGATGCGAAAAGTGTCCATGATCGGGATTTCTTTTGAGAGAATCTGATACATAACCAGAGCACTTTCTTCGCAGTATCAAGCCGAAAGACTTGACTTAGAAACAGGCAACATAAGCTGCCGATCTTTATAGACGGCACCTTTCCACCCTCTTTTTTTATGCCGGTTCCTTCCTCCTCCCTTCTGTTGCGGGATTATCTCAAGCCATACCTGCGGCTTCTCTCGGCGTGGGAACGCAGACATTTGTACGAGTTTTGTCGGAGTGTTCTGTCTTGTCGCTCTTCGATCTTGAGTCGAGCGGGGCGTTCGCGATTGCAACGAGCAGGCGGTCTGCGTTCACGTTTGGATGATTGGGTGAAGACGATGTCCGCATTGCTCGAAAAACTTCCGTGGGAGCAGATGTGGAAGGCTCATGCCAAGAGACTTCGCGGTCGTCAGGAAACATGGAAACTGGTGATACACGATGGTAGTGATATTGCCAAACCCTGGGCAGAGAAGCTCGAAGGATTGAGCACCGTCCATGACGGTTCAACCGGAGAGTTGGTCACCGGCTACACCTTCTGTCTGAGTGTGGGCTGCGGAAAGCAGTTATGGGATATTCATCCGATCAAAGCCACCTTGCTCAATCCGAAGGATGAGGAATTTGAATCTCAGAACACCTCGTTCCATCAGCACATCACCGATATTCTCTCGGCTGAGATTGGCCTCGATTGCCTCCATGTTTTCGACCGAGGGTTTGATGGTGAGGAGTGGTTCTCTTTTCTCGATGGACAGGAAATTGCCTGGATGATTCGTCTCAAGGAAAAACGGAACGTGTTGTTCCATGGAGAGGTCCATCTCCTCACCAGCGTTGCCGAGACGATCCTGAGCGAGCGGCCGCTGGTCGATGGTGACTGCACGTACGCTCGGTGCGACATCGGCATCACGATTGGCAAGGAAGTGCGTACCTACGGGTTCATTGCCGTTCGCAGAGAGAAGTTCCAGAAACCCCTCCTCCTGCTTGTGAATTGGCGAGTGAAGGATCTCTGGGAAGCGATGAAGCTCTACCGGAACTACCTCGATCGCTGGGAAGTGGAAGACACTATTCGTTTTCTCAAACAGTCTCTCAAGACCGAACAGATGCAGTTGCGCTCCTTCGATCGTCTCAAGTATTTCCTCAATCTGCAGGTTCTCCTCGTCGATTTCCTCCTGCGTGAGTACGACATCGGTGTCCGTCCGATTGGGGCTCCTCTCCGTGAAGTCCTGCTGCGCTCCATTCAACAAGACACTCGCATCCTGTCACCGTATCTTCTGGCAGACCACATTGGTGACGATTTGCTCAGACATCAACACGACAGAGACCTCGACCTCGTTCCACGTGAATCAACTCAACTTTCCCTCCTGCCAAGTATGGACGTTTCGTAACCGACGGTTCTGCTCATCAGCTTGCCAAAAGTGTCCTATCGCCTGTCACAAAACCCCCCAAACGTCTGAACAAATCCCTTCCCTCAAATCCAATCCCTGATACACTTGCGCTCAATGAGTTCGGGTATCGGTTCTAGGCGAGCATTCATCGTGACGATCGGCATCGTCCTGAGTGCGACAACACTGGCTTTTTTACAAACGGACACGCAAGAACTCAGCCGACTACAAGGACTGCTCGCCGTATTTTCGACGACTACTTCTTCGTCCACTCCGAGTTCTTCACCAGTTTCGTCTTCCCGATCTTCGTCGTCTGCCCCCAGTTCCCCACGCTTCTCCTCCCAACCATCGTCCACTCCTGCCATACAGAGCTGGTGCTGCAACCATAGGACAGGTGTCTACGATGACTCACGAATCACCGGCTGTTCACTGGGAGAAGTGTGCTTCTCTCCCGACCCCCGTACCTGCCCTCAGATTTGCACTCTGTGGCCAACGACTTCCAGTTCCGTATCGATATCTTTCTCATCTTCCACCAGTTCCCCACGCTCTTCCTCCCGACCTTCATCCACTTCGAGCTCTTCTACAGTATCTTCTTCCCGATCTTCATCTTCTCCAAGTTCGCCGAAATCCTCCTCTCGCCCATCGTCTCCTGCACCAAGCTCGCCTCGTTCTTCTTCGGTGAATAGAATATCCTCTGTTGCCTCCGCACAATCCTCGTCTGCCTGTGCCAATCCTATCATCTCGTACTCCGGCACCTGTCCTGCCGAATGCCCTGCAGTCGCGAGCGCCCTTCCTCCATCCCGAGGATTCTACGCTTCGCTCCTCGCGTGGATCTTCGGTAAGCCTGCGCCGCAGGTTGCTGTGACGATCCCCATCCTCCCCATCCTCTGCTGCTGCGGAGCGATGGATCCTAGAGATCCCATGGACTACTGCTGTGATCCTGCAACGCAAGCGTGCACATTTAAGAGAAAAAGTCTCTGCACATCCCCCCGCATAATCCCTGCCTCACCACACAATGAATCTCTAGCTGCTTGCAATGCCTTCTGCCAAAATCCCTCAATCTCCTCTTCCGCCCGTTCCTCATCGTCCGTCAGCAGCAATCCCAATGGATACTGCTGTTACATTGACCCTAGAATTCCTTACCCTGCGAATAGTGATTTCATGTGTTCAACTACAGCCGTATCACCAGCCACTTGCGATAATTACCACCACAATGAGATCGTATCGACGACAAGACAAGGATGTCTCGATAAGTGTAAGCCTACCGGCATGGGATACTGCTGTTACTATCACGAAGCTTCACAGGAATATAAGTGTAGCGATTCAACATTCATGTTCACGAGATCATTGTGCACTGCCGCATCAGGTGTATTTTTCTCCTATGATGTCAACACCTGCAACTATAATAATTGCACCTATCGCAATCAATTTCTCTCTTCCCGTTCCTCAGTCTCCAGTGAACCTCACGGGAGCTGCTGCTTCAAGAGCACCAGTACGAACAAATTTAGATGCACTCAGGACATCGAACGACGAACTTGTACTGTTTCCGGTACCGATCCAAACGCAACATTCTATCCAACAGTGGAAGGCTGCAATACCAGTACGAATTGCCCACCGCAGAGCTCATCGCAATTTTCCTCTACCCGCTCCTCTGCTCGTTCTTCGAGCCTCAGATCTTCGTCTGCCTCCAGTGCTCCTAAGGGCTACTGCTGCTATCCCAAAGATCCCCATTGGCCTCGACAAAGCGGAGGATACCAATGCACCGCTTCAGCTCTCCCGAATATACTGCGTAGCATTTGCACTGATGTCATACATGGATATTTTTACGAGACAAAAGATCAGTGCGATATTGGCTGCGAACACATCAATACGGATCAGGGCTACTGCTGCCCAAGCAATACCACGAGCAACATTTCCATGTGCAAGTATGTTTTGAAACAGGATTGTACTGATTTTGCGAATGGCAGTACGTTCAATACTTCTTTGGAATGTAACCTTTTATGTGTGTCGCAGAATTCTGCTTCCTCCCGTCCGAGCTCATCAGCGAGATCCTCCTCTCGTTCATCTATCAAATCGTCTTCTTCCAATAAACCAAATAGTTCCTCCTTCAGACCTTCCTCTCCATCCTCTTCCTCAGCCCGGAGCTGTCCTGCAGGATCTGCTTACGATACCTGCAATGGGAAGCAAAACCTCCCATGCCAGTGGGTGTCCTGCGGAGTGGATTGCACGCGCTGCGTCCCTGTTTGCACTCCCGGATGCAAACCAATACTGTCCACCACATCGAGCGCTGGAACATGCCGACCACAGACTGGCGACACTGGAATCATGATCTGCGGCGGCACCTGCGGCGAAGGAGCACAGTGCGGAATGATCCATAATAGCTTCACCAACAAATGGTCTTGCGGCTGCAACAAAGCGCCCGGCTGTGTGTTTAGAGGAGGGGCTACTGGCCAAGCCTGCGGTGGTACGGGTTGTCCTGAGAAATATCACTGTGGGGTCAATTCCTGTAAAATCGCCGCCCACGTGGCAACATGTTACTGCATTCCTGATTGATGATGAATAACTCCACCACCTCTCTCCACCGGCCCCCGCTGCTCACCATTCTCTCGGTGATGATGGTTGTGCTCGCGGTCACGATTGCGACCGTTCAATACCGCTCCCAGAAACAGTTTGATGCCTCGCTGACATCCGCGGATTCTCTGGGGAAAAAACTGACTCTCGTACCGAATGCGGATAACTGCGGTTTTTCCGGACCAAGCGGTCAGGCAGTTGCGGTGTGCGGCGGAACATGCAGTGACCCCAACAAAAGCTGCCAACTTCGCTGTGGTGGAGAGGATCATCTCGGATCGAACGGTGCCGTCGATTGCCGCTGCTGGCCTAATCCACGTCCGAAGTAAGCCCAACGCACATCCTCTTCTCCAAATACCCAACACCTCTCCACGGCCCACCTCCTCTTCCCAATTGCATGATCCCTGATACACTTGCACACAATGAGTCCGGGTATCGGTTCCAGGCGTACGTTCATCGTGACGATCGGCATCGTCCTGAGTGTGACGACTCTGGTGTATTTGCAGAAGGACATCAGCCAATCCGAGCGCTTGAAGGCAATCGTTGGCCCTCCACTTACGTGCTGTGCAGATTATCCTGATCCATATGTTTCCAATGGTTGTTATACATGTTCAGGCATGTGCACTGGGCCGAATGATAGTTATTATCCAAACCAAGGTGCGCCGTGTTATTGTGGAATGATTAATCCCGGGTTCTGTAACCAGGGCGAATGCAACTGTACATCGACCTCTTCCTCTGGAAATGCTTCCTCTGTATCCACTCTCGCTTCTTCGCCTGCCTCCACTCCCAGCTCTCCACGCTCTTCCTCCCGACCATCGTCCACCCCAAGCTCTTCACCGGTTTCATCATCCCGACCATCTTCTTCTCCAAGTTCGCTAAGATCATCTTCCAGACCTTCATCATCTCCGGTTTCATCTTCCCGTCCTTCATCATCTCCAAGTTCACCTCGTTCCTCCTCCAGACCTTCATCACCGGCCAGTTCCCCGCGATCCTCCTCACGACCATCGTCTACACCACAGTCCTCCTCCCGACCATCTTCTTCTCCAAGTTCACCGAGATCATCTTCCAGACCTTCATCATCTCCGGTCTCGTCTTCGCGGCCTTCATCATCTCCTAGTTCGCCTCGTTCCTCCTCCAGACCTTCGTCTCCGGCCAGCTCCCCACGCTCTTCCTCCCGACCATCTTCTTCTCCCAGCTCGCCAAGATCTTCGTCCCGTCCTTCGTCTCCGGCCAGTTCCCCACGCTCTTCCTCCCGACCTTCATCCACTTCGAGCTCTTCTACAGTATCTTCTTCCCGATCTTCATCCTCTCCAGTTTCTTCTTCCCGACCGAGCTCATCATCCCGATCTTCGTCTCCGGCCAGCTCCCCGCGTTCCTCCTCCCGACCATCTTCTTCATCGATAAGCACTTCGGCATCTTCCACTTCCCAAGCATCTTCCTCCGCATGTCCTGATGGCATGGAACTGTATTACGATTGTCCACCTCCTTTCAGCCAAACACAGACTGGCTTCTTCGCATCCTTGCTCTCCTCCCTCTTTGGAGGAAACGCATTCTCATGGGAGAATACCTGTTTTTTCTTCTGTCCTCCCAGACCACAAATTGCCGAAACTCCAGCTTGTACTCCGAAGTGCAAGCCAAAATCCTCATCCGAACCTTCTTCCTCTTCCTCACCAGGCTACTGTTGTGACAGGAATGTCTGTTATGACGGAAATACCATAATATGTGATGCTAAATATTCTACTAACACAACTGTTCATGGGGTATCACTCGCTCAGTGTACTGCACAACATCTTTGCGATACCTCTTCCTCCTCAGCCACCAGCTCCTCACACTCCTCCTCCCCCCTATCTTCCTCCTCCAGTGAAGGTTCCTGCGGCTGGCGCAATAACGGAACGTATTCCTACTGTGGTGGCATCTGCCCCGCTACCGGAGACAAATGCATAGTGAAGCTGATTGGGAGTGGATGGGGCTGCGAATGCAAGAATCAGGACTGCAAATTCACTGGCAACCCGAACAGTGGAGTATGCGGCGGTAACTGTTCCTCCGGTTTCATCTGCGGCATCACCGGTGGTCAATGCTCACCTCAGGGATCACCAACTGGGTCAGTGCAGTGCAAATGCACTACACCTTAATTGCCTACCTTCTCCTCCTCTCGCCTCTCCATGAAGCTTACCAAAGCCGCCATCCGCAGGAAGAAACATATCACGGTCCTCACCGTGACGACGCTCGTGGTGCTCACAGTAGCAGTGGCGACGGCGCAGTATTTCAACGGGCGGCAGACGAATGAGCAGGCGTATTTGGTGGCGGGGGACGCCCTTATGTGCTGCACCATTACTAACTCTCCTCTCTATACCAAATCCCCATGTACCGTCCGGGCTCCAACTCCTCCCTCGACTTGTGGTTCTGTAGCAAACGCAGAACCCGCCGCAGACATTTGCGGTGGAGTGGGAACATATAAAGCATGCGAACAAAAACCTATAAGCACCAATCTTTGCTGCGAAGGAAAGAAAAACGACGGCGGTACGATATGTGATGAACCTACAACTATACCTCCAGATCAAGCTGGATGCTCGAGAAAACACGGAAGCGGTGAGAATAGAAATAGTAAACCTTACCCCTGCGATAAGGAAAATCTTTGCAACTCCCCTACGAGCTCCAGCAGCGCTGCTTCAGACAACATCAATTATTGTTGTATAACTGGAAAATATAATCTAGATGTAAAGAGCTGTGACATAACTGATCACAGTTTTACAACTGCTAATTGCAATAATAATGCGAATAATCCTGGACTGTTTAACGGCGCCCTAGTAGACAAAAAAGCTTGTGCTGCATGTGGCAAAGTAACAGGGTACTGCTGTGTTGGTAATGATGCTACAAAATGTGAAGCTGATGGGAAAATGTTAAAATCCAAATGTGAAAGCCCTGAGAATAAAGGAACTATCGTTAGTGACTGCAAAACAGAATGCACCAAAAACTCTTCCTCTGCAGCCTCCTCCACTGTATCTTCCTCTGTCTCTGTAGGGCCAAAATACTGCTGCCTCAAAGAGGAAGAAGGTGGGGACGGTCAGAGCTGCGACTTAGCGGTTTCGGATGCCAACGCAACTAGTTGCCCAGCTCCCAATGCCCTCGTAGATGCCGCCGGATGCGAAGCGTGCAAACCTGCAAATGGATATTGTTGTTGGGCTCCGGGAACGCCTACGCAGCGTTGTTCGTCCAATAAAGACTACACCAACATTCTACCAACTCCATCGAATAAAGGTTACTGCGATACTAGCCTAGGAAACAAGATAATAAATAACTGTGCGACATGTCCAACTAAATCCGCCTCCTCCAGCTCAGTAGAGGCTACAGTTTCCTGCTGCTCAAAAACTCAAGACGGCGAAATATTGGGCTGTTTCAATGGTCTTCCGAAAAAAGACTGCACCTCTCCATCAACACTCATCGGTCATTGTCCGAATTCTCTATGTCCTGGCCCAACCTCTTCCTCTGCTCCTAGTGGCATTTGTTGTTACCTTAGTGGAGATGAAACCGTGTGTTCACCAGTACTAACTGATCCATCCGATGTACGTAGGTGCAATGAAGAGCATGGCAATTTTCTCGCAGGAAAAAACGAAGAATACTGCAACGCTAATATTACTAACGCTTCCGTTTGTCCCCAACCTTCTTCTTCCCGCTCCTCCGCTCCCACCTCCTCTGCCGGGCCAGGCTGCGGTTTTGCGAACTCTCAAACGAACCAAGGCAACGCCCAGTGCGGCGGCTCCTGCCAACCGGGATACAGCTGCCTATTTCGTTGCAACGCCATCAACGGGGCTGTGGATTGTCGGTGTGTACAGACCAGTTCCGCACCGACCTCGTCCTCGCGTCCTCCTATAAACTGCTACCTATTATCGGGAAATTCAAATGCAATGTGCGGCTCTGGTAACTTTTCTGGTTGGTAAAACAATCATGATTTGAGTAGAGAAAGATGAAGTGCAATTAAGATTCGGTTTGCATTCTCCGGATTCTTGAATCCTCGC
>Ga0194063_10002847_pt1 | contig 10582 bp, 3 predicted proteins | sample SepL3720m_MetaG_FD_155459 | JGI IMG/M metagenome (GOLD analysis project Ga0194063, IMG submission 155459) | Anoxic zone freshwater microbial communities from boreal shield lake in IISD Experimental Lakes Area, Ontario, Canada - Sep2016-L373-20m | ecosystem: Environmental > Aquatic > Freshwater >...
TCAAAATTCTTTTGATATCAAAATAAAAAAGGGTGCTTCAAAACTAATTAATATTCGGGCTCAATCTGCCATTCCGACCGATGATTCTCAAACTTTTGTGTACGAAGGTTTTGATTATCCCACAAATGTAGCATTTGATGGACTTAACAATGGGCTGAACTGGAATACAGGATGGATTGATAGCAGTTCTCAACCTAGTGCTTCGCCCTCGCCCGACACTAAAATTAGTATCGTTGAAGGTAATCAGCTGACTTATAAAAATTTGAGAATTAGTGAAAGAAATGCAGAAACTTCAGGAGAAAGAGTAGTAGATATAGGGAGAGGACTAATTCAAGTTACGCCTCCACCTAATTTAATCGATTATATTTCAAACGAAGGCTTTAGAGCAGTTGGCAAGTCGGTTTGGGTTAGCACTGTGATGAAAATTAGCCAGTCAAGTGGTTCCTATTTATTACTCCATGGAAATAAAACTCTTCCGTATGGAGTTTCTAGTGATACTTCGCCAGCAATTAAAATTGGAGATATTGGGACAGGTAATTTGTCAAACAAGTGGGTGATGGGGGTAGCGGATAACACAAGTAACGCATTCACTACTATTTCACCAGCTAACACATTTAAAACGATTTTAGACGATGAGGTGGTCTTTGTTGTTGCAAAGATAACTTTTAATGCAAATAGCACAACAGTTAATTTGTACATTAATCCTTCAATGACCGAAAGTATTGATAATTTAGTTTCTTATGCATCTGCGACATTTGCCTCTACAGCAGGAAACAATAACATTCCATTTAAATTATCAGCAATTGGTTTCCATTTCGGCTTACAAAGTTCGGTGTTTGACGAAATAAGAATCGGAAACAGCTTTAATTCTGTTGCACCAATAGATCTAAGTATTGACCTTGAAAGTTTAGATGCGACTCCTGCGCCTTCGGAAGAGCCAACGCCTACTATAGAGCCGACATCGTCAACTAATTCGACGCCAACCATTGAGCCGACCATAGAACCGACCATAGAACCGACCATAGAACCGACCATAGAGCCGACACCTGAACCAACGCCTACATTTATTCCTGACATTGTGAAATTACCTAATTATACAAGTTTAGACACTAACTTCAAATTTAATGAATTTAAGATTGACAATATTCCTGCAGAAGGCTATTACTTGGTGTGTTTTAGGTATAGTAGTAGCATTGATTCAAAAATTTTACTTTCCATAAATGGTATTTCAACAACGCTACCTGTTACGCATACATATAACCAAATTTATAATTCTGCTGATACAAAAGTTTACTTAAAAGCTGGAACAAATATTATTAGAGCAGTAAATGATTCCGGGAATATGTCAGATATTCTCAGTATCGCTGTTCATATTTCTTCTTTTGAGATACCTACAGATATTGATGTTATTAATCCATTAAAATTCGAAGCTGAAGATTTCGCGTTGACTGCCAACATTAGAAATAACTATGTCCACTTCGAACCTAATGTTTCAACAACTTTTAAAGTTGAAGATGTCCTACAGTCCGGCGAATATGTTCTAGAATTAATGTATGCTGGATATAATGAAAGCTCATCAGCAAAAGCAACTCTTAATGTTAATAATCAAAATCCTATTGAATATGAATTTGGAAATATTTCAGAGTTCTATAACAGATTTTACCCGAAATATATTCAAGTTAGTTTAAAAGCAGGTACTAATGAAATTACGATTACATCTACAGAAAACCATTTTGATTTGGATTACATGAAGGCATCCCCTTGTGGATATCTTATTACAATACCAGATGATCCAATGCAGGCACAAAATGCTACAGACACTACATTTAGTTATGATACGTATGACCAAAACGGAAACTTAATCAGCACAATTAGCCGGGATACAAATTACAGTCAGGACATCAACAAATATGTTGGAAACACTCTTAAGATATCTCAAACAAAGACATTTGAATCCAAAAGGGATAATCTTCAGTACGTTTTAACAAATTCAAATTCTCATTACTTTTCAAGTGTAAACAACTTTGAATACGATTATTTAGGCAATATAACAACCCATTGGAATGATAGAGCAAAGAGAAATTCGGATCTATCCATTGATGCAAATTATACTAACAACAAGTTCTGTAGAACTGACTATGAATATGACTTAAAATACGGAATTGAGACCAAAGAAACTCATATGCGCGAAATGCCAGCGTTTGTAGGGGATGAAAACCAGAATAATTTGGAAGGAACGGTAACGACAGAAAACACATTGACATCGGACAAAAAGAATATCGCGCAAATTTTAATTTCGGAAACAGTTAAGAATCCTAATAACAATGATAACCTGATACCGTCACCAAAAGAAAAGACCACGTACACCTATGATGCTACAGGAAATACGATTGCCGAAACAAAGTATCCAGACCCTAATTCAGAAACAGGAATAATAACAACCAATTATTGTTATGCTGACAATATATACACTAGATTAATGAATGGAGTTTATCTTACAAGTTCAACATTGAGTAAACTGACAGATGCAGACGGTGGATACATAGAAAACGTGTATCTTGGTTCTAAAGCATATGACTATTTCGGAAATGAAGTTGCAAGTATTGACCCAAAAGGTAATACTACTTTTACAAAGTACGACCAAAGATTTAGGTCAATTGAAACCATAAACCCTGACGGAACTTCTGAAAAGACTGAGTATGCCCCAAGTAACAAATCCATATCTCTCATTGATCCAAGTGGCGATATTTCGACGTCAGATGTTGATTCATCGGGGGATATAACTGAAACAAGCAGTTCTGATTACAAAATTCGCTATATCTACGATTATAAGAAAAGAATTATTAACGAGTCGACATATTTAAAAGACATCGAGACAGAAAAATTCTATCTTGACTCAACTATTTTACATTCATATGACCAAGATGAGAATGAGACTATTATTCAAAAAGATGGGAAAGGTAATGTGCTCGGAACATCTTATGAAAAAGTAGACTTGGCGGTTGTATCGGGAGAAAACCCTTTTATTGAAAGTATAACAAAAAATGATTATAAGGAGGGCTCAGCAAACGTTGGATATACTAAAACCGAACGTTTTGACGAATTTAATCAACCGATATTTATTTCAGAAAACTCTTCTCAAACGTTGAGCAATGCTCCTTCTCATTATTTTGAAACCGTTAACAAATATGACTTAGGCGGTAATAATACTTCAACTATTATTTCATATTCTTCAAACATGATTGATTTGAATAAATCTCAGGATTACAAATATGATTATGCTAATCGGCTAATTAAAACAGTCACAAAGGGAAACAAAACAACTGAAACAAAGTACAACGGTTTAGGGCAGATTATTGGAACAAGGACAGGTTATATAAAAGACGGCGAGCCAAAATCAAAACAAGTATCGTCAATTGATTTTGATGAACTTGGCAGAGCTATTCAGGTTACAACTCCAGTTGACGGAGACATCCAGGGCAAAACAAAAACTTTCTATGATGTAACCGGTAACAGGACAATGGAGAAGGTACTTTTGGATTCAGCAAATGATGTCTGGTCAAAGACGGTAAATGTTTACGATAACATGAACCGACTATCCGGAGTTGTTTCATACAAAGACGATAGTACTGTTGAAAATGCCACAAAATACGAATACAACTCAGAAGGTGATATGATTGCAAAGGTTACAGGACTTTGGACTGCAGATCCAATGCTTACAGCTATTGCGTCCCCATCATTTTCAACATCAACACCGACGCCTGTTCCAACATCCACGCCATCTGCATCACCAACACCCTCGGCAACTCCACTTCAAAATGCAATAGTTTACATAGGCGTTTGTGATACAATAGATGGAGAATATGATTCATATACTACTGTTTACAAAGAGGCACCTCTGTACTTTAAAGTTTCTACTTATCAAACTGCAGAAAGTATGACTTTGGATTTTCCTGATCTTGAAAGAACCGATGATCCATGTACTTCAACAAACTCTAAAGTAGTAAGTTTGTCTGGCAGCACATGGATAATCAATAGACCGATTATTAATAATTTGGGAGAAATAACTGTTAGGATAAGAGGGCGAGTGAATTCTACTGATGGCGCATATTCACAGTCCGTAACAGTCAATGTATTACCAGCGTCAACTGCAACTCCTATACCAACAGCGACACCGTCCCCTACTCCGACACATACACCAATTCCTGTTCCTACTATTGATTCAACTTCGACACCAACAACCACTCCATCACCAACCCCAACCCCAACCCCTATGATTACATCTACACCGACTTTGACTCCGTCACCAACACAGTCACCAACATCAACAGCAACACTGCAACCAACAGCAACACCTCTTAATAACACACCTTACCCCACTCAAATACCACAAAACGCATCAATCCCGTCGATTACTTACTATCAATATAATAAAGACCACACACTCAGTCAGATGATTGATCCAATAGGTAAGATTGAGAAGTATTTCTACAATCCTAATGGAACTATAAAAGAAAAGATAGATAAAAATGGTGATTCAACGAAATGGCTGTACAATTCTGATGGTTCGGTTCGAAGCGTAGCATCAACAAAAGATGGTAAAAAAACAGCTCTTGAATATATGGATTATGAATTTGGCAAGGTTATCTCACAAAGAGTTGCAACCTACAATAATTCAAATGAGCTAACAGGTGTAAATGACAATACAGCATTTACTTATGACGATTTAGGAAATGTCTTAACTGAAACAATAAATAACAGCACAAGTTATGAAATAAGACAGATACAAAAAATTTACACCTACGACGGTTCTAACAATAGAACATCATTTACAGTTAAAATTGCAAATAATTCAGGGAATTCACCTAATTTTGTCGAAAAAATGAAGCTAGGATACGAGTATGACTCCCAAAACAGATTAATCAAAGTCAAAGAAATAACAGTGTCGACTTCTACTGATTTAGCAAGTTACAGTTATGACGAATATGGAAGAAGAGTTTCTGAAGAACGAGGTCAATTGAAGTCAACTTATGATTACAACGAAGGTGATATGGCTACCTCTATATCAAATCAGTTTAACTCAACGGTAAATTCATCGTATAGCTATAACTACTACAATAATGCTCAACAAAAAAGCGTGACTGAAAACACAGGCAGAAAGATCAATTATTATTACGATAGTCTGGGCAGACTGACAGATCAAGCTGGGAACAATGCAGGGGACACAAAGCATTTTGCGTTTGATGTCAACAATAATCGCAGATTACAACAATCCCCGAACACTTCTGACATCACGTATTCCTACGACGCTGCAGGACATCTGACTGGTTCAGAGTATGACGCGAATGGCAATTTGATTTCAGATGGAGCAAAGGAAAACGAATACGACGGGTTCAACCAACTCATAGGCACCACGGTCTATGCCTCGCCGAGTCCGGACGTAGAATTAACCTACGAATACAATGCGAGCGGACTCAGGACACAGAAAAAAGTTGGAAACACAACAACAAATTACGTCTTAGATGGAGATAATGTTGTAATGGAGCTTGATTCAAATTATAATGTAGTCAAGAGGTACTTGCGAGGATTTAACCTGATTTGTTCGGACACTGGTAATGGAACCGCAAAGACCTACTACAACTACAATGCACATGGCGATGTGACGCAACTGGTTGATGAAAGTGGGGCAGTAACTCAAAATTACTCCTACGACTCATTCGGTAACCAGCTGAACATTGACAATTCAGATACAAATCCATTTAGGTATGCGGGGGAGTACTACGATTTAAGCAGTGGCTATTATTATTTGCGAGCCAGGTATTATTCTCCGGAAACAGGTCGATTCATTACAGAGGATAGCTACACTGGCGATAAAGAAGATCCGCTAAGTCTAAACCTTTATACTTATTGTTACAACGATGGTGTAAATAAGTGGGATCCGTCAGGACACTATGTGCAGTGGTGGCAGTGGGGTAGTTTTTTTTGGGGTGTTGGAAATGGGATATTTAGTTGTATTTCTTTCCCAAGTCTGAGCGACTTATCTGATGGAATAAATGGGATAATTCAAATTGCACAAGTGCTCCAAAAAGGGGTAACAATTAATCAACTGCAGTCTGTTGGATTAGGAGTCTTAAATTCTCTTTTTGAAGATTTCATATATATGTATTATAGCTGGGCGTTGCCTTTTGATAATTATGGACATTCAGATAATGACGTATATAACTACGGATATCATGCTGCAAAGTGTGTTACTCAAGTTCTAAGTTTAATCGGTGGCGGAGGGTTGTTAGCATCAAAATTATCAACCGTTTTGTCTAAATTAAAGGGAATCAAAGCTATAGTAAACACAGTTAACAAGGCAGTGAAAGTTGTTAAGAAGGTCGCAAAATCTGTTGTTTCTGCTTTGAAACCATTCGGCAAGCTAACCAAAGCTGCAAAATATGGGATATTATCATATTCGAAATTGAGATCTAAAGTCAGTGGGAAAGGACTTGAGGCACATCACATTATTGAAAAGCGATTTATAGCAGCTTTAAATATTACAAATGGGAATTCGCTATTGAGTGTTGCATTGACAAAATCGGAACATCAAATATTCACAAATAGATGGAGACAGCAAATAAAATATGGTACAGATTATTCGAAATTAACCAAAAATGATATCTATAATGCTGCAAAAATTGTTTATAAGGGTTACCCTTCGCTTCTAGCCGCCGCAAAAAGAGATATTTTTTTAGATTTGGGAGTGTAATATGAAAATTAGACATCGAATAAGCTATTATAAAGAAGATATCGGAGTTAAATTTAGAAAATTCTTGATAGAAAACAATGCAAAAATAATTGATGAGGGAAGTAATTTATGCATTGCTCATGTTTTTGAAAATGAGCAAAATAAAAAGGAATTATATGAATTGTTGGGAAAGGAGGATTTGTTTTCGTATATTGAAATGTTTTATTCAAAACGTGAAATGGAACAAGCCGAATGGTTTTTCATTCATCCGAAATTTCGTTGGGAATATCCACAACCTGAAGACAATAGCATGTATAGAAGTGTGACATATGATAATTCTGATTTTTGTAATGTATGTGGCTCTGGATTAAAGCAAATAGGTGAATTTAGAATAAAAAAGTCTCCTGATTGGGGAACACGAAATTTTTTAAAGATTAATTGGATTGAAGATGAAATTTTTATAAGTGATTATGCAAAAAGGTTAATTGAAAAATCTGACTTGAATGGATTTAATATTGCAAATGTATTGAATAGTAAATCTTTGAGTAATTTCGAAAACATTTTTCAACTACAGGTAAATAATTTTCTTGAAATTCCATGTATTGCAAATATGGAACAAGCGGCAAAAGAAATAAACAAGTGTAAAAAATGCGGGGTAAAGAAGTATATTTTATTGGGAAGGGAATATATCTGTCATAGAGAAGCATTTGACAATTTATCTGTTGATATTGTTAAGTCAAAAGAGGTTTTTGGGGCAGGCCATATTTGTTCTCGTGATATTTTTATTTCAAAGAAATTTAGAAAGTTAATACTTCAAAATTCAATGGAAAGGGGCATAGAATTCCATCCTGTATTCTACATTTAGTGGACATTCAATAGCTTGCTTATAACTACACAAATAACGGGTTGCAAAGCCAGTCAAAAGAGTATAACGGTTGTCTCCTTCAATTAATAAATCGGGACTTAAAAGCAAGATTTTCGCACGGAGGTTCGAAGCCTTCAGAGAAATTGATTTACAATTTGACGTTTTTTTGTCGTTTACTCAAACCTGAACTTGCCAGAGTTTGCCACAATTTACCGTAAGCAACTTAGCAAAATGTTCGAGTTTACCCGAAGATATCGCAATTCGGCTTTCTTCGCCAGAGGTAGTTTTTCAAACTCATAACCCGAAGGTCGTCAGTTCAAATCTGGCCTCCGCAACCATTGAAACCCTTGAGGCTGTAGGCTTCGGGGGTTGTCACCTTCAAAATGCATATTTCGCTCTTTGAGAGCATCGCGTTCGGAGTGAATTGAGCAGTCATCTCGCTCTGAATTGAGCACCCATTTCGGTTTGAATTGAGCAATGGGAACCTTTCGATTAAAATATTTTGTATGCGCCAAAGGCGTAAATCAAATATCGGAGGTTTTCGTATGACAAAGTACAGAGAAATCCTGCGGCTTCATGGCCAAGGGATAAGCAAGAACAGCATTTCAAAGTGCTGTGAGTGTTCGCGAAATACAGTAATTAGTGTTATTTCGCGGGCAATGGATTTGAGGATAGTGTGGCCTTTAGAAAGTAAATTCACAGATGAGTTTCTTCGAAAAACACTTTTCCCTGATGTCGTAAAAGAAAGTATCAGAAAAATGCCGGACTACGACTATGTGCACAAGGAAATGGCAAAGAGCGGGGTTACATTAAGCCTTTTGTGGAATGAGTATTGTGAGATTTGTAGACTGAATAACGATGTACCGTTCATGTATACTCAGTTTTGCAAATACTATCAAGACTTTACAAACACACAAAAAGCAACAATGCATATTGATCGAAAGCCAGGTGAAGCACTTGAAGTGGATTGGGCCGGACAAACCGCCGAAATCATTAATGATGACACTGGTGAGATTATTCCTGCATATATCTTTGTTGCTGCATTACCAAGTAGCGGATATGCATTTGTTGAGGCTTTTACATCTCAAAATCAAGAAAACTGGATTTCAGCACACACAAAAGCCTTTAGTTTTTTCGGAGGTGTCACACGCATACTTGTCCCCGACAATTTAAAGACTGGCGTTGACAAGGCTTCGTGGTTTTCTCCAGTGATCAACAAAACGTATCAGGAAATGGCGGAACATTACGGAACTGTAGTAATTCCCGCTCGAGTACGCAAGCCGAAAGACAAACCAACAGTAGAAGGCACAGTAAAAATTGTTTCAACATGGATTTTAGCAGCAATACGAAATTTCAAGTTCTTTTCTTTAGCAGAATTGAATGAGGCAATTCATGAAAAGTTATTTGAGTTTAATCGAAAATCATTTCAAAAGAAGCCGGGCTCTAGGCTTAGTACTTTCATGGAAGAAGAACGGCAATATTTGCTTCCATTAACCAAAGAGGCATTTGAACTTGCTCTTTGGAAAGTCGCAACTGTTGCCTTTAATTATTGTATCCAAGTGGAAAAGAATTTTTACAGTGTTCCTTATGAGTACATTAAACACAAGGTTGACGTTCGAATTACTAGCAAAGTTGTGGAAGTTTTTTTTGAAGGAAATCGAATTTGTTCTCATCCGAGATTGCTTGGTCGTGCTGGACAATACAGCATGGTCTCGGATCACATGCCCCCTGACCACAGGAAGTATTCCGAGTGGAACGCGGAAAGATTTATTTCTTGGGCAGAAAAAATTGGACCTAGTGCTACTATTGTTGTTCGTTGTATTTTAACATCTTCACCGATTGAACAGCGTGGGTACAGGACCTGCATGGCATTACTAAAACTCAGCGACAAATATTCGGTTACTCGACTTGAATCCGCCTGCAAGCGGGCTCTGACATACACGCCCCGTCCCAGCTTTAAAAGTATACAAACAATATTGAGTACCGGTCAAGACAAAATAATTCAGGAAGATGTGAAAGCACTGAAACAATCAAACGATTATGCGTTTACACGCGGCTCAAACTATTACGGGAGGGATGAAGAATGCTAAACAATCAAACAACCACAAAGCTATATGATATGAGGCTTTCTGCTATGGTAGAGGCATTTAAACAGCAGCAAGGCGACAGTGCTTTCAATGAAATGTCCTTTGAGGATCGATTTGGTTTAATTGTCGACAGCGAGTGGTCAAGGCGTAAGAGCAACCATTTAAATCTGCTAATTAAAAAGGCTGATTTGAATATTAGTTCAGCTGCAATTGAGGATATTGAGTATCACCCTGACCGAAAACTAGACAAATCAGTGATCACAAAATTATCAACATGTAATTACATTCGCGACCGCCACAATATTATTATTCTAGGAGCCTCAGGGGCTGGTAAAACATATATTTCTTGCGCCTTTGGAAACGCGGCGTGTAGAAACTTCTACAAAGTAAAATACGTAAGATTACCAGATTTATTGGACGAACTTGCTATCGCTCGGGGTGAGGGCATATTCCGGAAAGTAATGAAGAACTACAAGAACGTAAATTTATTAATACTGGATGAATGGCTTTTAACACCATTAAGTTCAGGGCAGGCTAGAGATTTACTTGAGATTGTTGAGGCTCGCCACAAACGTGGTTCCACCATCTTCAGTTCACAATTTGCAGCTGGTGGGTGGCATGAAAAAATCGGCGATGACACTCTTGCAGATGCAATCCTGGATCGAATTGTCCATGACTCTTATGACATTTTTATTGACGGTGATGATTCCATGAGAAAAAGAAAAGGATTGGAAAAAGAATAAATAGTGGCTTCGCCACAAGGTTTAACGCTTTAGGTTTTCCGAGAGAGTGAAAAGAGCAATACCGAAGTATCACTCTCTCGCCAAACCTAATTTGGCGCTCAGGTCGCTCCTCAGCGTTGCCCTATCCTCCAAATTAGTAAAAGCATCTAAAGAATAT
>Ga0194063_10002849_pt1 | contig 10578 bp, 8 predicted proteins | sample SepL3720m_MetaG_FD_155459 | JGI IMG/M metagenome (GOLD analysis project Ga0194063, IMG submission 155459) | Anoxic zone freshwater microbial communities from boreal shield lake in IISD Experimental Lakes Area, Ontario, Canada - Sep2016-L373-20m | ecosystem: Environmental > Aquatic > Freshwater >...
GCGGGCTGAGCTCGAAACCAATAATTATCGGGCAGAATGTCTATCTCACCGATTACGAGCAGGCTCTTTATTGCCTCGATCTGAAAACCGCGCGGTGCAAATGGAAGTTCCAGCCCCAACGGTGCGACTACTCTCACTCCCTGAATGCCCGCTACGACAGCTACCCTTGCGATTTTACCGAGGTTTGCGGGAAATTTCTCTACCGGTCAATTCCTGCGCTCGAGGACGACCACGATATCTTTTCACCCAGGCGGAGACTTTATTACAAGTTGGATTTGTCCACCGGGAGGGTCCTCAAAGAGTTCAAGGATCCCGTCCCTTTGGAGAAATTGCCATTAACCGATTTCTCCCACGATGCCGGCGACAAAATCTGGACCGTGTCCTCGACAGAGGACGGACTATTATTTACTGTCTCGCGGCGCGAGGTGCAGGCTCTGGGGTCGAAGGGGGGAGTGAAACCTTATCAGTTATTACCGGATTGGTTCCCCCGGGTTGCCTGGTCATGGTCACCGCCCGGGTCCAGGGAAATTGCTGTCCAGAACATCTCGGGTGACCCTCCGTTGATCTTCATTCTTAACAAGAAAATGGTCGTCGAAATTGTTGATCCGCTGAAACAGTCCGAGGCGGTTTGGGTGAGCAGAGACAGTTCGGAGGCCGCGCCCGCAAAGAAAGCGCCGCCCCGGAGAACGCTCTGCGCGATCGATACCGCAACAAAAAAAACCGCTTGGAGCACGGCTTTCGACCCGGACTGCGAGTTCTATCCTTCTGACGAATCTCTTTATTACACCTCCGGCGACCATAACGTCGGCTCGATCGACTTGGCCGACGGTGCAAAACATCGGGTCGGCAAGTTCACCGGGCTCGACTTGACCGGGCTCGATTTGAAGGATAAAAAGATCCTGGGCATCGCGGTCGCCGGGGGCACGATCTTCCTGCATCTAACAGAATACTCGGAATCTATCAATACCCTGGTTGCCGTGGATAAAAAATCGGGAAAGAAGAAGTGGGGGGCGGCTCTGGTTCCTCAAGATGAAAACGAATGATGCCTGTCTGCACCCGCACGGATCACCGTGTCGTATGAAACAAAAACCAATCATCCGGCATTTTGTTATCGGCCTCCTGGTTTTTCTCCTGTCACCGCTTGCAAGCGGGCAGGAGAAACCGCGAAAAGCCGACGACTATGTCTGTCTCCAAGGAACGGTGAACATGCGTCTGGGGGGGTGGTTTTTCAGCGTCTTAGACGGGAAATCCGGGAAAATGCTCTGGGGCCGGAGCAAGCATCCGATCGTGCAAGGAAACACCGTCTATTTCGGCGGATTACATATCTACGCACGGGAGTTGAAAACCGGTAAGGAAAAATGGAGGTCGCAACTCGGCGGCGATGTCATCGCCGCTGACAAAGACATGGTGTTCTTTGTCGCTTACCACAAACTGGAGCCGCGCAAATATGTTTCAACGATCCATGCGCTGGATGCCAGAGACGGAAGCCCGAAATGGTCGCGCAAGATTCCGGGGTATTATGAAAATGAAGATGCAACTCATTGCGTGGCCTGCGCGGCGGACGGGAATCTGATTGTTTTTACGGGAAGCTTTTCTGCGGCTTACGACAAATCGAGCGGCAAGATCATCTGGAAAAATCAGCGGCCGGAACCCAGTGACTCCGTGGATGAATCCGATCGCGCCGTCGCATCAGATGGCATCGTCGTTGCCAAAATCGGGTCGGAGATCCTGGCTCGCGATATCAAAACCGGTGGGTCACTGTGGAAAATTTCCTTAGCGACCTCATATTCGATCCCAAACGGATTCGATATCGACAACGGGGTTTTGTATTTCCAGCCTGAAGCGGGTTCCTTCAGCGCCTTCGATATCAGAACCGGAAAACGGCTGTTCGACTTGCCCCAACTCAAAGCCACCTCGTTCAAGGTTAAGGACAAAATCCTGTTCTATCTTTCCTCCATAGAGCAAGACCCGAAAGCCGAATTTCCCCTCAATACTCCGATCCCAGTGCTCCATGCGTTCGATCTTTCATCTCGAAAACCGATGTGGGAGCGCCAGCTCGGAAACTGGCAAGGAGCATCTGTCGAGCGTGTGACAGAAAATGCGGTTTACGCTATCGCGAGCAGCCGCGGCGACCATTCCACGGCGTTTTGTATTGATAAAAAAACCGGCAAAATCTATTGGCGCAACGAGGCCGCCTCTGCGGTCGAAGGCACGTATAGATTCATGGTGACCGAGTAGCGGAGTGCCCACTGGCCGGAGGCGTCGCGTCACAGCCAATTGATGACCCGCAGCCCCGCAACGCGACGGAATTCTCGCTCGTTGCTGGTGACGAGCGTGCTTTTCAAATGAAGACAGTAGGCTGCAATCAAGAGATCGTTGGGACCGATGACCCGCCCCTGCTTTTCCAAACCGGCCCTGAGCCTGGCGTAGTCGTGGCCGGCTACGGCGAGGGTGCCAGAAACGCATTGACATCTGACAAAATATCAGTCATGTTTTCGATTATGGAAACGACGGTCACGGAATTGCTTCGGGAATTTCCGCGCGTGAGGCGCGCGGCGCTTTCCGGGGAGACCGTCCTTATCAAGTCCCGCGAGGGGAATTTGCGGCTCTCGTTGGATACGCCGGCCACCGGGTCGCTGGTCGGCTGCATGAGGGGACTTCTGGCCGGGACGGACGACGACATCGACGGGCCGACGAGCGACGCGCGGAGCTGGGATTCCGATTTGTGAGAGCCTTGCTGGACACCCATGCGGTGCTCTGGGCGGCGGAGGGAGACGCCCGTCTGGGCACCTCGGCCGCAGAGCTGCTGCGAACCCTCAAGACCGGCGAGGCGGTGATTTCGGACATCACTTTGCTGGAGATCGCGATGCTGGCGAAAAAGGGCCGGATCCGGCTGTCCGTTTCCGCCGGGGAATACCTGCGCGGCATACAGAGGAATTACCCGCCCTTGATGATCGCCTCCGAAATTGCAGCGCTGGCTATGGATTTGGTGCTTCCGCACGGCGATCCGTTCGACAGGATCATCGTCGCCTCGGCGCGGCACCACGAACTGCCGCTCCTGACTCGCGACAGGAACATTTCCGCAAGCGGCCTGGTTCGGGTCGTGTGGTGAGTCCGGGCTGAAGTTTCCGCGAACCCCAGCTTGTCTGGAATACGCTGGCGTGCGCGGCATTTTTCGAGCGGTCGCAAACAACCTCCTGCCGCTGCAATCGCCTTGGGCCCATGCCTGAAACAGGAGGAGGTCAAAGAGCAAGAACAGACACCTTTGCCCCCGTTTTATCGGTCCGCCCTTTTGTTCCTTTCCGCTCAGATTTTCCTCGATGTCAATAGCCAAGAATCGACCCCTTCGCGATCACGTCGCCCCCTGAGAACTCATTACTTCGAGACTTTGATTCGTAGAAACTTCTTTGTTGCGGATTGCATTGGGATTGATGCGCGGACGGTTTCCGTTGTGCTCGTGTTGAATATGACCTGTTCGACCACTCCATTATTTGTCCATGAAGCTGCGTCTAAGGCGGTGCTGGTTTCAGCAAATATCTGAAGTCCGATAGACGAGAGATCTTTCCTCCGGGTATAGGTAATTCTCAGCTCGCCACCCACGAACTCGATCACAGAGTTTTCTGCGCTCGTTGCCAAAGTCGGGTTGCGATCCATTGCAAATTCAAGAAGGTTCGAAGCTCCATCGCCATCAGAATCATCCGTCAAACCGCTGTTCGTTACATTGAGTGCAGGATATGTAGTGAGCCAATAATTGTAGCTGGACTCAAAGGGAGATTGTGGTGCAATGACTGCAAAGCTGGTGGTCGCTTCTGGCGCAGCATTAAAATTTGAATCACCTGCTTGATTTGCAGCAAGGACTACGGTGCCGGCTCCTGATAGATTGAGAATGTTTCCAGTCGATAATACTGCGGGGCCAGATTTGACGCTCAAGGTAACAGCCAGCCCAGAGGATGCTAACGGCGTGGAAACTGTAAACGGTGCGACGCCGAAAGTCTTTGTCGGAATCGCTGCAAATGAACCGATTATTTGCGCAGCTTTGCCAACCGTGAAGGTGGCAGTCACCTCGATGGCGGCATCATAGTAATAATCTCCTTGTTGATTGGCAGCCAAGGTCACATCGCCTACGCCCGTGACGGTGACCATATTGCCCGAGATAATGGCGGGGCCTGACTTCACCGTGACACTAACGGGAAGCCCGCTGCTTGAGACTGGCAGAGTAATAGCGAACGGAGAATCGCCATAGGCTTTCGACGGGATCCCCGCAAAAGCTCCGATGCTTTGGATCGCGTTTGCCGCAGCAATTCGAAATCCCACATTGGCTGTCTGGGATGCGGGATCTAGGGTCATGACTCCTTGCGCAGACACGCTCGCTGCCGCTGAGGCATAGTGGCCACCGCGAACAAGGCGTGTGGCACCGGATACCGTCTCTGTCCATTCGGCCACATTTCCACTCTGCCCGTATGTCCCGTAGTAGCTTGGGTAGCCGGGAGTGGTAACATCGGACACCCCTCCAAATGCGCCCCCGAAATTGATTGAGGCCGCACTGGGCGTGTCCGACAGCACAGCGTAGGACCAATAGTTGCCCGTCATCATTCCTGCAATGGACGGATCGTAGAATGCAGCCTTATACCATTCGTCCTCGGCAGGTAAAAAGAACCTTGCCCCTGCGCTTCGAAGCAAAACAGTCGTGTTGGAAGGAATGTTCCCAAGCAACCGGTAGGCGCCCGACTCTGTATTGCCGTCGGGCTGGGCGCCATTGTGAAGCCAGTTGCAATACCGCATGGCGCTGTAAACAGAAATGAAGTTCACCGGCTTGTTGGCAACTCCTGCCTTCAACGCATAGACATAGCTGCCATTCGTTCCGCTTCGGCTGATCCCGCCTTGGGTGTCTGTGCCCATGCGGGTATTATACAGTCCGTAAAAACCGTCACTTTTGGCCACAGCGTTGAGGAACGCGGTATATTCGGCATTCGTTACCTCATATTTACCCATCTGGAACTCGTAAGATACTGCCCCCCGATTGCTTGCCGTGTCATCCCCAAGATTGTAAGCATCACCCACGGCAGTGAGTGCTGGAATAACCAGCGGGGTGACGTAAGTGCGTTGCACGGTCTTACCCATAGCCGCTTGCTCACAACCTCCTGCTTCCTTCAGGATTTCCGATGCCGTCGAAATACGGAAAGTCAAAACCGTCTGAAGACGGCCAGATGTAGAGGTTAACGGATAACCATCCACGGGGTTGAACCGGCAGTCGTGTTCCCACAGACTTGACGCCATGAATGCGAAACTAAAGGGGTGCCTCGACGATGTGCTCCTACCGAAAAACCCCGGTAGGGATGGCTCGCCGAGCCGTCCGTCTTCTAAAGTAGAGCAGGCGTCCCGCTTGCTCAGCCGCGCCTTTCGGCGCGAAATAATGGGGAGCCTCGGCGATGTGCCCCCGATATTCTTTCGATCTCTCATCGCATCCGCCCTCTCCGTCGCAACCGCCCTTCCCGCCCTGGCGGAAAAAGGAACTCCGCCCTGCCTGTATGTGCCGGGCGCGTATCAGGGATGGAAGCCCGCAGAAGCCCCGGTCCTCAATCCCGTGCCGGATTCCGATGGCAAATACGAGGGATACGTGAATTTTTCGGGGGCCGGGATCCAATATTTCAAATTCACGAGCGCCCCGGACTGGACGCATGTCAATTACGGAAACGGCGGCGGCAATGTCCTCGACACCGACGGCAAGGCGGCCGGCCTGACGGTCCCCGAGGGCGGATATTACGAGCTGACCGCGGACCTGAATGCCAACAAGTGGACCGCCACGAAAACCGAATGGAACATCATCGGCGATGCCACGCCGGGCGGATGGGAAAAGGATACCCCGATGGCCTATGACCCAGAGAAGCAGGTTTGGACGGTCACGGCGGAACTGAAAAAAGCCGGCTCCTTCAAATTCCGCGCCAACAGCGCATGGAAGATCGACTTCGGGATTGACGGGGCCGGCCATCTCCAATACGTGGACAACCCGTTTCTCGGTTATCACCCGGAGATCAAAGATCTCGTCGTCCCCGCCGACGGAACCTATGCGGTCACGCTGGATCTGCATGTTTCCGGGGACTACACCTATACCCTGCAGCCTGCCGCGGCCCCCTGAGGAAAGAGCATGCGCGTCCCGATGAATTTCAAGTCCGCGGCCGGTTTTTTTTTCCTGATCATCGCAATGGCCGGCTGCCAAAAAAACAAACCCGCTGCGATCGGCGCGTCCTGTCCCTGGACCACCTACGAGGCCGAGGCGGGAAAGACGACCGGCACCGTGCTCGGTCCCTCGAGGGAATCCCTGACCGCGGAGTCGGAGGCATCCGGCAGGAAGTTGGTGAAGCTCGATGCGGACGGCCAATACGTCGAGATCACGGCCACCAAACCGGCGAACACGATCGTCGTCCGGTATTGCATCCCGGATGCGCCGGGCGGCGGCGGAACCGGTGCGACGCTCGGGCTGTCTGTCAACGGGAAGCCGGAAAAACCGCTGGCCCTCACCTCGCGGTATTCGTGGATCTACGGCGACTTCCCGTGGTCGAACGACCCGAAAAAAGGCAAGGCACACCATTTCTTTGACGAGGCCCACGCGATCATCGGCAACGTCGCGCCCGGAGATGTGATCCGCCTGCAAAAGGGTGCCGCCGACACGGCCGCCTATTACCTCATCGACCTGATCGATCTGGAACAAATCGCCCCCCCGCTGCCGCGTCCGGCGGACAGCGTTTCGATCGGGGATTTCGGAGCCGTGCCGGACAGCGGCCGCGATGCCTCCCCCGCCCTGCTCAAGTGCCTCGAGGCCGCCAGGGCGCAGGGGAAACCGGTCTGGATTCCGGAGGGCGAATTCCGCCTCGACGGCCCGCGGATCCCGGTCGGAAACGTGAAGGTCCGTGGAGCGGGGATTTGGTATTCGAAGCTCGCGGGTTCCTCGCCGATGTTTGCGGGAACCGGGGAGCCGGTCGAGTTTTCCGACCTCGCGATCTTCGGCGGCATCGACCACCGAACCGATACCTCGCCCGACAACGCATTCGACGGCAATTTCGGAAAAGGATCGCTGTTCCAGAACCTCTGGATCGAGCACCTGAAATGCGGGTTCTGGACGACGCAAGGCACGGAATCCATGCGCGTGCAGGGCTGCCGGATTCGCAACATTATGGCCGACGGGCTGAACTTCTGCGGCGGCACGAGCCGTTCGGTCGTCGAGCAATGCCACCTCAGAAACACCGGCGACGACGCGCTGGCCACATGGTCGCCCAACGGCAACGGGACGGCCAAAATAGCCTGCGTGCAAAACAGCTTCCTCAACAACACGATCGAGCTCCCGTGGCTGGCCAACGGGATCGCGCTCTACGGAGGCACCGGCCATCTCGTCGCCCGCAACAAGATCACCGGAACGGTTTCTTCCGGCAGCGGCATCCTGGTCAGTTCCGGATTCGAGGCCGTGCCGTTTTCCGGGACGATCCGGGTCGAGGACAACTCGATCGCGGATGCCGGAGGGGATTGCTACATCGGCGAAACCGTAGGCGGGCTCTGGATCCATGCCAAGGATTCCGACATCGACGCAACGATCTCGGTGTCCGGCCTCCGCATTACCGACTCGCGCAACTCCGCGATCACGGTCATCGGCCCGAAAAAGGTGGACCGCGTAAACCTCGCCGATGTCTGGATCGACGGGGCCGGCGAATACGGGATCGACATAAAAGCAAATGCCTCGGGCTCGCTCCACGCCTCCGGCCTCCATGTCACAAACTGCCGACTCGGGCCGGTCCACAACGGAAGCGCCGGACAATTTCAAGTCGACGTCGCAGACAACAAAGCTGAGTAAAGAACCCCGGAGCAAGCTCCGGGGCATTTAAGAATATGATTTCACGACACGAAGAAAAGCCGAAGCAAGCTTCGGGGTATCGGACCCAATGGGAATGAAAAGAAAACCAATCCTGAGTTTCTGGCAGCTCTGGAACATGAGCTTCGGCTACATCGGCATCCAATTCGGGTTCGCGCTGCAGAACAGCAACCTGAGCCGGATTTTTGAAACGCTCGGCGCGAAGCAGGACGACATTCCGGCACTCTGGATCGCCGCGCCGCTGTCCGGGCTGATCATCCAGCCGATCATCGGCTACATGAGCGACAGGACGTGGAACCGCCTCGGCCGCCGCAAGCCGTATTTTCTGACGGGCGCGATCCTCGCGTCGCTCGCCCTGCTCGTGATGCCCCACTCGCCGACGGTATGGGTCGCGGCGGGAATGCTGTGGATGCTCGACGCCTCGCTCAACATCACCATGGAGCCCATGCGGGCGTTCGTCGGCGACATGCTTTCGGACGAGCAGCGCACCCAGGGGTTTGCCGTCCAGACCTTCTTCATCGGCGCGGCCTCGATCGTCGGCTCGCTTCTGCCCTACCTCCTCACGAACGTCCTCGGCATCGCCAACACGGCGGGCGCGGGGCACATCCCGCCGTCCGTGCGGTGGGCATTCTATGCGGGAGGAGTGATCTTCATCTCCACTGTTCTGTGGACGATCTTCTCGACAAAAGAATATTCGCCGGAGGAGCAGGAGGAGTTCTGCGCGCACGAAGACGGCGCGGCCTCCATCGAAGGCGAAGCGCTCACGCTCGACGCCGGAAAATACCGCCTTTACGGACTGGCCCTCATGTCTGCCGGCCTGCTCTTCACCTGGCTGGTGAACCGCTTCGCATGGGATCGGGCGCTCTATATCCTGTCCGTCGGCATCGCGGCCTTCGGAGCTTTGCAATGGCTTGCCGCACGACTCTACACGGCCGGAAAAACGCGCGGGCTGGTCGAGATTGTTTACGACCTGAACAACATGCCCCGGACGATGCGCCAGCTTGCCGTGGTCGCGCTGTTCACATGGTTTGCCATGTTCGCCTGGTTCATCTACTGCACTTCCGCGATCACCAGCTACCATTTCGGAACCAGCGATCCCCTTTCCAAAGCCTTCAACGACGGCGCGGACTGGGTGGGCGTGATGAATTCCGTCTATAACGGAGTGGCCGCGCTCGTGGCGTTCGCGCTCCCCGTGATCGCGCGCAAGACCAGCCGTGTGACCACCCATGTGATCTGCCTGTTCTGCGGGGGCCTCGGCATGATGTCCCTGCATGTTTTCAAAGACCCGCACCTGCTGTTCCTCTCGATGGCCGGCCTCGGCATCGCCTGGGCCGGACTGCTCACCATGCCCTACGCCATCCTCAGCAGCGTGGTGCCGCACCGGAAGATGGGCGTCTATATGGGCATGTTCAATTTCTTCCTCGTCATCCCGCAAATCCTCGCGGCCGCGACCATGGGCCTGATGCTCCGGAACTGGTTCGGCGGACAGCCCATCGCCATGATGGTCGTCGGCGGCGTATCCCTGATCGTCGCGGCCATCCTGATGATGTTCGTGAAGGACAGCGGGAGAGAAGCACGGGCGTGAAAAAAACGGGGCTCCGCCGCCATGTTCGCGCCGTTCCCCGCATCGCAAGATTTACGTAAAGCCGTCTTTTCGTTTTGTCCCGAGCCGGTCTCGGACTAGCCTCCTCGCATGAAGCTCGTTTCCGCAATCGGCAATCAACCGGAGACGGTGTGGCGCTCCGGCCGCCGCGTTATTGGCAGGCGGGGGTTCACACTTCTCGAGATGTTGATCGTCGTGTCGATCATCCTCGTCCTCGCAGCCATCTTGGTTCCCGTGGCCGGCCGCATGAAGCGTGCCGCCCAGACGACCGCCTCGATCAGCAATCTCCGGCAGATCCACCTGATGATGCTCAACTACCTGAACGACCACAACGGCGAGTATCCGCTGTCCGTGGATCAGAGCCCGAAGGATCCTCCTCTGGGTTATGAAACGACTTGGCGCCGGATGATCTGGGAGAGCTCGAATGACCCGTTTCCCTCCGATTCCATGACCGCCATGAAAAACTCCGCCTACAGCAAGGTCATGTGGTGCCCGCTCCTGGTCGGCCGCTACGGCCAGATCCAGCACCCGGCAGGACAGGGCAGCTACAGCCTGAACCGGTTCTTCGAGCCCCCGGGATGGCGCTACACACCCCGTCCAGGCGCGGAATACCGCCGTGTCAACATGCCGGAGATCGTCGGAAAAAAAGAACCCTACATCATGGCGGGCACCCCGCTCGCCAGCGACCGCCGGATCGGAACCTTCTACCACAACGATTCGTCCAAGTTCCCCTACGACACGGCATGGTCGAACCTCGCCTACGAATACGGATCCTCGGGCAACATGGCCCTCGGACTCTTCATCGACGGGCACGTCCAGGCCCTCACCAAACAGGAGGGGATCGCCCTCGACCAAGCACTCGGCGACGCCACCACTCTGGAATAGATCCTCTCGCGAGTCATAAATTTCAATTCAGGGTGGGGCAGGAAGGCTGTTTGAGAGCCCAATTTCTCGCGCTGCCTCCCGCATTTTGACATGCCTGAACGTTGGTGGATTTCGGGAGATTTCGCTGAACGCGTTGTTTGTGTTGTTATTGCAATAAAAAGTCGCTTTCAAAAAGCGCAAGTCATTTTTTAATAAGTAAAAAAGCGGGTAGCGGGAATCGAACCCGCAT
>Ga0194063_10002850_pt1 | contig 10578 bp, 10 predicted proteins | sample SepL3720m_MetaG_FD_155459 | JGI IMG/M metagenome (GOLD analysis project Ga0194063, IMG submission 155459) | Anoxic zone freshwater microbial communities from boreal shield lake in IISD Experimental Lakes Area, Ontario, Canada - Sep2016-L373-20m | ecosystem: Environmental > Aquatic > Freshwater...
GCAAAACGATGAATTGAGACGTACGCGCGAAGAGTTAGATGTATTGCGTGAAAACTATTTCAAATTATATAATTTTGCTCCATTAGGATATTGCAATATATCGAAAAAGGGAATCATTTTAGAAGCAAATCAGACGGTTTCTTCTTTATTAAGCACAAAACGTGAGATTATGTCAAATCAATCAATTTATCAATTTATTTTAAACGAAGACAAAGATATTTTTTATTTTCATTTGAAACATATTTTTGAAACGGATCAACAGCAAAATTGCGAACTGCGGCTGCTTCGAAAGGATGGCGAATCAATTTGGGTGAGAATGACATCTACCGCTTTTCTGAACTCCTCTGGGGAGACAATATGCAACACTATGATAAGTGACATTGCTGATATAAAGCGGGCTGAGCTTTTGATTATTCATAAGAGCTTTCACGATGAGCTAACTGGATTACACAACCGCAGATTTTTTAATGAAGAGATTGAGAGACTTAACCAAGAAATTTATTTGCCACTCTCAATTGTTTTAATTGACGTAAACGGGCTGAAATTAATTAATGATGCTTTCGGACATAAGGCGGGTGATGTGCTTTTAGAAAAAGTCGCAAAAGTACTAAAAATCGAGACGAGAACAGATGATATTTCCGCTAGGATTGGAGGCGACGAGTTTATCCTATTATTGCCGAAATCGGATTCGCAACATGCCGAAAACATTGTGAAACGCATCAACAAAGAAATTTCGCGTGAAATGATCAATCAATTACATATATCTATTGCCGTCGGGATTGCAGTGAAAGAAACTATTGATGAGTCGATCGAAAATGTTTATAAAATTGCTGAAAACGAAATGTATCGCAATAAATTGCTAACTAGTTCATCTATGCGAAATGATGCTATTGGGTTTATTATGCATACACTCTACGAAAAGAGCGCTCGTGAAATGAATCATTCAAAAAGGGTTAGTGAAATTTCAGAGAAAATTGCTAAAAAAATGAATTTAACAAACGAAGAAATAATTACTGTCAAGAAGGCAGGTCTAATGCATGACATAGGTAAAATTGGGCTCGATATTAACATTCTTAATAAGACGGGTTCTCTTGACTTCGAAGAATGGGGTGAAATTAGAAGACACCCCGAAATTGGTTTTCGAATCCTGAGCTCTGCAAATTCTTATTCGATTATAGCTGATGTGGTACTTTCACATCATGAAAAATGGGATGGCAGCGGATATCCAAGAGGATTAAAAGCAGATGAAATTACAAAATTTGCTCGCATTATAGCCGTTGCAGATGCCTTTGACGCCATGACAGGGGAACGTTCATATGGGAAGAAATTGAGCATCAAAGAAGCTATAGAGGAGATTATTAAATTTTCGGGTTCGCAGTTTGACCCTGAGATTGTAAATGCATTTATCAAGATACAACAAAAAAATCTAACAAATAAAACCATCTAAAATAGTCTGCCTTAATATTTTAACATCTTCTAAAATATTCAAGTCATTGCTATCCAAATACTCAATTGTAAAATTACCTTTGTAGTTTCTCTTTTTAAGTTCCGAAAAAAGCAAAGCAAAGTCCACATCGCCTTCTCCCATGTGTGTTTGCATTTTCCCAAAGCCCGCGTCGCGGAGGTGGCAGTGAATTGCATTGTCCATCAAAAAAGCAGAATCTTTGACACCCATGCCGAGCATAACAAAGTGAGTTGGGTCATATACTAGAGGGATGTCAGGCATTTTGCTTAACAGGTATTCGGCTTGTTCAAGAGTCTCGATAGGGCTGTTTGCGTGCATCTCAAGCCCGAACTGGATGCCGTGTGTTTCGCCGATGGCGAACTGCTCTTTTAGAGTGAGAACGCAGTCGTCGATGACCTCTTGCCACGGGCGTGTAGGGTCTTTTTGAAGCGGCTGAATTGCGGCGACTTTCACCCCAAAGTGTTTCATGAAGCGACAAAGTGCATCAACTTCGAGATTGCGAGCAGCTACACCTTCCGGTGAACGGTCGTGCAACTGTTGATTGGTGCCCGTGTTCATAGCGCGCATGGAAAGGGAGTGCTTTTTGAGCAGGCTCTCGACGCGCGAAATTGCGCCTGAAAAGTCGCTGACCATTTCGGCAGGATTTACATGCGCCCAAGCAAGAATTGCAAGCAAGTCGATTTCTTTAAATCCGAGACTTGCAATGACGCCCAAGGCTTCGTCCAAGGGTAGGGTTGTCTTAATTGAAGTAGAACAATAAACTGTCATAATAGTACTCCCCTCTATATCTCCCCGTCATCGATCATTACCTGTAACGGAAACTTTTGCTGATTGATTGGAAAGCCAAGTCGTTTTCTAAGACGTGCTGACTCGTATATGCCCATAAGGATTTCGTGATCTTTGATTGCGTTTTCGACAGAAAGTGTATGGGGTTTATTCTCGGTAATATGAAGATAGAGCTCACGATATACTGCATCGTGCGGGGATGAGTACTCGGTCTCATCGGCATCTATAGGACGCCAGCCGCCCGCCTCGTCCCAGATTCTAAGCTCTGCTTGAGGTGAATCCCCTTGGCGCCATAGTCGACCCTTTGTGCCGAAGACTTCGATATCTTGATATTTGTCACCTGGCACATCCAGATTCCAGTTTTGCGCATGCATGTCACCAGTGAAAAGTTCAAAGCGGACATTGCATTCAAAATATATGACAGTTGTTGCGCCTGATTCGACAGGATGTCCAAACCGAAATCCAGGCATGCCGTCGTTTGAAGTCGATTCTAAATCCCGGTGAATTTGGCTCAAGACACTTACAGGCTTGGGGTCGCCGAGGAGATAATTGACCGAATCAATTGTGTGAGTGCCGTCACTCAAAGCATCTCCTGCGCAGTTTCCGCGAACTAGATATACTTGACCAATTGCACCCTCGTCTAAAAGTCGTTTCATGGTAATGTAAGGAGCGCTCATTCTCCGTTGATGCGTGACGATTAACTTTGCTCTGTTTAAGTCGCAAGCGGCTTTCATTGCATATGCTTCTTCGAGGTTCATAGCTATTGGCTTCTCGCACGCAATGCCTTTTACACCTGCGTTTGCGGCCTTAATTGTCATGGTTGCGTGAATCTTATTTGGAGTTGCGATAGTCAACACATCTAAATTCATTTCCGCTAACATCTGATCAAAGTCCGTGAAGCCCTTTAAACCAGGGAGGCCATCTTTTGCTTTTTCTACTAGAGACGAATCTAAGTCGCAAACAGCAACCAGGTCATATTGCTCAATTTCGCGAATAGCTCTGACATGTCCCATGCCCATTTTGAGGCCAACGACCCCAGCACGAAGTTTATTCATATAAGTCACTCTCCTAATGTGTTAATAAATTCTATTGACTCTTCCAATCCTTTAATAGGATCAGAATCTTTTGGAACTACGAACTCAACTTCCATAATGATCCCCTTAGGGTTTGGGGATTTCTTCATTAATATATCATAGCATTCTTTCAATTCAACGTCCCCGCTTCCAAGAGCTGCGCCATCAAGCTCAAAATGCAAAGTTTGCGGATTCGGTTTGACGAAATGGTCCTTGAAATGGGTTCCGATCGTGTATGGCGCAGCCGCCTCAAACGCCTCAATTGGGCGCTCACCAATCAGAAAAGTGTTTCCCGTGTCAAGGAATATGTGCAAGTTGGGCGTCATCTGACAAAGGGTCGCATAGTCTGAGCAATAGTAGTCGCCATGGTTTTCAACCGCAAGCGGAAAGCCTTTGCTCGCGCAAACATTGGCCATCGGCGCCATGTTTTTTGCCAAAATTTTAAGCTTATTTTCTAACGGCATCACACGATCAAAACGATGCCCAGCACCCGCCCCAGTGGTTGTGATTTTGGTGCTAAAAAACCTCTTGTATTTCGCAAAGCTTACTTCCCATTTTTCTGCTGCGGCTTTTGCTTCGTCCAAACTTAATGAAAGGAACTTTTCATGAACATTAGGATGAAAGCCTACTTCAGAGCGTTCGCTAAGCGCGAACAATTCCTCTAACTCTTTGCCACTCATTGCGTCTAATGCCGTGAACGACAGTGGCAGACAGTCGAACCCAAACTCTTTTGCAAACTTCAGTTGCGATATCATCGTTCCCGGTTCGCCCCCGTACTGCTGGAATTCCCAATACCACGGACCTGCAAAACTCCAAGTTAAGTGGTGGTTGATTTTAGTAGTCATTTTGAATCCTCCAAACATAATCTTCTTACTGATAATACTTGCATTCTCGAAAGGGCAATAAAATGGATATTCTTATACTTATTGATGGATATTATATTATATATTGCTAAGCGATGCGAGTTGAGAAGTTGTAACCGCGGCGAAAACAAAAACTGAAAAGAACCCACTATAATTTCCACCTTCAATATGCTATTATTTTACGGAAGGGGGATTTCAAATGAACAAAAGATTTTTCACATCTGAATCAGTTACAGAAGGGCACCCAGACAAAGTTTGCGACCAGATTTCGGACGCAGTGTTGGATGCAATTCTTAGAGAAGATCCGTTGGCGCGAGTGGCGTGCGAGACGGCTGTCACGACTGGCTTAGTGCTTGTAATGGGCGAAATTACGACCGAGTGCTATGCTGACATACCTAAAATTGTGCGCGAGACTATTCGCGAAATTGGATATAACCAAGCTGAATACGGCTTTGATTGCGATACGTGTGCGGTGTTGACCTCGATTGACGGTCAGTCGCCGGATATTTCGATGGGCGTGGATGAGTCGCTGGAGTCGAAAGAAAGTGTGTTGACCGAGGCGGGGATAGATTCGATTGGTGCGGGGGACCAGGGCATGATGTTTGGGTTCGCGTGCGATGAGACGCCAGAGCTGATGCCTATGCCGATTTCGTTGGCGCATAAATTGACGCAAAGATTGAGCCAGGTGCGCAAAGATGGCACGGTTAAATACCTGAGACCGGACGGCAAGGCGCAAGTGACTGTTGAATATGACGACGGAAAGCCCGCAAGAATAGAGGCGATTGTACTTTCGACGCAACACGGACCGGACGTGTCCCACGAGACCATCGAAAAGGATATGCACGAGCACGTAATTGGGCCGATAATTCCCTCTCGTCTAATCGACGAAAACACTAAGTTCTTCATTAATCCTACGGGGCGGTTTGTAGTTGGGGGTCCGCAGGGCGACTCAGGATTGACGGGTCGCAAGATAATTGTTGATACATATGGCGGAAGCGCTGCGCATGGTGGTGGCTGCTTCTCGGGCAAAGATCCTACTAAAGTTGATAGATCAGCATCATATATGGCGCGCTATGTAGCCAAAAACATCGTAGCTGCTGGACTTGCATCCAAGTGCGAAGTGCAGGTCGCATACGCTATTGGTGTGGCAAAGCCCGTTTCGATCATGATCGAAACATACGGCACAGGCAAGCTTTCTGAGGAGGCGCTTGTAGCGCTTGTTGAGAAACATTTTGATTTGAGGCCGGCAGGAATAATTCAGACTCTTAATTTGAGAAGACCGATTTATAAAAAGACCGCGGCATACGGGCATTTTGGACGTGAAGACGCTGATTTCACATGGGAAAAGACGGATAAAGCAGCAGAATTAAAGGCGGATTCCGGCATAGCATGACAAAAAGACGGCCGACTTATGTGGGCCGATGACGAAAAGTCGGACGACTTTTTGGATTAGATTCCAAAAATGCGTTCGACTTTTTTTATTTAGGACTTGACTCCGCTGGAAACAAATGGTAATATTGACTTCCGAATACATTATTTGGAAGGAGTGTTGCTATATGGAAGGAAAGGTGCGGGTACTAGTTGCTGATACGGACGTTGAGTATTCAGCGTCGTTTGTGAGATATCTTTCGGAAAGACAAGGTTCAAAGTACACTGTCGCGTTAGTTAATAATCCTGAAAAACTAGAAAAATTGATGGATGCGGGGTATCGAGCGGACGTTTTGCTCGTAGCGCCCCAGTATATTAAGATGCTTGAGGCAAAAGTTTTGAATCAACTACTAAGTTGTTTTGAAGGCATCCTGGTATTGAAAGAAAATAATGTTGCATCGAAAGACGAGGCGCCTAAGTTTAGAGGATACCTCGGAATTGTGATGGAAATAAATAAATACCAAAATGCTGAAACACTGATCTCGGAAGTTGATAAGATTTTTTTGGAGGCCCAAAAGCTCGAACGGCCTCGCACGGTCGCCCGGGGCGTCGCCAAGATAGCGGTGTACTCGCCGATAGGCGGGAGTGGTCGGACTTTTTTGGCGTGTCTGATTGCGAAGTATTTGGCTTCAATTAAAAAGAAGGTGCTGCTGCAGGTGTTTGAGGATGTGACTTCACTGGGGGTGTTTTTTGAGAACTTGCCATTGATAGAATCTGAGTTTTTTCTAGGAATAAAGACGCGCGAAGGGGCAATTGAGTTTGGGGAATATGTTTGGAAGGATGAAAAAAGTGGGGTGGACGTCTTACTTGTGTCGAACGCTGTTTCTGAGGCGTGCGAGTTGAGCAGCGAAGAAGTTGAAAAAATCTTTCAGACCGAGCATGCGGGGTATGATTTTGTGATTAGTGAATTGGGGGCGTGGGATTCGCTTAAAGCAATAAAAGGACTGCAACACAATGATTTAGTGCTTTTTCCAATGTGGGATGACGAAAGCTCGAGGATTAAAGCGCGTAAATGGGTTGAATTTTGCAGTGGATACGATGGGGAGAGTTTTGAGAGATTGCTCGGTAAGTGCATATGCATTAGGTTTTGCCGGACAGGATTTGAGAATTCGAGTGATGTTAGAGAAAATGGGTTCGCTGAGACTTTGAATATTCCGCGATTTGAAACTCAGGCAGTGGAGAGCAAAGAAGTCCGTGAAATTGTTGCGAAGTTGCTTTAAAGGAGGACACTAGTATGAAGGTTGGTATAGCAGGGAAGGAATTAGAATATCTGAAAGGCAGGGTAAATGAGTCAATCGACTTTATGAATTCAATCGGCGATGACGAGGTACGCAGGAAAATTGAGTATGAAGTAAGCCAGTTTGCGAAGGGGAGATCAATGTCGCTAAGTCAGAAGCTGGCGCTTGCAAAGGGAGTTTATAACGCAATTCGGGGATTAGATATTTTGCAGCCGTTAGTTGAGAACGATGAGATTAATGAAATTATGGTAAATGGATACAACAATATATTTATTGAGCGGCGAGGAAAGATTGCACGTTTGAATTTGGGATTCGAAAGCAAGGAGCGGCTTGAAGCGGTTATTCAAAAAATCGTTGGGGGCGTGAATCGAGTTGTGAACGAGGCTAGTCCAATCGTGGATGCAAGACTTCAGGACGGCTCGCGCGTAAACATTGTGTTAGCTCCGCTGTCTATAGATGGCTCTGTGATGACAATTCGCAAATTTCCCAAAAAGGCGCTTGAGATAAAGGATTTACTGAAAATTGGTGCGATTTCACTGGAAGCAGTGGACTTTTTGCACAAGTTAATTTATGCACGCTACAATATTTTTATTTGTGGCGGAACTAGTTCTGGAAAAACAACACTTCTAAACGCACTTGCAGGGCTGATTCCAGAGGAAGAAAGAATTATTACTATCGAAGATTCGGCGGAATTACAGATTAAGGGTAGGCAGAATATTATTCGATTAGAGACGCGAAATGCAAACAGTGAGGGGCGTGGAGAGATTTCCATGGATGAGTTAATAAAAACGTCCTTGCGGATGCGCCCGGATCGAATTATTGTCGGCGAAGTGCGAGGAAGAGAGTGTTTTAGCATGCTACAAGCAATGAACACGGGGCATGATGGTTCTCTATCTACAGGGCATGCAAATTCCCCGCAGGACATGATTTCTCGGCTTGAAGCGATGGTGCTAATGACCTCGCAAATGCCTATTGAAGCTGTTAGAAGACAGATTGTTTCGGCATTGGAAATAATGGTTCACACGACAAGGCTAAGAGATGGAAGACGTCAAATTGTTGAAATTTCGGAGCTGGTTGCAAAAGGAAATGGAGCGATTCAGTTTAATAAAATTTTTTCGCACAAGCAAGGTGAGTTGCAGTATTTAGGCAATAAGCTTGAGAAAATTGGAAAGTTAGAGGGTTATTCAAATGTTGAAAAATAGCTTCTCAAGTATAAAGTCTGATAGGTTAGGGTTTGTAATCAGAATTTCTTTAGTTTCGGGCCTTGGGTGGATCTATTTCAGAGAAATAATTGCGATATTGGTTTTACTACCGCTTGCCGTGATATTACAAACTGTGAGCCAAAAACAGAGAAAAGGAAGGTCGCAGAGGCAGATAATGTCACAGCTTCGAGATATGCTAATTTCGGTATCGGCTTCAATTTCTGCAGGGGCGACCCTTGAAAACAGCATGAAAATGGTGCCATGTGAGTTGGCGATTATTTGGCCAGAAAATTCCGAAATAATTAGGCAAATTCGAGTGCTTGTCCACCGTCTTGGAATGAGTATTCCAATAGAAAAAGCTATTTTGGAGATGGCGCAGGACATCAATATAGAAGACTGCGAGCGTTTTGCTGAGGTTGTGGCGATCTGCAAACAAAGTGGCGGAAACCTTGTAAATGCAGTTCGCTCATGTGCTGATGCGCTTACTGAAAAGCTAGATGCATTATTTGAAATTGACTCGATTTTGGCGCAGAGAAGGCTTGAGCGAAATATTTTGGTGTGCATTCCTCATTGTATGCTTGCTGTGCTTGCACTGATGTCGCCAGATTATATAGAAATGTTGTATTCAACTTCTTACGGCAGAATAGCAGCGGGGATATCACTTTTCTTTTCAGGGATAGCGTGGATTGTGTCTGAGAAAATTATCGATGTTAAGGTTTGAATGAAGGGAGACGTTTTGAATGAAGGATTCAATGATAATAAAGTGGATAATTATGTTTGGTGACAGGATTCTAAATACAAAGTGGGTTAGAAAAGCGAGTTTTCAGAAGGAATTTGATGAAAGAGTCAAAACCATTTTTTCAGAGCTATACGGAGAAAGTGATGCAAGGGTTAAACTGCAAGAGTTTAAATCGAAGTGCGTTGGTTTGATTGTGACGATCGTTTTTGTGGGAAGTTTAGTTGTTGCACTTTCGGGACTGGGTTTGGTTGAAGAGTTTTATGTCTTGCTTTTTGCTATAGCATGCGGAGGGGTTGGTTTTTTTGATTTGAAAAAGAAAATTACGGAAAGAAGGTTTCAAATCAAAAAAAGCCTGCCCGATTTTATTTCAAGACTTGTGTTATTAGTAGAGGCAGGGATGACGTTGAATCGGGCATTTGCCGTAGCCGCTAGAAGCATAGAAAAAACCTCGCCACTGTATGCCGAAATCGCACGCACCTGCAATGAGATAGAGAATGGAGTGCTAGAGACGCAGGCTTACGAGCAAATGGCGGTAAGGTGCAGGGTGATTGAGGTGGCGAGGTTTTCTTCGATGTTGATCCAAAACCTTAGAAAAGGCAGCAGCGAGCTTGCCGCATTGTTAAGACTGGTCGCAAGTGAATGTTGGAGCGCGCGAAAAGCACATGCGAGGAAGCGGGGGGAAGAGGCCGCTGCGAAAATGTTGATACCAGTTTCACTTTTATTGATTGCAGTACTTATTGTTACGGCGGGGCCGGCACTCGCGTCGTTAATGGATATAAATACATTTCAGAGCGGGGGGTGAAGAGAGTGGGAGAATATTTGGCATTGATTTTGAGAAAGGGATTCAAAAAGGCAACGGAAAAAAAGGGAATCAGTACTGTAGAAATTGCAATTATTATTGCTGTTTTGGTTGGAATAGCGCTGATTTTTCGTGGAGCAATCATGACTTTTGTTAATGATATTATAGCGCATATGTTTCCTGCAACGTCGCAGTTCAATAACTCGCAAAGCTAATGAAGACGGTGGAAACGGCAATAGTTCTGCCAATAATAATCGTGATAATTGTCACCATGTTAAATCTAATTGTTGGCGCATGCAAAACTTCCATTAGGGTAAATGAGAAATTTAGTAAAAATACTAAAGAGTGGAGTGAAAGCGCCCCGGGCAAACGGTGGGAGGGTGTGAGCAATGGGATTAAATAAGCGGTTGAAAAGTAAAAGTGGTGCAGTAAGTGTTTATTTATGCATAATTATGTCGGCTGTTATTCTGCTGGGTGGGGTTTTGGTCGATGTTGCCCGAATTAAAGGAGCGCAGACAATTACCGAAGATACAACCGTGTCTGTTACTAGATCGCTGATGAGTTTTTATAATCGGGATCTTGAAAAATATTACGGAATTTTAGGGGTCGACATAAAGCCTGAAGTAAAAGTAGCGATACAAGAACTGTTTTTAAAGAATATCGCAGTTGACGAGGGTGTAGATGTATTTCGACTAAAGCTCGAAAAACTTAATGTAAATGGGGGCAAAACGCTTGAAAGTGACGAGACGCTAAAAAACCAAATTGCATCCCATTGTGTAGATGATTTGGCACAAGAATGGATCACTGATAAACTTGAAAGTTTCAGTATTTTGAAAGAACTATACAAACATAAAGATTTGATTGGAAACCTCTTACCTGATCCTGCTGAAGCTGCCAAAGGGGAGTATACAAAAATTAGCACATCTCTTAAGGAGAGCGGGGAGGTTGGAAAAGCGTTAGTAGGGGTAAGTGAGCAACTATTAAT
>Ga0194063_10002852_pt1 | contig 10568 bp, 12 predicted proteins | sample SepL3720m_MetaG_FD_155459 | JGI IMG/M metagenome (GOLD analysis project Ga0194063, IMG submission 155459) | Anoxic zone freshwater microbial communities from boreal shield lake in IISD Experimental Lakes Area, Ontario, Canada - Sep2016-L373-20m | ecosystem: Environmental > Aquatic > Freshwater...
CTCCCCAGCAACAGCCCGAGAATCGCCGTTAGTGAAATCACCAGAATCGGCTCGGCATGGGGGGAGACTTCTTTGATGCGCGTGAGCAATTCAACCATCCACTCATCATACCCCGTCGCCCGCGACGGGCAATGGATATGCTCTCGTATCCCAAAAATCATTACCCTTTCCGCAAATCACTGGCGGCACACATCCCGTACTTTCCGCTCGAGAAAACCTCGCGGTTACCTCGAGTAAATCGTCTTTTACCTCGAGTACATCGTGTGTTACCTCGAGTACAACGTGTGTTACCTCGAGTACAACGCGTGTTACCTCGAGTACAACGCGTGTTACCTCGAGTACAACGTGTGTTACCTCGAGTACAACGTGCTTTTACCTCGAGTAAAACGCGTGTTACCTCGAGTACATAGTGTGTTACCTCGAGTACGACGCGTGTTACCCCGAGTAAATCAGCGTTTCACCTGGAGTAAAAAGTAAATTCACCTCGAGTAAATCGTCCACGAATTCAAGCGGTCAGCGAATCAGCGGTAATCTTTATGGCCTTGAGCGCGGAGGAATCAAGATTCAAAGCATTCATTTCATCTGTTAAAAGTAATGCCTGATGCCGCTAAAACGAATCGTAAATGAGGGTGAGTTCGGAGCGAGAGAAATCGGAGCTGATTTAAACCGGGCCGCTGGGCAGAACGCGCGAAAAATGAACATTTGCCCTTTGTGTCATGGGATTGATGGACACGAAAGAAGGAATGCATTCCAGTTTTTGTAGGAGCTAAAATCGGTTGCTCAGAAGGATTCTATAAGGTAACCTGCAGACATGGTGGTTTCCCCAAAGGTTGAAGAAATTCTGCGCAAGGTGGATGCTCTCGGCACGGATGAGCGCGAAGCCCTGATGCGGGCGCTGGATCTGGGCGATGGCAAGGCGATCAGCGCAGAGTGGGGCGAGGAGCTTCTTCGCCGCGTGCGCGAGATCGAGGAAGGCAAAGTCCAACTCGTCAGTGAAGAAGATTTCCTGAGCAAACTGAGAGCTGTCTAGCCATGCGCCTGCGGTTACACCCCGAGGCGAGTCTTGAGGGTGTCGAGGCGCGGATATGGATCGGCGAAGACGATGCTCGCCAAGGAATGATTTTTGCAGATGCGTTAGTGGCGACGCTTCAGAAGATCAAAAAGAATCCTCTGATTTACCGCTGTTTTGACGGTGAGTTTCGCCAGATCCAAGTGGCCAAGTTCAGTTATTCCGTGATTTTCCGCATCACCGATTGCGAAATTCAGGTCGTTGCCATCATGCACCAGCACCGCAGGCCGGGGTATTGGAAAGACCGGGACGAATCGTGGCGGCGCGGGGCCCGTGAGTGATGGGGATTTTGGGAATGAAGCGCGGTCTGGCTTCCGCGGGCCTTCCTTGGGGCGGGACGACCCAACAACGGTCTGGAGCGGGACGCTCCAGCTACGCCGCATTTCCCGGCGGATGAGTGGCGGCGCTAAAATCGATTGCCCAGCGGGATTCTGGGGGGCAGGCTGGGGGCCTGCTATGTTTCCACGTCCGCCGAAGAAGTTTATCCCCACGCCGTTTGAGTACCATCAGGAGATCGAAATCACGATCGATGCGCTGACCAATCTGGGCTCGGGTGTGGGGCGGATCGATGGCTGGGTGGTGTTTGTGCCGTTTTCGCTGCCGGGGGAAACGGTGAAGGCGCGCGTTTTCCGCAATGACAAGAATTGTTCGCACGCGGATCTGGTCGAGGTGCTGGTCGCATCGCCCGACCGGATCGAGGCGAAGTGCCCGCTGTTTGGCGAGTGCGGCGGCTGCCAGTACCAGCACCTTTCCTACGACAAGCAGCTGGCGTGGAAGACCCGCCAGGTGGGCGAGTTGATGAAACACATGGCCGCGATCACTTTCCCGGTGAATGACTGCTTGAGCTCGGCGCAGACGTGGAACTACCGTTCGAAGATCACGCCGCACTTTGAAAAGGCGAAGAACGGCGATCTGGGGCCGATCGGGTTTCTGGCCTTTGGCCGCCGCTCGACATTGATCGATGTGCCGCAGTGCCCGATCGCGATGGACACGATCAACCGCGAGCTGCCGGCGATCCGCGAGGGTCTGCGGGCGCGGGCTAACACCTTCAAGCGCGGCGCGACGGTGCTGCTGCGCGCGACGGAAGACCGCGTGGAAACGGACTTCAAGGCGGTGGCGACCGAACACGTGGGCGAGCTGAAATTCCAATTTCTGGCGGGTGACTTCTTCCAGAACAATCCGTTCATCCTGCCGGCGTTCACCGGCTATGTCGCGCAACAGGCGGCGGCGGGCGGCGCAAAGTTTTTGGTCGATGCCTACTGCGGCTCAGGCCTGTTTTCGCTGACTCTGGCGAAGAGCTTCGAGCAGGTGGCAGGCGTGGAGGTTTCCGAAACCTCGTGCGAGTGGGCGCGCAAAAACGCGGCGGCTAACCAGATCACCAACGCGAAGTTCCTGACCGCATCGGCCGAGGCGATCTTTGACCAGATCAGTTTCCCCGCCGCGGAAACTGCGGTGGTGATCGACCCGCCGCGCAAGGGTTGCACGCCGGAGTTTATCGAGCAGTTGCTGAAGTTTGGCCCCGCGCGGGTGGTTTATGTTTCCTGCGATCCGGCGACACAGGTGCGGGACCTCAAGCAACTGAGCGAAGGCGGCTATCAGTTAGCCGACGTCCAACCCTTCGACCTGTTTCCGCACACCCGCCACCTCGAGTGTGTGATGACGCTGGTGAAAGGTGCTGCGGTTCAGCCGTAAATGGCTCTGGCCATCGCCAGATAGATGGGGATGCCGACCGTGATATTGAACGGGAAGGTGATCGCCAGCGAGGAGGTGAGATAGAGGGTCGGGTTGGCCTCGGGCAGCGAGATCCGGATCGCGGCAGGTGCGGCGATGTAGGAGGCGCTGGCAGCCAAGACGCCCAAGAGGGTCGCGCCGCCGAGTTCGAGGCCTGCGAATTTTCCTAGCAGAACACCAATCGCGCCATTCACCAACGGCATGAGGATGCCGAAGCCGAGCAGAAAGAGTCCGACTTTTTTCAAGTCGCCCATGCGATTTCCGGCGACGATGCCCATCTCCAGAAGGAAGATGGCGAGCACGCCTTGGAAGGGAGTGACGAAGAAGGGCTCGACTTTTTTCATGCCCACCTCACCGCACAGCCCGCCGACGATGAGCGCCCCCACCAGCAAGAAAATGCTGCGACCGAACAGGGTTTCATGAATGACCGCTTTGAGCGAGCCCTCTCCAGCTTGCTTCGAGTTGAGCTTGCCAAGTACCACGCCCACCAAAATGGCGGGGGCCTCCATCACGGCCAGAAATGCGGTGGCGTAGCTCTCATAGGGCAGGTTGATCGACTTCAGGTAATTCGTCGCAGCGATGAAGGTGACCGCGCTGACCGAGCCGTAGTGGGCCGCGATAGCCGCGGAATCGACCACACTCATTTTACCGGGACCGCGCAGTAGCGGATAGCTCCAAAGGGGGATAAGCGCCCCCAACACAATGGCGGCGAGTGACGGCAGCCAGACTTTCTGCAGACCGGCCTCGGAGATGGCCACCCCGCCTTTGAAGCCGATGGCAACTAACAGATAGATTGTGAGCCCGATGTAGAGCTGCTCCGGGAACTTGAGGTCGCTCTTAACGATGGCGGCTAGCAGGCCGAGGACAAAAAAGAGAACGGCGGGCGAGAGGAGATTGGCGCGGATGGACTCGAGTAGATCCATGTTCAGTGCTGGCTGTAGGCTTGGGTTTCGGCTTTGAGTTTGCGGTTCTTCGCCTTGGATTCGGCGGCGATTTTATCTTGGAAGGAGAGGATTTTGGCGAGTTGCTTTGGGTCGCCCGTGGCGAGGATTCGAGCGGCGAAGAGGCCGGCATTGCGGCCGCCGTTGATGGCCATGGTCGCAACGGGGACGCCGCCGGGCATCTGGACAATGGACAAGAGCGAGTCGAGGCCTTTGAGCGATTTGCTTTCCACCGGCACGCCGATCACCGGCAGCGGCGTGAGGCTGGCGACCATACCGGGCAAGTGGGCAGCGCCGCCTGCCCCTGCGATGATGACCTGGATCCCGCGAGTGTGCGCCGCGCGGGCGAAGCGCACCATCTCCATGGGCGTGCGGTGTGCCGAGACGACACTGATCTCGCACGGGATGCCGAATTCGGCGCAGGCATCGGCAGCGGGTTTGAGGGCGGGCCAGTCTGAATCGCTGCCCATGATGATGGCGACTTTCGGGGTATCTTTTTTCATGAAAGGATTCCAAAGTGGATGTTTTGGGCGCAGCGGATGGCGGCTTGCTCGGCGGCCGCGAGTGTGTCGCCCAGCGCGGTGACGTGGCCCATTTTGCGGCCGGGTCCGCTGGTGGCTTTGCCGTAGAGGTGGACGTGGGCGTCTTCCACCGCCAGCGCGGCATCAAATCCGCCAGCCCGCCCAGATGCTTGAGCAGTGCCTAGCAGGTTCACCATCACCGCAGCGGGTGCGACCATGCGGGTGGAGCCGAGCGGAAGGCCCAGCACCGCACGGACGTGGTTTTCAAACTGCGAGCAGGCGCAGGCCTCGATGGTGTAGTGGCCGGAGTTGTGAACGCGCGGTGCGAGCTCATTGACGACGATTTCGCCGCCGATGGTGAGAAACATTTCCACCCCGAAGCTGCCAATCGCGCCCACCGCCTCAACGGCGCGGCGGGCGATGTCTGCGGCACGAGCCGCGATGTCTGAGGAAACCTGGGCGGGAGCGCGGACGAGGTGGCAGATGTGGTTTTCCTGCACGGTCTCGACCACTGGATAGATCGCCGCTTCGCCATTCTGGCCGCGAGTGATGATGACTGCGAGCTCGGCAGAGAACTGGCAAAACTCTTCGACAAACAACGGGTTGCCCAGATGGCCGCCGAGCCGTTGCCAAGCCGACTCGACCTCGGCCAAGCTGCGGATGGTGGCATTGCCCTTGCCATCGTAGGCATTGCGGCGGGCTTTGAGGACGACCGGCAGGCCTAACACTTCGATCGCGGCGACGAGTTCATCCTGACTGGCGGTGGCGCGGATCTTGGGGATGGGAAGACCGGCGGATTCGAGCGTGTTTTTTTGAATGAATTTATCCTGCACCAGTGCCATCGTCCGCGAAGTCGGCCAAACCGTGTGGCCCGCCGACTCCAACTGAGCGAGATGACCGGCGTCGACGAATTCGTTTTCGAGGGTGATGACATCCACTTGGGAGGCCAGCTCGAGGAGCGCCTCCATCGTTTTCCAATCGCCGACCACGGAACGGCTGGCGAATGCGGCCGCCGGGCTATGGGGATTGTTTTCCAAGACCACGACCTCGCAACCAAGCTGCTGGGCGGGAATCGTGGTCATACGGGCGAGTTGGCCACCACCGATGATGCCAAGCCGCGGCCCAGTCGCGGGCGACGGGGTGAAATCAGCGGAATTGCGTAGAATGGGGTCGGCAGCGGCTTCGTGCATTTCAGTGGATGTCCCTGGTAAGTTTCGCGCGCAGATCTTTGACCTGTAATTGCAGAGAGGTCAATTGCCGATCCAGTGGGGTTGAACCAAGAACATCTGCAAGGAATGGGAAATCTGTGGTCTGGCGTGACACTTTAAATCGTTGGGAGTTTTTGGAATTTTCAGTTGGAACTTCGTTCCTCTCGCACGTATCTTTCAGTCATGAAAATACCCACACTTGTTGGTTTGGTGACGTGCTTGGCCGCTAGCGTTAGCTGCATGACCACTTATGATGCCTATGGCCGGCCGGTGCAATCTGTCGATCCCGCAGTGGCGATCGCAGGTGCTGCCGCTGCAGGGATGATCGGCTACGCGGCTGCAAATAATAACGACCACCATCACTCCTATTATCACCGAGGGGGGTACTATCACCGAGGGGGGTATTATCACCAACGCCCTTATTACCGCAGGCCGCATGGTGGATACTATCGCCCCTACTGAAAGGCAGATGCCGGATCATCGTCTTGTTTCAAGGCTAGCCATCAATGAATGGAACGGGCAGGCTTCTACCAGCCTGCTGGCGACCATCATTAGAAACTAACACCTTGAAAACTTTCAAAGAACTCGGAATCCCCCAAGACCTGATCCAAGGACTGCAAGAGCTCGGCATCATGCACCCCACAGAAGTTCAGGATAAGACCATCCCGTTCCTCTTGGAAGATGGTGGCGACCTGATCGCCCAAGCGCAGACGGGCACCGGCAAAACCGCCGCGTTTGGCTTGCCATTATTGATGAAGGTGAATCCGAAGTCCAAGGAGATCCAAGGCCTCATCGTCGCGCCCACCCGCGAACTGGCCAAGCAAATCGGCAAGCAACTGTTCCGCTACACCAAGTTTTCCGAAAAAATCTTCGTCGAAGTCCTCAGTGGCGGCGACAATATCGACCGCCAAGTGGCTGCGCTGCAAAGACCGACCCACATCGTCGTGGCAACCCCCGGCCGGCTCATCGATTTGATCAAGCGCCGGGCGCTGACCCTCGTATCGGTCAAGCATCTCGTGTTAGACGAAGCCGACGAAATGCTGAGCATGGGCTTCAAAAAAGAGCTGCTGCAGATTTTCGGTCTGACAAGGGGCCGCCGCAGCACGTGGCTGTTTTCCGCGACCATTCCCGATGCGATCCACGGATTGATCAAGGACTGCATGACGGGCAAACCCCAACTGCTGAAGGTGGATAAGGCGCACATCGTCAACCGCGACATCGATCACCAATTCACCATCTGCAGCCGAGACGAAAAAAGTGACTTCATCTCCAGCTTCCTCAAACGCCAAAAGGAAAACCGCGGTGTCATCTTCTGCCGCACCAAGGCCGGCGCGATCATCCTTGGCAAGCAACTGACCATGCGCGGCTTTGCGGTCGATGTCTTGCAAGGCGATCTCACCCAGAAGGAGCGCGACACAGTCATGCGTTCCTTTAAAAAAGAGCGAACCCAATTTCTGATCGCCACGGACGTGGCCGCTCGCGGCATCGATGTCGAAGGCCTATCCTTCGTTGTCCACCACCAACTCCCCGAACAGGTCGAGTATTACACCCACCGCAGTGGCAGAACGGCTAGAGCCGGCAAAAAAGGCACTTCCATCGTCCTCATTGAGCCGCGCGAACGGCCGAAAATCACCAAGCTCGAAAACGATCTCGGCCTCTCGTTTAGCGAAGTTCACTGATTTTCTGCGCGGAAAGCCATCGTGCAATTTGACACGGTAATCGTGCGTTTTACAACCTCAGTGAACATGCTGCTGTTGATTAATCCACGCAATCCCCTGCAAAAAGAGGCTTTCTGGGTTTCGGCACATAACCCGCTAAGGGATGGGAATGTCTCCCCCGCCCCCCGACCGGATTGAAAAACGAAGCCGTACCAGTCAATTCGCGATCTGGATCGTCGCGCTGATCTTTGCCTTGGGACTTCGGGTCCACGCTGACGTGCCGGATCAGGGAGCCAGCAACTTTAGCGGCATGTATAAGGTCGCCTCCAGCAATGATCCATTTTTCCCAATCCAGTCACAACAAGAATACTTCGTCGACTTTGGCGGCGGCACAAGCCACGGAAAACTAAGTGGCCAAGTCGCCGTCTCCCTGCGCCAGAATCCAAACATCAAGGTGCGCCTGATGGTGTGGCAATATTTCCCCAAGGAGGGCAACATACGACTGGGTCACCAAACCCACGAAGGGTCGAAGTCCGCAGTCGTGGCAGCGGATTGGCAGCTGCAAGCTACTACCGCTGGCGTCCTCTTGGAGCGCGGAAACCACCAGGTACTACTTCGCCGGGCTGATCCCAAAGACTATTAAATAACGATCCGCAGGCCAAATACCCATTGCTGCGGCATTCTTTTTCCAGTAGTATAAAAGATCGTCACTCGCCCCCATAAGCTATGAAAAATTTGCTAGAACAACCGAGGTCGCTTGCTGAGAAAGTCTTGGCCATCGAAGTCAAACTGGAAGTTCTGGAACAAGAACTTCAAGAGATTGGCCAACCTGCTGCAAATGGCCTCTATCGACGCCTTGAAGCTTTGAAAATTGAGAGCAAGGCGCTCAAACGCAACCTCGTGGAGACCCAATACCGCCAGCAATCCGATCATGAACGACTCAAGAAGTTAGAAACCTTGCTGCGCCACATTGAGGACGAGGAAAGCGCTGTGGAGAGCGAGGCAGACTTCCTAAACCAAGCAGCTCCATCGTCGATAACTTTAGCCGTCGAGGCCGGTTCTCATATGGTTGACCTGTATCGGCGGGGACTGAAGCGCGTGCTTGGGAATCACCATCCACTTGGGTCTTCGGTTTTTGTGAATCAGACTCATGCGAATCTGGTGTCGGTGTATGGATTGGATGTCACGGAATCGGCGACTCTTTACCCGAATTCACTGAAATAGTATCTGCCGTCGGAATAATTGAATTGATGGGACCTATGGGACCTATGGGACCTATGGGACCTATGGGACCTATGGGACCTATGGGACCTATGGGACCTATGGGATTTATGAGGCAAGATTTTAAAAGGCTGACTTGATCACAGTTGAATAGGCCACCAGAATTTCCTGATGAACCTCTCCAAATGTCTCACGCTGGATCCTCACCTCTTGGTGGGTTTGCTCAACACGGAATTGAGAAATCAATTGTGACTCGCTCGACGATTTAGTGAAGACGCACAATCTCGATCTTGCGGAATTAGTCGAGAAAATGGCGGCAGCCGTCTATCATTATCAATCTGAACAAAACCAATTTCGATAATTGAGCGACCGATGGAATAAATGATTTCACAACCCATCGGTCGCTTACTTCCCCTTAAAAGCAGTCTTTGCCAATGTGGCGGGTGACGAGCTTTTTGAGTTTTTTGACGTTTTCCAGCTCTTGGGATTTAAGATCAATCCAAAACTTTTTGAGTTCTTTGTCTGTTTCAGCGTTGGCGATATACTGGTCCGCGTGCCAAACCGCATCAATGCGCTTACTGAGCTCATGGATCATGTCGCGGTCGTGATTGGCGGCGGCTTTGGTTTCACCGATATGTTCGATGCTTTTTTCTAATACGAGTGGCATGGTGTTGGTTTTCTCTCATTGGGTTGATGCGGGGCGTCACTGCTCCGCAAAAGGATTGGGATGAGGCCAGAGTTCTTCGATTCCCCGCGGCAGAATGCTGCGCACGTCGCCGATCTCGCCGGACCCGATCCGATCTTGAAGCACCGCAAAAACGGCTTTGGTGCAGCGAAGCGGATCAAGTGCGCCAGGCCCTGAGTAGCTGGCCTGGACGCAGTCGAGAAACTGCTGCCGATCGAGTTTTTCGGGTTTGTTGGAAGGCGACCATCCTTCATAATAAATGCCGCGGAGGAATGCGGGAAGGCCTGCGGCCAGATGGCTCGCCTCTTCGGGGGTGAGCCGATCGCGAAGGGTGTGCATGACGGAGCGCAAGGCGTGGTAGGCTGCTTGGCGATTATCGTCGTGGAGTTCGTCGCCGACGCTGGCCAGCCATTCGCTGGTCTTCTGCATCGAGGCGTTGATGTTGGCAGTTACGGGGTCATTCATGGCGGTATCGAAACCCCTTCGCAGTCCCAGTGCCAGTAACCGGAAAATGCGATAAGCCTCTCAACAAGAGGAAGCGACCTCTGCCTGCATCGCTCGACCCGTCGCGCAAACCATGCAATCCGCATTCCGCGCGGTGCAAATTGCACCCAGACAGGTGCAATTAGGGATAAAGCACGGCTTGCAAATACAGTCCGTCGGCGGGGGCGCAGAGTGGTGATTTACCGAGTGGCAAGCCGGGTGCTTGGTCGAGTAAGGCGGCGAAATCATCCAAGCGGATGCGGCCCTGCGCGGCGTGGACCGCCGCGCCCGTGAGTAGGCGGACCATTTTGTAGAGGAAACCATCACCTTGGTAGGTGATGCGGTATCCGTCATCGAGCGTGCTCAACTCGGTCTTGTGGATCGTGCGGCACCAATCGAGATCGGGCGTTTCGTTGCCGCGATAGGCGGCGAAGGCGTGAAAATCATGGCGCCCAAGGTAGATTGAAAGTGCCTCGCGCAGGACGTCGGCATCCAGTTGGCGTGGCAAATGCCATGCTATGCCTGCCTTGAGCGGCGGCAGGACGGGTTCGGTACAGAGGTCGAAGTGGTAGATTTTGCCAATGGCGGAAAAGCGGCTGTGAAAATCCGGCGCCACTTCGTCGCAGGCCATGATGCGGATCGTCGCCGGCAGTTTGCAATTCAGCGCAGGCACCCAGTTGAAGGGGTTCATGGAAGTTTCCGGCGGCGCGTCAAAATGAGCGACTTGGGCGATGGCGTGCACGCCGGTATCGGTGCGGCCGGAGCCGTGCAGCCGCAGTGGTTGTTTAGCAACTTCTTCCAAGGCGCGCTGAACGATGTCTTGCACGGTGTTGCCGCAGACTTGGGACTGCCAGCCGTTGTAGGGGCGGCCGTCGTAGGCGATGGTGAGTTTGAGGCGCATGGGAAATAGTTTCTGAAGATGGGGAGAATGGGAGATGGGCGACGGCATGGTTCGCATTCTTCCTATGTTTCCTATCCACCGTAACCGCTTTCCTCCATCCACAAATTGAGAATCTCGACGGCGGCGGCTTGATCAATGACGGCTTTTTGC
>Ga0194063_10002853_pt1 | contig 10565 bp, 9 predicted proteins | sample SepL3720m_MetaG_FD_155459 | JGI IMG/M metagenome (GOLD analysis project Ga0194063, IMG submission 155459) | Anoxic zone freshwater microbial communities from boreal shield lake in IISD Experimental Lakes Area, Ontario, Canada - Sep2016-L373-20m | ecosystem: Environmental > Aquatic > Freshwater >...
GCCTGCATCTGAGCCGCACTATCGGCAACCCAATTCTGCACAGTCTCCTTCTCAGAGAGAAGCGATCCGTGAGCAAACCTTGTCAGCGAACGTTCGCAGAGCATGTCGAATGCTCGTCGCGCAACTCCCAGCCAACGCATGCAGTGATGAATTCGCCCTGGATAGAGCCGCTGCTGGGCGATCAGGAACCCGGCACCGCGCGGTCCAAGCAACGCTTCCGGACCGACTCGCACATCCTCGTAGAGGATCTCTGTATGACCACCGAAGAAGCCAAAGCGCTCCTCAGGATGTTCCATTGTCGGAACATCTCGAACCATCGTGACCCCTGGAGTGTCGGCAGGAACGATGAACATCGACGCGCGCTGGTACTTGTGCGCATCAGGGTCGCTGACCGCCATTACGATCAGGAAGTCCGCGATCGAGCCGTGGGTTGTGAACCACTTGCGGCCGTTGAGCACCCAGCCGTCACCGTCTTCACGAGCACTCGTTTCGAGCAGAGTTGGGTCCGACCCGGCGGTGGCAGGCTCAGTCATTGAAAACGCCGAGCGGATCTGTCCGGCAAGCAGCGGTTCAAGCCAGCGATCCTTCTGCTCATCGCTTCCCGCCAGAGCGAGAATCTCAGCATTACCTGAATCCGGCGCGTTACTCCCGAAGGCAAACGGAGCGTAAGGACTTGTGCCAAGGATCTCGTGCATCAGACCAAGCTTCAGCTGGCCGAAGCCCTGACCACCATGCTCCGGTGGCAGATGCGCAGCCCAAAGTCCGCGCTCCTTAACCCGTTCTTGGAGGGGCTTCATCACCTCGCCGACCTGCTCCATTGAGAGGTCAAGCGTCTCGAGCGGCCAGATCTCCTCGCGCACGAGATCGCTCATCCAGTCGAGTTCGACTTGGAAAGCAGGATCGGTTGAGAAGTCCCACGCCATGGCCGAAAGAGTATCCGCTATTGCCGGGGCTGCGCGGCCAGCCTCCCGACGCTAGCCTTGTGAGGTCTGTCACCAATCAAATGCAGGCACTTAAATGACACAGCAGCACCTTGACCGACTTACAGCAGTTGACGCATCATTCCTCGCGCAGGAGGGATCGAACTCGCACATGCACATCGGGGCGATGATTATCGTTGAGGGAAAAGCGCCCCCGTTCCAAGAGTTCACCGAACAGATCCAGGCGCGCTTGCAGCTCGTTCCGCGCTACCGCCAGAAGCTCGCATTTCCACCCGGCGAGTCTGGTCGTCCGCTTTGGGTCGATGACCCGACCTTCAACATCGGCTACCACGTCCGCCATACAGCGCTGCCTGCACCAGGTAGCGAACATCAGCTGCTCGAACTTGCTTCAAGGATCGCTTCCCAGCAGCTTGACCGTTCAAAACCACTCTGGGAGATGTGGGTAGTTGAAGGCCTTGAGAACAACCGCTTTGCATTAATCAACAAGACTCATCACGCTCTAGTTGACGGCGTCTCAGGTGTTGACCTCGCAACCGTACTTTTTGACATAGAGCAGAACCCACCGGCGCCAGCGACCGATGTTGAGCCTTGGACGCCGCGACCCGAACCTTCGCCAGCCGAGCTCGTAGCCGCGGGCCTGCGTGACGCCGCCCGAGGCGTAATTGGGATCGCCACCCGGGTGCTTCGCTACGCCCAGCACCCTGAGCGCGCCCTCGACGAAGCGAGAGAGGCAATCGAAGGCGTTGGTGAACTTGCTTGGGCAGGACTAAACCCTGCCCCCGAGACCCCGCTTAATACTGAGATTGGCCCGCACCGCCGACTCGTCACAACAAACGAACAGCTCGCAGACTTCAAGACGGTCAAGAATGCATTTGGCGGGACGGTTAACGATGTTGTTCTCACGGTCGTTTCTGGAGCCCTTCGTAACTGGCTGCGTTCACGCGGAGTGCGCACTGAAGGCCTTGAACTGCGAGCGCTTGTGCCGGTCTCGATCAGGGCCAGCGACGAGCACGGTGCGCTTGGTAACCGGATTGCCGTAATGCGCGGCCCGCTGCCGGTCTACATCAAAGACCCCGTTGCGCGGTTGCGTTTCGTGAAGAAGTCAATGGACGGACTCAAGGACAGCAAGCAGGCGGTTGGTGCCGAGGTGCTTGCGGGAGTGCAGCAGCTGGCACCGCCAACAATTCTTGCCCAGGCATCGCGGCTCAACTTCTCGACGCGACTCTTCAACCTGATCGTTACGAATGTACCCGGCCCACAGTTCCCGCTCTACGTGATGGGCCACAAGATGTTGGGGCTCTACCCGATCGCGTTCCTACCCGAGAACCATGCGCTCGCAGTCGCGATCATGTCCTACAACGGCGAAGTCAACTTCGGTCTGCTCGCCGACTACGACATCGTTCCGGATGCCGAAAAGCTCTCCGAGGGAATCTCCGAAGCACTCGCCGAACTTGTTCAGCTCGCTGAAAAGCGTGGCCCTAGAGAGACGCCCGCCGCTGCGCGGATTCCAACCAAGAAGATCGTCAAGCCAAAGAAGACGGCCAAGCGACAGGCCAGCACTCAACCTGCGCCAGCTAAACCAACCAAGTCGCCAAAGGCCACCAAGAAGAGCAAGTCGGTGAAGGCCAAGGCAAAGAAGGCGCGTAAGACGACGGTCAGTCAGCCGGGCTCAACACATGCTCCCAGCCCAGGCCTTCCTCCTACCGGTACGGCTCGCCCATCTGGTGGACCAGCCGCAGGGATGCGTGCCGCTCGTCGCAAGAAACAACTCAGCTAGTAGCCGAGCGCAAACTTTGCGTCTTCGCTCATCATCTCGGGCGTCCAAGGCGGAGTGAAGATCATCGTTGGTGTCACCTCAGTGACACCTTCAAGCTCGCCAACGAACTCCTTGATCTGCTCGGTCACCTGTGGACCGATCGGACAGGCTGGCGTTGTCAGCGTGAATGCGACTGCCACCTCACTGTCCGTTACCTCAATCGTGTAGATCAGACCGAGTTCGACAAAGTCGAGTCCGAGCTCTGGATCAATGACATTTGTCAGGGCTTCCCTGACCTCTTCTTCAGTGGGCATTCGGGCAGAGTAGCGCGCTGGCGTGGTAATCCGTTGCGGAAGACCAGACGGGCCGCCTAACCTGTTGCCATGGCAATCCTTGTGGCACTGCTAATCATCGTACCTCTGCTTGAGCTGTGGGTGATTATCGAAATTGGCACCCTGATTGGTGCGTGGCCAACAATCGCGATTCTGCTTGCCTGCTCAGTCGCCGGTGCGATGCTCGTCAAGCGCGAGAGTCGATCGGCTTGGCTGCGCTTCACAGATGTAATTAACTCGGGCCGTGTACCAGCTAAAGAAACCGCCGACGGCGCGCTAATCGTAATTGCCGGCGCCCTACTCCTAACCCCTGGCTTCCTAACCGATTTCTGCGGACTGATGCTCCTGCTGCCACCGGTAAGAGCAGCTGTGCGTAACTTCGCACTGGCTCGCGTTGCTGGCGGCGGACTTAAGGGATTCGCATTTTCCGCGGCAGCTTCAACAGCTTCGAAGGTAAAGAACAGTCGCCAAGCGACCAGCCGTGAGTACGACTTTGAGGGGGTCGTTATTGAGACCGATCCAGCAAAGCTAGATCGGCCGGTTGGTGATCAACCCACCGACTGATTAAATCTTTTCGACGAGTCACCTAAATACTGATACCGTCGCGATCCGCAAGCGGCGAGCGGAAAATCTTTCGTGTCAGGTTTTCGATTCCCGTACGACTGAGTAAATGAAACCCTTGCCGCCACTCATCAAATACAACGAATCCGACCTCTTCAGGCTGAGTCCTGACGAGCTAATCACCGTTTTGGTGGAGTGTCGCGATGCTGGGCAACTTGATCTTGCGGCGACCTGCGCCCAGCTGTTCGCCTTTGGGCTCCAAAAGGACCTCACGAAATGGTTCCGGCGGCGCAACCATAGCCTTAGCGATGAACAGATCGACGACCTTGTAGCTCAGACAATTGTTCGTGTTGTTGAGTCAACGCTCCGTTCCGGTAGCCAGTTCCGAGGCTCCAGCATTGGTGAACTCCGAAAGTGGATCTACACGATCGCCAAATACACGGGCGTCGATTTCCTTCGCTCCAAGGAACAAAAGAAGGAGGTTGATTCCCTCCAGGATGGACTTGAACCATTGAGCAGCAACGATGGTGTCGAGATCAGCGACGAAGAGGAAGGCTATGTGCAGTTTGAGTGGCGGCTGATACGCGAAGAGCTACTTGCTCAGCTGATCCCCGACCACCAAGAGGTTGTGATGCTTGCCGTTTATCAGGATCTCCCTTCCGCTCAAGTTGCCGACATGACAGGGCAATCTGTCGCAAACGTCGACAAAATCAAGAGCCGCTACCGCGCTGATCTTCGGTCCGCACTCGAGGCCACGGATAGCGGAAGTGGATCCGCAGCCGAGGGCGAAAGTAACCATTCCTCAACCAACGACGGCTCAACCGGTAATAGTTGATTACAGATGAGACAGATCGACCAACGATTCTCTGAGTTTACGGCGGCATCGGTTGCCGGCCAGCAGCCAGACCGTGAGCTAGCGCTCGCTGGCCTCAAGGGTGCCGACAGGTATGAGTTGGCAGACCTGATTGACGGATTCCTAGCGCAGAGCGAAGGGGAACTGGAATCGCGATACGCGGATCCGGCTGACTTCGCGAAAGCTCAGGCAAATGACCCACTGCTGCAGAGGATCGGACGCTCGGTCGCCGGTGTATCCGGCATCTGGCCAGCGTTGCTGCCACGGCTACGTGAACGGCTGGAGATCAACCGCGACGAACTCGGCGAGCGGCTGGCAGCCGAACTTGGCAATCCGGGTGGCTCGGAGAAGGTTGACAAGTACTACCACCGGATGGAATGGGGCGACCTTCCCGCTGCTGGCGTAAGCCAACGTGTGCTTGAGGCTCTTGCGGTAATCCTCGACACTGACGCGGAAGATCTGCGCGAGTCGGGCCTTGCGGGCGCCGGAACCGAACGGTTCGACAATCTCCAGACTGGTATCCGCAATTCTCCGGGCACTGAGCAGAGCTCAGACTTCAGTGGTGAACGGATCAAGGCCTTTGCTCGACTCTCAATCGGAGAACAGCCGCCAGGCGACGAGTTGATTCAGCGTGAGGAATCAAGTCCGGAAGCTTGGGATGAAACCGACCGTCTGTTCCTCGGTGGATGAGCCGGCCCCGCAGCTTCGCTGACCCTGCAGGCGGACCGGTTGTTGATCAGGATCGACATGGCACCGACATGGCCGCGATGGAGGACGCTGCAGTAGCCGTGCTCGACGGGCTGCCGGACTGGATTTGGGATTGCCAGCCACCTGTACCCGTTGAACGCATTGCTGAGGATCGATTCGGCCTGCGCGTGATCGACACGCCTGACCCGTCAACTGTTGCTGGTGCACCCGACCCCGGCGAGAACGCCCACCTCTCTGGCCTGCTGCTGCCGGCCCGAGGCGAGATCTGGGTACATTCCGGTGAGGCTCAACGCTGGCCGCCAAGACGCCGCTTCACGATTGCCCACGAACTGGGCCATTGGATTCTGCACCGTGATGCAGGCCATCCGGTCATGTGTCGCGCCGCAGAGCTTGCTGGCGGCCGCGTAATTACTGGTGCACTGCCTGATATTGCCCCTGCTGACAAGCCAAAAGAGCGGCCGCCTCTGCCGATCGAAGAGGCTGAAGCAAACGCTTTTGCCGCGGCACTGCTCCTGCCTGCCGTCCAAATCCGCGCCGAGCACGCAACCTGCGGGGGCAGCATTGGCCGGCTGATGGAGATTTTCGAGAGTTCCAACGCCGCGCTAGAGCGGCGGCTTCGCACTCTCGGACTCAGCTGGTCGGATTAGCGGTTGAGCTTCGCGCTCAGTTTGCGGAGCCGAGTCTGTCCCAGCAGTAGAGACCTACGCAGTCATCGGCAAGCTGGCGACAGCGACTGTCAGACAGCCAAGGAAGGACGGTTTCGAACCATTGGTCCTCTCCTACCCCTTGGTCGAAGGCGTCTTCGCCACGCATCTCTGCCGCAAGCCTAAGTGCCTCACGGCGATTCTCTCCCAGGCTCTGGAAGACGCCAGTGAGGAAGTCGCAGTTCGCAACCGGTTGCCCGACTTCAAGTGATGCGTGCCAGGCAGCGAGCATGGAAAGGTCATCCTCATCGAGGTCTGCGACGGCCTTCGCATAATGGGTCGCTAGTTCGCGCTCGGGGATCTCATCTACCCAAGCGCGTACTACTTCGCCAAGCAGCTGACGGCGAGCCTCACGACCAACCGATTCGGCAATTACTCGAATGGCATTCTGTGGCTCAATGAAGCAGAGTGACACTGGGCGGTTCTCCACTGGAATCGGCTTGGCTGCGGACAAGCGGAACATACGGGTAGCCGCTGACGACATCGACGATTTAGGTCTAAGAACAAGCCTCAAGGTGTTCACCCAACAGCAACTACGCGGATAGCAGCCGAGCTACTTCCCTCAAACGGATAGCCCGATTCGGCAGGGACAACAACCCGGATGCGATAGCCGACTCTGCCAACGGTCGCTCGGAATCGGTAGGGCGTTGACCAGTCACCATCGCTATTTGCACGGACCGCAGAGAAGGTTTGCCAGCCAACCGACTTGATGTATGCCTGAACCAAGACAAGTTTGCCTCCAGCGGGTATCCAGCTCCCATTGAGGTGCCCCTTGAACAGTGCAGTCCGCCCTACCTTGACTACCTTAGGCGCGACGCTAATCGATGATTTCGAAGCTACGCGCATAAGCATCTCTCCACTCGAGGCGAGGGTCCTGTGGTCTCCGTCAAATCGAACCCGAACCCTGCGTGAGGTTCCGGGTGCAAGCCGCAGGCTGAAGTGCCCACTGCGATCGGTAATTGCGACTCCTATTTCCGCCCAACTGCTTCCGGGCATGAGAGGAGCTGAGGAGACTCTCACCAGCCCACGAGCGATCGGTAGACCCTCGGCATCCTCCAGCACTCCGGACACGAATCCGGATCCCCCATTCGGCAGTCGCAATGTGTTGGCCCCAGATGCGACGGATGCGACACCTGGTGCAGAGGTCAACCCCGCTATTACACGGGTTGGAATTCGCAGCGGGACAACGACTACAGCCGGGTCACCGTCTAGCGACCGATCAGTAACTGTGGTGTTTCCAGCATGGTCTTTCGCTACGGCCCGAAGCTCCCAAAGCCCATTTTGCATATTGCTGTCATCAAGCGTCGCAGTAGCCCTACTGCCACTAAGCGATGTCGGAAGCTCTCGCCAGTCGCCACCACTGATTGGCCTTATGGCTATCCCGACCGACTCGAGTCCAGAGGTCGAGTCCGAGGCGTCGACTCGAACAATTCGTGGGTCGGCATCATCCTGTGGGAGAAATCGGACCCTTTCCGGCGCGCTGCGATCTACCCGAATCGTCATCGCCTTGGAACCTGCCCGATTCCCAGCTGCATCGCGCGCCTGTGCAACAACCAGATGAATGCCATCCTCAGCCAGAGTTGCCGTCGCTTCAGCTCCCTCTTCACTGGCGACGACTGCACCATCGACTGAAATTGAGACGAGCGCACCTAGATTAGGATCACCGGACGGGTCGGGGTTCATACCTGACAGATGCAGCTGATCGCGCCCTCGCGCCACCAGCTGCACGAGACCGGTATTCCATTCAACCTGATCACCCCCGGATAGATCCAGATCTGGCGCCGACTGGTCAATCCGGACGACAGCGGTGGCAATTGATCGCGACGCTACTCCTGATCCGCTGATTGCGCGCGCTCGAACCTCCGTGAGTCCCTCTGGCAGGTCACCAAGAGCAAGCGAAGCTCGCTCACCGAACGTTTCCGCGGTCAACCCAGGCGTCGTTCCGAGTCCGAGCGCCCAGCCTTGGACACCCGAAAGCGGAGCATCGACTCCCTCAAGCAGTCCGATGCTGGCATGCGCAACCCTTGCCGCCTCCCGAGTTAACCAACGATTTGGGACAACAATCTCACCTGGCCCAGGCGTAGCAGCGTCGTAACGGAGCAAAGCTGCGGGCGATTGCGCACGAGGGTCAGATCCACCTGCAGCGTCTTCGAATGAGATCCTAGCCTCCCATTCGCCATCCGAAGGAAGGTCTACCGAGGCAGTTGAGGATCCCGATGAATCGCTGATCACTCGACTCTCCGGAAGACAGCTTGGTGTCTCAGCAGTTCGATTACAGACAGTCAGAGATGTCGCCGCAATCGGCGCTACTGAATCATTCAGCGGGATCTGCCAGTGGAGATTGAAGTGGCGATTTGAGCTCCAGCCGCCTCGGCCCTCGACCGAAGGCGCGCTTGGCGCTGCAGGTGGATGGGAGTCAAAGCCAATCTCGCGCTGCCGACTTGTTGCGTTACCCGCCGCATCAACGGCTACTAGTGCAACCGTATGACGACCATCCGCGAAATTGTCAGTCGGTAAGCGGAAGTTGGCAGCTCGTTCAGCTTCACATGGCTGAGGACGAGTGAAATCGCAGCTGTAGCGGTTGCGGCTAACGGTGATGCCATCGACCTCGAGCCTCAACTCGCTAATGCCACTCGCGTCGGTTGCACGCGAGGTAAATTCTGCGCCAGGACGAATCCAGTCCGCAGACCAGCCCGCACCGCCGGCCGTTTGGTCGGGTCGCCAATCGTCCCGAATTCTAACTCTGGCAAACGAGGTTGCAGAGTCAGCTAGAGCCTTACCATGACCGTCTGAAGTCGCGCATCCTCTGACGGCAAGGCAAAGAACTCCAACACGGAGCCACTGGGCACCGCCGGTCTCAAAGTGCTCAAGGTTTGAACCACCGCTCCACGCCTTCAGACAGTTCTTGGTGCTCGGACCGCATCCAGAGAGCGTTCCGCGGCTGCTCTGAATTCTTGTCGCCCAGCCGGCCCCGGCCGTCATCTGCCTGCCACCCCAGTCGACTCCGCTGATCGTCGTTCCTGCCGGAGCCTCGAACCGCCACCAAGCGCTCGAAAGCTGCGGCGCGTTCAGCGTCACCACAGTTGGCCTGACTCCAAAGCCACCGTTCTCGCCGATCGCCGGGCACCACTGCCTGGAGACGAAAAGTTGCTGATTCGGAACATCTGCACGCCAAGAGTGGTTCGTCCCGCCGGCGGCATCACAGGCGAGCACATCGTAGGTTCCTGCCGTCGCTACTGGCGCAGCTAGCCCGATAACGGCCAACGTTGCTGCCAGTAAAATTTGAAGTCGCACTGCTGTTTGCCTCATGGCGAGAACTCCGATCCTTGAGAATTGGCTGTTGAAGGTTGCTTAGGCTGAGCGGCTGTGGAGGCGGCCTGGACTTGCTGCGCTGGCGTCTGCTCTTGACCGGCCCCGCGGGCTGCACTTGAGCTAGCTAAGGCATCAAAATCGGACTGCACCGGCTCTGCAGGCGATGTTGGTTTTACTGGCTGTTCGGCAGTCGGTGCCGCAGGGGCAGTCGACGGCTCAGGCGCAGTACCGGCTGATGATCTCGCCGAGCCAGCAGTTGATTCGGCTCCGCCCGTCGAACGCTCGTAGGCAACCGAATGAACCGCCGGCCTCGGTGCCACCGATTGATGCTGGAGAGCCTTCTCAGCTGCCACTCCACCGCCAGCTACTGCGGCAGCGGTAGCCGCCACGGCAGCGATCTTGCCGGCCGCAGCCGCCTCAGCGGCCGTCTGCACCCTGATTGCTCCTCCGAGCAGTCGATCACCAAGCCAACCAATGGCAACTTCCCAGGGTCGCCCAATTGATCCGCTCTGGCTGACCGTTGCAATAGCCGCAAACGGCGCCAGCGCAGCAAAGCCTTGGCTGCGTTCGAGTTCAGACCGCATCTGCTTTCGGCAGCTTCCGCAGCGCCGAAGATGGGCGGCGACTGAGCGTCGATCTCGCACGCGCCCCTCACCATCGGCAACCTTTGAGAGAAGTGGCTCTAGCCGCTCGCATTCAGCGCCCTTCTCAATTGACTCAACCCGTTCCCGGAAGGCCTGACGACCCTCACTCAACAGCCTGTTGACCTTCGTGTACGTCCAGCCGCGATGTTCAGCAATCTCGTCGTAGCTGAGACCCTGCGCTTTGAGAAGTAGCGCCTCTGCCTCATGCGGTTTGAGCTGGTCAAGTGCTTCGGCTGCAGCTGCTAATCGAGCGAATCGCTCGCTCCGAATCGATGGGTCTGCGCCCACGGCCACTGCCTCAACCTCAAGCTCTTCGCTTGACAGCGCCTTCATGCGATCAGCCCGTACGGCCATCGCCTCGTGCTTTACGACGGTACGAAGCCACGCACCAGCAGTTGAAGGATCAAGCGATTCGATGCGCTTAATGAGAATCTCCATCGCCCGCTGATATGCATCGTGAGCATCATCAGCACAGAGGCTGAATCGCCTTGCAACGGCCAGAACCGAACCTGCCTCCTGCCGAACGATGTCTAGCAGCAGATCGTTGCCACCTGGCCGAATTGACTGAACAGGTCCGCTGCGACGCCGCGGGATCGCCGGACGACTAACCCGTGCTTCTGTGAATGGAGTTTCCTTGCTTGTTGCCACGCGAATTCGTCGCTTTCAAATTGCAGTTCATGCTGGCGCTTGGGGCCAATGCAGTGCGTATGTTCTCTGGACACAGAAGTCGCCCCAAGAGTTCGGAATAGCGATC